>Ga0131853_10014347_pt1 | contig 14524 bp, 7 predicted proteins | sample TergutLab28metaG_FD_92764 | JGI IMG/M metagenome (GOLD analysis project Ga0131853, IMG submission 92764) | Labiotermes labralis P1 segment gut microbial communities from Petit-Saut dam, French Guiana - Lab288 P1 (version 2) (version 2) | ecosystem: Host-associated > Arthropoda: Insects >... | reverse complement strand
TGTGGAAATAAAAAGAAATTCTCCTCTCCACCTTGTTTTTAAGAAGGCATTCTGTTGTAGTTTTTTTTTTTGCCATTTTTATTAAAAAGGGCCTATTTTGGGGGGGGGGGGGGGATTACATAACATGAAATGTGCATTTTGATTTTCTGTACAACTTTTGTCCAAATCATTTCTCATTCTAAGAAGAACAGAGTGAGATATTCAGAAATGTATATTGGCCTTCATGTAAAGTACCTGTTATTCTTGTCTGATTTAAATGAAACTTGAATTTTCTTGACAGATTTTCGAAAAATAATCAAATATCAAATTCATGAAAATCCGTCCAGTGGGCATCAAGTTGTTTTATGCAGACAGACAGATGGACAGACATGACGGAGCTAATAGTCATGTTTCACAGTTTTGCAGATGTGCCTAATATGTGTAATTTGGTTAATTTAAGTGTCACTTATTGTATTAATTTATTAGTCCTCTTGTAGACACACAATTTTTTTATGCTGTTGACTTCATTAAAAGAATTAAGTTTAAAAACTGTATGATATTATTTGCACGTACAAATATTGGTCAAAACCTTAGTGCAAGAGACCATTTAGGATGCCTAGGCATAGATGTGTAGGTAATGTTAAAATGGATCTTTAAACATATGGCTTGAGTATGTTGACTGAATTTATCTAGCATAAGCCAGGATGCACTTTGTTAACGTGTGTGAACATTGTAATGAACTTTCATGTTACATGGAAAGTAGGAATTTCTTTCCTAGTTCATCTTCTCAGGCAGGACTCTTGTCTATGTAGATATGTAGTTGGTGTAGAAATGTTGCTCTCAACTTGTGTGCTTTTGTCAAATGTGCTTTGATGCTCTGAATATACAATTAAATATGCAGATCAATATTTACAAATGAAAAACCAATGAAGGTGTTCTTATACACACAATTAAGAAAGATGGTGGAGGTTGAGTGAAGACTCTGCTAAGCTTGAGGTTGCAGCATTGCTATAAATTCTGGAAACCCCTGAAGTTACCTAAGCTTTTTAAATTGATATGAATTCAACACTTCCTCAGTTTTATGCCTTTTGATAATTTGTTGTTTATCAACAGTAGATGAAAGTAAAAAAATAAGGGTATGCTTGTTATACGTTCTAGTTCTCTCTTTTAATTGTAGTGTACTGCAAAAAGAAACAAGCATGCTATGAGCAACAAATATTTGAGAACAGTTGTCCTAGAATGTTCTTAATTCTTGTGTCATTATAATGATATTATAGGCCGGAATCAGCAGACACATCAAACTTCCAAGTGGAGGATGGTGATGTCATTCTTCTAGCAACAGATGGAGTGTTCGACAATGTCCCTGATCAGTTGCTGATCACAGAATTGATAAAGGTCCAAGGTGAACGTGATCCTATCAAGATTCAGGGAGTTGCTAATTCCATTGCTTTAATGGCAAGAAGTCTAGCATTTGATGGGAACTTCATGTCCCCATTTGCACAGAATGCTCGTGAGAATGGCATTGATGCTGTAGGTGAGTTGTCTCAGCTTCTCTTTTGTTTGTGTTGTTGTTGTTGTTGTCGTCGACATTATCTTTATTATTATTATTGTTGTTGTTGTTGTTGTTAGGACCGTACTCCACTGTAGTGTCTTTTGTGCAGGTGGAAAACCAGATGATATAACAGTACTTCTAGCGACAGTGGCGATATGAAGACCAAAATGGTTGGTTAGTAGTTCATCAACATTCTTTTGTATCATAGTTTCATAGTTTTCTCGAGACCAGGATAATTGTTCAGTAATTCATCAACTTTTTTTTGTACCATAGTTTATCATGTTCATGATGTTTATGTTTCACTTGCGTTTGATACAGTACATGACAGTTTTTACATGGCCTAAGATCTTGCATATCTTTAAGGAAAAAGATACATTTTAGATATTGAAATATTGGTTATTTGAAAGATAAATTGAGGCATGAATTCAGCCATTAAATAGGGCACTGTACACCCATCTGTCATGGTATGGTATTACTTGTTTACATAATGCACATGCTAGAGTGAAGTAGGTGTCAGGGGGAGATCATTTCTCATTGTGTACATAGTCATCTTGTTGGCTGTCATATTTTTTCGATGGCTGGATTTATTTCGCCATCATCTTTGCTGTCCTTGACACTATGCCAGTTGAACTTTTGTTTTAAACTCGGTATGAATGTGTATATTGGTATGCTAGAAGTCATTATAAGTAGAATGACTTCTTGTACATTGAAGTGTTGTAGTGGTGCTGGGTGGAAGTCCACCAGGCACTAATAGTGTGTACACACAGCAGCAGCAATCCAAAGCTTGGGGCTGTATGGAGAAGAATCTCCTTTCAATGATTGTGTACTAAAGTTAGTGATGACATGTAGATGAAAATTTACTGGAGGTTGCTGACTGCTAGAACTTGTAAACTTATGGAAGCATTTACATCTAGTCTTTCAACAAAACCATATAAGTACTGCTGGAACTTGAAGGCTGACTTAAGGATCATGAGGTACAGTTGTTAAATTGTTAATGATTATGATTATTCCCAGTTACACCATGTTTAATTTGCTTACTTCAAATTATTTTCATACTTGTTACTGAAATTGCACAACGTGATTTATTTTCTTACTGCATCTTTTGTTGATATTGTGAGTGGCACTGTCCATTCTGAAGTTGCCTCAGCTGGTAAAGGCTGAAATGATTTGTGTGTGCTTTTTTTTTTTGTAAGATGGCTGTTCCAGTTAACTTTGTGATGTTCATGCAATATCAGTCTCTGAAACTATTAAAGAACTGTTTTAATCCATTAACCATTTGAGAACCTATTTATATGATTATTTATGGGGATGTCAATTGATGTACATAATTCAGTGTGATATTGAAGGATAAGGTTTTGAACGTGATATAAACGTATATGTGACCTGCTTAATGGAATTTTAGATCCTAAATTTATGTTACATTCTTAGCACAGTAATGGTTTACAGTACTGGAAGAGTTGAATTATGGAAGAATTGTTTGTACACGTTCACACAGTGGGCATTATGTACATACAGTGCAGTCACATTTTATGTGTATTGGATGCAGATTTGAAGTAGTATGATATAAAAAAATAATCAGATCTTACCTATGCACAGAATTTGAAATAATACAAATCATTACATAACTTTTCTTGTTAATTTATTAACATTGTGCTTAATAGTATATTTGAAAGCAAAAATATTCTACAGTGGTTGCAGATTTAAGCACTCCAAGATCACATCCCTGCCCTCCATCCATTATATTTACTTGTATGTGAAAATTAATCATGCATTATGCAAGTTTTGAATTCTGTGAGGTCTTCAGAAACCCATCCCTGGCATTAAATTTGAATCAGTGGTATTCTGTCTCTGTTAATGCTGTAAAAGCACAAAACTGTTCATTTTACAGGCCTATTTCAAGCAAAATAATGGAGACATTGCATTTCCAATATAAGCTGGGGACACGGATTAGCTCTATGAAATGAACCCGACAGATGGTATTAGTTTCATCTGACGGCAGGAACAGAGCCACTTTCCAAGACATCATGTATAGCTATGGGGAGCTGGGATAGTACATGTGGTATAGCGAATAGGCTATGGGATGGACAATTGAGGAATCTGTTGATTCTGGGCACAGGCGAGAGATTTTTCTGTCCCCAAAAGAGTCAGATTGACTGTGGGTGCCACCAGGTCTCCTATTCAGTGGTTGTAATGCAGTTATGAGATTTTTGCCACTGAAGAGCTTAGCAAAGTTGGTGGATGGGCCTACTCTGTGTACATGTGCTGCTTTGTTTTGCCCATCAATCTAATAAGGCTGTGATTGGCACTGCCAGCAGCTATTAGCAAGGAGACTAGTGTCACGTGAATGGTGTTAGTTTTGTGTCATGTTTGTTATGTCCCTGATACATCAAAATTGAATTGTTTGACAAAAAGAGGGCAAACTTAGGTAATTGTACTGAATGTTTACAGTTTTATGAATAAAGAAATGCAGGAGGATACAGCACAATTGTCTGGATATTACAGAAAATAACTGTTGAAAGTGCAAAAGAAGCTGGAAGTGGAAACTATAAGGCCTTCATTCAGTACATTTTATATTCAAGAAAGAACATAGCCAGCTATCCATTAAGTCCTTACAAATTGAGAGAGGATTTATTTTGGAGGTGGTAGATAGCTTATGGATAATTCTGAAGGAGCTCAGATTTCGGTGGAAGAAAATGAGAAACGATAGGACAGTCCTGACTGAAAAGCATCATATAATATGTACAAGTGGCATACCTCACAGCCCTGAAAAAATATAGAGAAGTAGGTTGTCCAGTTGTGTATGAGGATGAGGTGTACATACTTAGTTGCCTTACTGGACATAAGAATTGGAGTGATCATTGTGCATGAGGTCTGGTTGCACTTGTACAGAGAGGGAGAAATACATCATGTGGGAGGTGGCAGTAATTTCATTCCCAGTGCCCTAGTTATCTTCAGATGCCACCAGAGAACAGGAGACTGCTACAATGAAATGAATGGCAACAATTAAATTAATTGGTGAAAAGAGAGGTTGATTCCTGTTTGGAGCAAATTCGTTACTTCTAATTGTTATTATCTCCTATCAGAACACAAATAAGTGCAAAGCCGAAGCATGGAATTGCAGTAATGAAATGATGAAGAATTGGTTATGTGTAAGAAATATTCTATTTTGTGTCACAGTATAAAATGTAAAGTTTTGTGAAATAATAGATGTTAACAGTCATGTGCCGGAACTCTACCTTATCACCCAGATCTCACACCTATAGAATTAATCTGGGTGGACATGAAGCATTTGATTGGTGCAAGTAATGTGACATACATTTTGAATAAAATGAAACATGTCAGTTATCTGAGATGCAAAGACAAGTGGATTATTATTTGTGTACAGACTATAAAATGTGGTTTTATGAACAGGAGGGTATAATAGGAGAGAGAATTGAAAATATAAGTAAAAACACACAATTGTATTTACAGCAGTGGCAATGGCAGTGATGGTGAATATGTTGTGTGTGAGGTTGGAATATCAGGGGTGGAAAAATTAGAAGGTTGTTGCTGTAGTGCATGTGTGTGTTGTCAAACAGTGAAGTACTTACATTTAATAATGGCTTGTCATGGATTATCACCATGTATATTATGGCATTCCTTCTTGAGGACTGTACTTCCTGAGGAAGCAAGACAAGACAAAATGCTGTTACTGTGCCAGTGACTCACTCCTGGAGCTATCTCAACCTTTTGACATTACTGTTATGCCCCTTTTATGCCTTTTATGTTGCAGAAGTGCGTATGAAAGATATGTTAGGGACAGGTTAGTTATTAGGTTCTGGCTGGGTCTTAACAAGTGCATGTATGCCCCCTTTAGTCCACTTAGGTATGTAATGAATTCTGTGTAATTAAGTTGGAATTTTAGGTGGCTACATTACATGGTACAGTTCGGTTAGGGTAGGACTAAATCAGAATATGGTGTCTGTCCCTAGGAAAAATGAGGAATAGTTCAGATAGCAGTATTAGCTGTAGGGTTAATAGAAATGTGTGTGAGTTACAACACACTGCTCTCTTTATCATCAAGGTAGAAATGCAATGACTTGTACTTAAGAGATGGAGGCAAATGGTTCCTTTGAGATGTCTATAACAATGTATGCTACTCATTGTTGCCATAAGCTGGGAAACCACAACGAAGAAGTAACTTACTAAATGGGTAGTGTATTTGTCAGTTATACTGTATCTCCAATGTGTCTTACCTCTCAGAATTTGTGTAACTTCTTTCTTTGCAGAATCTTGCTACCTTGAGTGTGTATGTACTAATGACAGTAACAGAGCTGTAGCAAAGATTCCCAGTTCACTTCCTTCTGAATTAATATAGGAATTAGTAGTTTTGACAACATTAATAATAATCTAGAACATGATACACAAGTAGCTTACTGATGTCCAAATGGAACATCACATTCCCAATGTTCTGAATGTTTTATCATGGAGAGGGCATTTTTAAATGTTGTGTTCATCCAATGAAGTATTTTGGCAGGTCTTAGCTGTAAAAAAAATAAATTAAATAATGCTTTTAAATATTATAGACATGCCATGGGAAATTGTCAGAGATGGATATGTGAGGCAGTGGAACTTCATGCTATTCTGCATGCCAAAAATGTTAGTCCACTTACTTGCATGATAGGGGAATGAAATGCACATAAAGGATGTCTGTGAGACAGGAATAGTGTTCAATAACAATGCATTCTGCATGGACGTAGTTACCTACGTGTCCCACATGCATACACTCACAACTTTTTGTGGTGTACCTATACTGTACAGACAGCATACAGTTTTGTACCTTGGAGAGAAACGTATTTGTTTGGACGTGTGGATGATAAGGCAGTTAGTTACTCACTGAAGACCCAAGTTCAATGTCTGGGCAGTGTGATTTGTGGTGGACAGGATAGGTTTTTGCTAAGTCCTTTGGCTTTACCCTGTCATCATCATTTCACCAGTGGTCCATATTCATATTCATCCATCTTCCATTTACACAGTCTGGTGTGGATACTGATACCACTTGATAAACCACAAAATTAAAGACTGTCACTATCATTATGTAAAGCAGTGCTCCCCCCCTCCCTGAAGTCATTCAGTAAAATTGCCAACAGAAAGTTACTGACCTCCTTGTCACATTTTTGGAAATTGCAATAAAATATTCCAGTTTGGAACTTGTGGGTTATGGTACCATGTAGTTTCTTTGGTGGTGGAAAAAGAGGTTGCTTCCAGTTTCATGGTATATGAAAGCACATGATGTCATAACACAAAAGTCACAATGTAATTTTTCACTGCCATGAAAACCTTAAATCCTATACAAGAAAATATTAAGTTTTAATTGAATTATGTTGCTTTATGAATGAAAGACAGTGTAAGGTGTCCATTAACTTATGGGATGATTTGGTATGGCTGTCACACGTGTACATCGGTATGAAAATTCTTATCAATTGATATCCCTATTTATTTTGTTCATGTGTGGTAACACCTTTCCTAGTCCTGTCAGATTGGATAAAAGAATTCCTAATGTTAAAAGAATTACTACCCACAGTGTTTGCAAATCACAACAAATTAAATTTGCAGTTAATTATTTTGCAAGTGTATTGTCAAGCAGACATATAAAAGGCTGCTGCCTTCAAGTTGGGCTCACCAGTAACAAATACATTAGCCCATAGCCATAATGTATAGGAATTACTGTAAGATATGTGTATTCCATGTTAAAATTAGTTAATTCTTTGCCTTTTTTATTTAAAACACTGTTTTGTAGTGACATCATCTGTGTCTTTAGTGGTTATTTAAATTTTACTTTACATTTCAGTACATGATAAGGAGAAGAGCCTTTTTAATGTTGGCATGCTGTACTATGCCAGGAAGAGCGAGAGGTTAAATGTTTATGAAACAGACTTCAGAATTTACATAATTTTATGATAAACACACGGTAATATGAGCATTTAAAATATATCAGCAAATTAGATCTGTGGTTTTCTTGATAGGCTAAATTCTCTGTTTATTTCATTAAGTATTAATAAAATCAGAAGACATTCCAGTCAAAATTTACAGAATTTCTCTGGTTATGTGTTGTATATATTTCTAATTTGATAAATGGCTGTGATCACTTCAGGTGTTCTTTATTGTACATCCATCATCACTGGATTGGCCACATGGTAATGCCTGTGATATATACTAGTGACCACATTACTTGCTAGCTGAGCTGCATGTAGTTGCAGTCAGCATGGTGGGGTTATTGCTTGGATCACCTCAGTTGGGACAGGGGGCATTATAACTCTTTTATTAAAACGTTTACTCTGTTGGAAGTATATTCACAACTTCACTTACTCCCTTTTACCTTCATACATACCTCTTCAAACCCTTGCTAACATCTGACAAGCGACCTGATCACTCCTGTTTACTTGGAAGTTATTTGCATTGAATCCCAGATTCATGTTTATCAGTGTCTTATGAATGCCATGATCAAAGAGCCTGTGACCCATGAATGGCAAACAGTGAAGTTTTAACAGTCTCTGTAGCTACTGAACTTGTAGTTACAATCCAACAATGCGGATGCATAGGACTGAATAAAACCACATACTTATTCATCTCTTTATGAGTAAAAAGTCAACACCAGTGATGGGAAAATTGACTTGTGTGCTAATGTTCTCACCTGCCTCTAATTTCTCCAAAGTAAATTTATAACAGTTACTGGTATGAGGGCCGTCATTTTAACGTAACAGTGAGATGTTCTAACGTCGAAGTGCAGGGAGATGTCAGGACAAAGTACAATTACAGTGTTGTGGATAGGCTGTATGTATCTTGTGGAGAAATGTTTGATGGGTAGAGCCTGCATATGGCAACCCCTCTAAACGCATGTTGCTTGGTATTGGTAACTTAAGCCTTTGGTCTTCAGCCATGTCATTTGTTGAAGCTGTTCCAACATTTTGGTGTATGCTGCCATCACCATCTTCAGGGTGAATGTAATATTGTTGTAACATCTGACCAGTGATTTATTAATGACACATATTCTCAATAACATTGTTCTGAGCTGTATTGTTGCTGTAAGGGACACACCCATTGCCACATACAGCATCTCCATCATTATCTGTTAAGAAAAGGATCCCCTGTGCTTTTATCACAGCCAGATTTTTACTCATGAATGACACCATATCATATGATTTCCCCACACTTTGTGCCATTCATATGGCACCCCTTCCCCCCCCCCCACTTTTTTGTGGTTTTTCTTTCACATTAATTGCCTGTCAACATTAATGAAGGTAACTGGGAAAAAAAATTGTAATGTGATACTGCTGCTGTTGACCATTAGTCCTTAAAAAAGGTCTGCAGTAATACCATTGTCATGGGATTTGTTGTTATATTTTTCTATGGTATTGTGGTATGTGATTGACAAGAAAACTGCTTTGAAGATCAGAAAGTAAGATTCTTAAGACAAACGTACAAACTAAATAATTAATGGGTGTATGTTAACATATGTTAACAGTGACAAGAATAGGTGCCATCCTGTCTTATGAGTGAAACGTAACATTTGAATGCAAGGGATTAAGATACACACTTGTATTTGAACCATTTTTGGATATATTACAGGCAGTCCCCACTCGAACGAGTGTTTTCAAAGCAACAACTGAATAATAATCAAAACAAATCCTAATTCAAAATATGGTTCCCTAAAATCAGTGGTTCCCAAAGTGTGCTCCACAGATCCCAAGGGATCCACAATCAACACCCAGGGGATCCATGGGTACATTTATGTAATTTTTACTTTGAAGTTTACTTACATTTTCAATTAAAGGAATAATATTTTGTTAAAAATAATTGTGGAATTTCTTTAATTGACAGTATGTTTATTTCATATGACTTTTAGAATATCTAATTAAGAAAGTTCCTGTATCCATGAAGTGAGCGACTCTCAGTTTAATTAAGGTCAAATCATGCAATGTACTGTTACGTATGCTACTGATGTGTATTCAAATATTTTGTTCATGTGAGCAAGGATGTGAGGATCCGTGGTTATTTTTCAAAGCCAGAAGGGGTCTGCGAGAAAAAAAGTTTGGGAGAAACTGGCCAAAAATGAAACACAAACAGTGGAAGGAGTTCATTACATGTCCTTTAAACAACAGTGGGGAAATTATAATTTTTCCTTCTTTCATTGTTGTTTCTCGTGGCATAAATAATTCCAGAGGACTGCTTCAGTTAGAAGATTATAAACATGGAAGTTTGAATTGAGATGATGAATCAAATGGAGGTGTGTGCTTTGATGAGCAAAATTTCATAATATGAATCTCTGTGAAGGACTGACTGTGTTTAATAAAATACAAGGAGATATAATTCTAGACTCCAATGCATTGAGCTTCCCATGGTCTTTAGGAAAGGGTAGAAACCTTGCTTCAGATCATCTACACCAGCTGTGGGGCCCACCAAACATGCTATTGGGCTGGTCCCAGGGGATCATGTCTTAATGCCACATTGCATAAATGGGCACAGGGACAACTATACCTATTACACTGGTACCATTACAGGGTGTCTCACTAAGCTTTATGCTCAGCATAGCAGCTATCATTGCAGCTGTATCACATTTAAAGCCTGCATTCACTGGGAACTTGTCTTTTTGTTTGTACCAGCACTTCAGCTTGCCCCATTTCATACAAAGATTTTGAAGTGCTGACCTCCAGCATTTAAGCAGGCGTTTCATTTTCTGAAAATATTTTTGGGTGTACAGTACAGCTCTTACCTTGATATAGTGGCAGTTTATCTTCCAGTATAATCTGTCAGTTCTTGAAAAGAATGTGGATTTTACTACATTTTCTCTGTTTCTTTTATTTCATGCTTGATTTAATATAATGGTTGGAATTTGTTTCTTTGAAAATCTGGGGTCCCAAAATTTTAAGTAAATGTGGGGCATCCCATTATGTTTTTTACATGTGGAGTATCGGTAATTAACTGTCAAATACAACTATATGCTTTTTAAAACCAGACATTTTTCCCTGTGATTCTAAATAGCATAAATTTGGCTTCAATAATGCTGACACAGGTAACTGTAATTGTGATTTTAAACAATCAGTAGTGTGTGGTGGTTGCTTATTGATGAATTTCACATGATACGTTTGCATTCTTGGCATATAGAGGTAAGGAAAGGAAGCTGTGTGGAATGCATGGGGATTTTCGTAACACCATCATCTGTTATTTTACTTCTTTATGTTACTAATCAATGTAAAACATTCATCATCCAAGAACAATACAAATTTCTGTCTTGTGTTTTGTCCAGTACTGAACCTCCAGTTCATTATTTTTTTTACTAATCTGTATATTAACACAGCACTGTAAACATGGGGCATTTTTTCCACAATGTGTAATTTGCAAAAGTACTGCAAATGAACACAATTTGTTCAACAGAATACACTTCTCAAATGCACTAGCAACATATTTGCTATATATATATATATCTTAACAGCTATATCATGTAGCAGTGCAGATAAGATTACAGAACACTCCTGATCCTGTGGGAATCTGCAAGCAGATCAGCCTTTTGAACCTCTGTTGCATCCCAACAAAATGCCCCAGCCGAGCGGTTGGCTTAGGAGCTTTGGTTGTGGCAGTGATCACGTGATCAATCAGCTTACCAAGGTTTATTTCAGCGAAGAGAATACAGAGTGTAGCGTTGTGCTCCAGCCTTACTGACTCGGACCAGAATGCTCTTAGAAAGCTGTTAGTATCCAGCTATGTAGGGTGGGTCAAGTGTGGCCCCAGCCCTAGTACAAGGTGCAGATGTAGTCGTGTCACGCGGCCAGGCAAGGTCCAAGCACAACAACCGTACGATACAATGTCGGACTACAATCAAACAATGAGTAAAGCAGGAGCATGACTAGTTAACCAGGGGTTAAAGTCAAGTATCGACGGACTCCTGAGTACAGATATGCCACAAGGCATGCAACACCTCTACTTAGTTCTAGGCCCATAACCCTTCTAAAATTTGGCCCCTCCCCCCAATGCTAGTTAATGTTAATCTTAACAAAAATTGCCTTTTTTTTTTTCCTTGAAATTTTTTCTAGTTGCACATCTTACATTACTTAAATTATCTACATTAATTTGGTGTGGATGCTGTAACAACTTCAATTTAGCCTGCTTCCTTTGATACACAGATTTTTAACATTCTTCATGAAATCAAAATTTATGCAGATTCTGTTCACACTGACCTAGACTGTCTGTAGCTAAGATTTTGACATTCTGATATATTATCAATCACTATTTATGGCCCTGACTGTCACAAGTTCGCCAAAGCTGCAAACCTGCTTGAGATTTTAAGCTGATACTGTTCCCAAGACTTTCACCTCATTCATTTAGCTGCTCAAGTTTCTGTCCATACAAAACTTATGTGCTTCTTGTTTACTTACCAACAGTCTCTCACTAACTTCTTTAACCACCAGATTGATCAGTAGCACCATCAGCTCCCAGAAAGATTGGATGTCAGGTGTAAATGAATGCCATCTCCTATTATCTGTTATCAATCTGATTTTGAGTCTTTCCATTGGGAGATTTGCAGGTGTATTATGAATGTTTCTGTGCAGGTCCATTATGTTTGTAACAACTGAACTTTTTAGCATGGCATAATTTCCTACTCTAACACCCATATCCTTACTATGTTCACATGTACACTCTCATTCCCAATTGTTAGTTTGGAAACTTCTTCTCTTCCCAGTTTTGTTTTCTCTTAAAAATTTTCACATGGTACTTAGGAAAGTGATGGAATACCTGTTCTAATTCTTAATAGAAGCTGTCCCTTGAGTCACCCCTTTTATCCACATTTGGTGTATGCACATTCAGAACATTAATATCACAACAGTGTTCTCTCAGCAACATATTACTAACCTATTACTAACAAACTCTGCCGTCTTAATTGCCGATATGATCGTCTGGTATCTACAAAATCCTGCCCCTTATTGGTGATTTTCACTTTTGTTCCCATAGAAAAAAGTGTAATCCACTGCTCCTTCCTTGTCCCATCTAACCTCCAAAATATAATCTGTAATTTGCTAATTCTCTGTGCACTGTCTTAAATGACTCTAACCAACACAGGCTGCTCAATTTCCAAGTGCCAAATCTCGTGCACTTTCCATTGCTTATGATGTCGGTCTATTCACAGCTATCACCCATATCTGGAGGTTGCCTCCTCCATCCACAACCAGAGGACATACCATCTGTACTGATGGGCCCACTTATGGTATGTAACATGGCTGTGAGTACAAAATCATGAACAGTAAAACTTTTATTAGACGTTAGACAAAATGTATTACAGTTGCGTTACAAGAATAGGCCTTTTCCAGCTGCGACTTATCACAGCAGTTGTAAGACCTTTAATTCACTGTATACACAGATGCCATCTTTTTTATAAATATATATTTGACGCTGATTGTGCTCTTCATGAAACTGCTTCAAAACCAAGCTTATTACTGTAAATACAAGTCTTCCATGTCCCATTTTCTTTTGCAGTCTATACTATCAAAACAAAGTACTATACAGCACTGTGGAAGTATATTTCTTGTAATAACATAACAGTACTTGACAAATAAGATTTTATGAACTCTTATAGTACATATAGTACTATGTCATGAAACATAAAATCATACACTGATGAAGTAAGTGGGTGGAATATCAATTTGTACATTGTCTCCATCTTTGGCAAGCTGGTAAAGCCAGCAGTAAATTATTTCTTGTATCTGTCACTGTCGATTTGGGCGACGTTCTCCCCAGTCAAAACCACCTGGCCGGTCCTCTGGCAAGGGTGTATAGTCTGGGTCCTGAGGGTGAGCATCAAACAGAGCTTTCCTAAAACAGAGTTGAAATGTCAGCATGTTCTTGACAGTTTACATACTTACACTGTGATAACTTTAATTACTTCTGATTTTCACTGTATCCTTATACTCATGGAAAATAACACAAGTGTCTGTTACAGGTTTAAAAACCGTATAAGATGAATTATATATACCAAACAGGAAGAAAGGAATAAAATATTCTTTTGGATATAAGTTCCAAGCAACATTAACATCCACGCTAATAATGGGGCTCCTAATAAGCTTCATTTTGAACATGGGCACATACAGTAACCTTCTGTATTGTGTAAATTATTATGCTGCTGAAAGCAGTATGTATTGCATTGACTGTGTAAATTAATTTCCACAGAAATGTTTAACTTGAATATTTTCCATGCACACAACACCATTTTGTGGACTTGCACATACTACATTCAAATGCAGTGCCTGGCCAAAAAAGCATGATGGAATCTAAAAACTGAACTGATTCTAATATAAGAGTATAAAGACTTACAATACTTGTGGCGTGTTGAGCAAGCGGAACCCTCCACGCTGGTTTGGGAATACATCTTCCACAAAATAATATGTGTGTCCCACAGCCATACCTACAAGGTCTACCCAGACGGCATTGCCTAATAGCACTGAAAATCCTAGTAGCACCCATGGTAAGTATGGTGCCTGAAAGTACAATGGATGAGAGGAACAATATTGCTTTAGTTTCTATTAAGGTTCACATTTCTTGTGGGTGTATATTTTATCTCAATGACTTTGACAAAATTTAGTTACCCATCCAGAAATTCTGTACATAACTTGCACACACTACAGTCCTGCTGCATAAACACATAGCTGAACAGTATGTGGAGAACATAATGGATGGAATAACCAGATTCATTTACAGCATGTGTTAAGTTTCCTATATACAGAAGCATCACTGCTAGTCTCAAAAAGACACTCCAAATTGAGCAATAATTAGGTTTCTGAAAGCTGGAATTGAATATATGGTCAACTATGTATATATATATATATATATATATATATACACATGAGGGTCATACTGAAAGTCATGAGCAACAATTTTTTGTAAAGTAACATGCTTTATTATTGACAAACCAAATACACCACCTTAATCTACAGACCTTTCTTTATTTTTCCACATAATCGCCAC
>Ga0131853_10014346_pt1 | contig 14524 bp, 16 predicted proteins | sample TergutLab28metaG_FD_92764 | JGI IMG/M metagenome (GOLD analysis project Ga0131853, IMG submission 92764) | Labiotermes labralis P1 segment gut microbial communities from Petit-Saut dam, French Guiana - Lab288 P1 (version 2) (version 2) | ecosystem: Host-associated > Arthropoda: Insects >... | reverse complement strand
GCATTTCACATTATTTCACAGATATTTGTTTTGTGGTGCAGTATGTGTGACTCACTGAAACGAAATTCTGCTGGTCTAAAAGACATGAACTGATATTTTAAATACAAAAATTAAATATTTAATCACTTCTTAAATATTCCATCCATCAAATACCTTGCAATATGTGGACAAAAGTCCACACGAGATTCTCATATCAAGAAAATTTCAAACAAACTATGATGACTCACATTTATAACTCCTTAAGTCACAAACTTTTGTTGCATAAAGTATGGTAACACAGATATCTATGGGATTATTTTACTGTAATCACAGTTCCCACCACTGATCAGCATTATTTGGTGGATCTATTCTGAGATATCCACTACTATATTCATTGGATTGGGCATCTTTGTTATTGCTAGTGTCATGATACCTGAGCCAAACCAGCAATGTTACAAGATTCCTCGAGTGGAGGTAGCATAGATTTTTAACCTGGCATGTCTTCCTATTTCTTTTTAGATATTTGCTGTTCTTAAGTTCTCCTTGATGACACTAAATAATACACAATTTTTCACGCAATCAGTGTAACTGATGTTCTTCATTTTTCTACAGCTACACGTTTCAGATTCCCTATTTTATTAATAAGCAGTTGGGATACGTGCAGTGTTCATTATTTAGACACATTTGCAAAATTGCACAAAGCCACTATTAGGTTTGTCATATCTGTCTGTCTGTCCATCTGTCGGACCATATTGAACAACTTGGCTCCCACTGAGCAGATTTTCATGAATTCTGATATTCTTCTTAGAAAGAGACTTTTTTAGAAAAAAAATTGTAGAGAAAATCAAAACACACATTCTTTGTGTTTCTGAAAATCAAGCCATTTATGAGATAATGTGGAAACATATGGTAGTGCTGGACACGTCACATATGGTAGTGTTGGAAAGTCACATGACAATATAATACAGCACATCGGCTCTGCATGCTGGATAACTAAGGCTACACACACACACACACACACACTTAGAATATGTAACACTTATTGCTTCTCCACTACAACAACGGTTACATTAACGGGCCTCTAAGTTACTTTTTATGTACATTGCCTGTCTTGTTAAATGTAGGAGACACAAAAACTCTTGTAAATATGATTTCAAGCAGTCTCCTGGGTTGTTATTTCATGTTAATGCTGAAGATGGAGGCACTTTGCTTCTCCAAAATGTTGGTAATTATTTACCAGCTGACGCTGTGTAACATCCCAGAAGACTTGAACCTTCACCAACAACAGTGTGAGAATCTCAGACCTCACAAGCACAGTTCTGATTCACAGGAATTATATGAGACAGAGCATAAATGAGGATGAATTTATACTCAGCTGTTGCATTCTAAAATATTCAGATGTAAATTTCATTGCCAAAATCTGTAAAAAGAGAAGCTATTATTGGCAGAGTGTCAAACACAAAACAATCCTTAGTATGATGCATAATATCTTAGGCTGTAAAATGAAAATGACAGTTTACAACTGTAACATAGTTGTCATTCAGCAATAAATTCAATATTATGTATCAACATTAAGTTTGACATATTAAATATTTATTCACCTTATCTACTGCTGATGCATTCAAACCAGCACAAATATGAATAACCAAAAAAGTTCACCTTCAGGAAAAGTTTTTCTTACATTATTTTATTTTCCATCAGGAATCTCTTTTTATGACTTAAAGATGTGTGTGTGGCACTCCATTTGTTCAGTCAGAATGTTCAATAGTCAAAGCAGTCACTTTTGTAAAACAGGAACTGAAATACTGAACTGTATCTGTAAATACAGTGTGCCTGTTAACATTCTGCTTTTCAATTATGCACATACTTTGTAAATATAGAGTATACTGCGTTAAAGAAAGTAAGGGCTAGGTCTAATATATTTATTTCCAAGCTGAATGTTTCCAATTCCACTTTGCACATTGTCTGCACTGCAAATGGAAATGAGGTGGAAATCAGAATGGCAAGTTTCATTGAGGCATAAGAGTAATGACAAATGGTCAAAATACTCAGAGGTAAGTAACTATTTTGGGAGTCCTGGTGTGACCATGATGATGATGATGATGATGATGATGATGGTGGTGGTGGTGGTGACCAATCTTAGAGAAACAGGTTGTGAAAGAGTGGAATGATTTCAATTATGTTACAGTCAGATATACAGCAGGTTTCAGAGAATTTGGTAGTTAATTCTGAGTTCCATTATGGAAGGTAATTTCTTAATCAGTTAAGTGAACATGAGTTTAGGAGTTTGCTTCATTGAGTTAGTGGTGACAGTATTGGTGATTGTAACTTACATTGAAGGTGACAATGATAGTTGTGGTGATGGTGACTGACAGTGAAAGGGTGATGGTGTTGGTGGTGATGAATCCTACTCAACAAAGTATATAGTCAATCATTCATTACCTGAATGGAACAACAAATAATTTCTTTGCAGTCATTTGAACATAACAGTACAACATTTTCATTGCCACATTAGTTTAAACTCTACTACTGAGAATGACTTCTAGTATTTGAGGTACTACTTTAACCCCTGAATGCCAAGAGTGTTCTTGTACTGAGGTGCAATTTACATTCCAAGAATTCTACATACCAATCTTGCAGTATCTGCAGAAAAAAAGAGTATGATTTACATCACATCAGCAATTAGGTGTAATGGTCTTGAAGCACCCCAAAAAAATCATCATTTCTGTAAGAATAAGCATCCTAAAATTGTACACAAAATTCATCCACAAGCATTGATTTAATAGCCTGCAATGCAGATGCTGACTTGAACACCTGTCCTTCACTTAAAATTGTATAAATTCACCTCAATAGATGATCTCTCTTAGAATGTCCTACACAAATCTCTTACAAAAAATTCTTGCAAAAACAAAAAACTGACTGATCTTCTACCCTGCCATGACCCATAAAAGTAAACAACTAGCAGGTCAGTCACTTAGTGCCACACCAAATGTCCCTAGTACACTGTAAATCAGAAGTTGAGTGTACTTCAGTTGTTCTACACTTGATGGTGTACAGAAATTAATGAAACCCTGTCACTGAAATGGGGTTACCATTAGACAAGAAGGCATTTGGTGCCAAGCCCGAATGATTTGGATTCACAGGCCCTAAGATGCTGGCCAGTATAAAACCCGTCAAGATCATAAGCATTCAGTGGCAGTAAATATAGTACAGGAAATCAAAGTGTCATTTGACATGCTTGTAAGTGTTTGCAGTCAAACGTGGTCCAAGTCAGCAAGGCAATCAAGAATGAACAACATTCATTACATGCTTATTAATCTTTTGATAATATTACTATAGAATGTACTATAAACTGCTAATGGCAACGTTTTGCACAGAAAACCTGTGCAGAGGCACAGTTTGCACTGTTAATCTTGGTACCAATTAAGAAGACAGCCTTCAAGAATGTCAAGCTCATGGCATACCATCCCTCTGACATGCAAGGAAACACAAGAATAAATCAGCTGTCAATTATAGCCATGTTTTTAGACAACTTCTGTACTTCTGTCTATAGCACTACATGTTTTGTTTATTTGTAATCCATCATCAGACACAAGTGTAAAACAGTGTGTGAGAATAACCACTTTTATACATACATACAACATGCAATTAAATAAAAAAATTTTGCCTGCTCTTGGCTTATAAAGAAGCCAAAACATGTAGCATTCAAAAACATAAAAGTTATTGTCTGAAAAACAAGGTTGTGATTGATGGCCCATTTATGATTTTAAGCAATGTAAAGGGATACAAAAATTAGAAGAATCGTTCACATAATGTGTTTCGTTTACAGTTTTAAATGCTGTATGCAATGTAGCTCTTTCGCTGTAATGTTGAAGAAGGTTTCATTACTCACCATATTTTTTATTTTATGTATATTTAGTTTGTGATGACCCAAAGTAACAGCACATTGCATCCAACATTGCACCATCAAAATAACGTTTGATTTTTTCACACGTTCATCAGGTGTTTGTGAGGGTTGCCTGAAATGAGAACTGAGGACAATTAAATTGGTAACTAGGAGTTTTAATGTTAATAAACATTTTATTTTAATGTTATCAGTATTGTCATTTTTTCAAAATACAATTTCAAAAACTAACAATATATAAACAATCAATACTTTCAGTAAATTAGTCATGTCCACTAGCTGAAGCAATGGAGGCTTGTGGTCTGAGTTTGAAACCACACCAGAAACCACCTTCAACAGTCATTTCAAAACTTTTGCCGAGTTGTAGTGGTAACCGTGTCTTGGAAGTGGTGTGTAGTTCAAAATGACTCAAGAGGTGTACCAGCACTACTTTTGTCTCCAGCAGGGCAAAGCGATTTGCTGCAAAAACGTAAGTAATATATCTATGAATAACAGGAAACTACTACACAGTTTATTACACTATAATACGCTACACACATTCATGGCGCTTGTAAGTCATCACACTGCAGGCCTATCAGGTCTGTTGTATCTTATTTTATAGATAAAAATCGGAGGAATGGTAAAGTTAAATCTTGCTGTCGCTCCAGACTGAAGTTATTCCATGACAGCATATCAAATGGTAACTGAAATTAAGTGGTGGTCAATTAAAATTTATCGTTAGGGGAAATGTTAATAATCAGTCTGCGATTACAGCCAACATATAAGTAGCAATGGCAGCAGGGAAATGTGTCTGGGGCAAGTAATCACAGTAATCAAAATTTATTGAGCTTCCCTTCATTTGGCTTGATAATTCAAAATTTCTTGAGAGCATAAAAATAATTTTTTTAATCTAAAATATTCATTTTCTGGCCAGCCACTCAGTGTCAGAATATTTCAGTGAGGAATCATCTTGCTTGCCAGCTCTAAAAATAAACTTTCTTCTTGCAAGCAGAACATCATGTTCTTCAAGCTATAACAATTATAATTATTACAAGATTTGTTACATATTAGACAATATAAACTCTTATTTTATTTTGTGAAGCTCTAACTAAAAAAGCTGTCCTGTGGCTGCAAAGAAGGCACAGAGGGGAAGTGGTGGTATTGCTTCACCCAGTCTCAACTTCAGTGCTAGATGGATGCAAGTGGCCAATGTCACACTGCAGCCATTTTGGCCTTGGGAAAGAAACCTGGTGCATTGATCTGGAGGCTGGGTGGGCCACAGGACAAATATGGATGTATATGAAGATGACAATGTGTCCTTCTTGGACCAGGATTTGAAATCTGGTCTGTCCAATCCATAGCACAGTCACTATACTGACTAAGCTACATTGGTCCCTGCAGTTCTAACATGCTTTACATTTCTTTTAGTGAATGTTTATCTTTGATGTGTAACTGAAAAAGCAACTGAGCATGTTATTCTGAACTGGGTACAAATTTTGATCCAGATGAGTAGACATGATTCATGTTTTGTGGGACATGATTTAGCCAAAAAGCTCCTCTGAAATGTAGCAGTTTACAAGTCAATATGGCGTAATATCACAGAAGACATCAAGATTCACCACAACTACTACGACAACCTCAAATCTCACTGAAAACATCTCTTCCTTTATGGTTACTTGTCCATGCTGAAACATGTTTTACAGTTAAACATTCACAACATATCGGCTCCAATTTGTTTCAGAAAGCATTGTGTGTTTAGTGGTTTACTATCCCAGTTCTTGTCACCGTTGCACAATCACTTCAGTTGCTGAATGATTGAAACATAACTTGTCTGTACTGTAAAGTGCAGTTGCTGCTTACCTATGCAATGTCTGGGACCTGATCCAAATGGCATGTAAGTAAACGGTTGTATATTGTGCTTGTTGCCTTCACTGAAGCGATCTGGATTAAACGTTTCAGGGTCAAGAAAAAACTGTGGGTCATGATGCAGACCGTTTACAGGTATATTTATGGTGCTGTCTTTTTCCAACTTGAGGTCACTACCAGGTACATGGTACTCTTTCACACATCTGCGGCTAATTGCCGGTGCAGGAGGGTACATCCGTAGTGTTTCTGTAAACAGTTTACAGTGTCATGTAATGTGATTTCACAGCTAAGAAAATTTTACAGTCACATGTAAGGATAGTCCATTTCCTGTTAAACTGTATCAGACAATCCGAGAGAGCATTTTTCAATATTTGTAGGTACAAACAAAAAGTATGTTTAAAGAATAAAAATTCACTGCCACCAAACCATAAGTTTTATATTTTAATGTTAATATTTAACTTTTTGTTGTTGCCAACCTTGTAATTTTCTTCTAGATAGCTTTAAATGTAGCTCTGGAATCCTGTTTATCTTAACGGCTTTAGGGGTAAACCTGTAAATACAGTTATATTTAGAGTTCTGCAACTCTTATTTTAAAATTTACTGATTTTTTATTTTTTATTGGACATTTTTAATAGAATACAAGGAAAGAGACTTTAGTTGTCTATTTGGTAGAGTTTTCACAACAACTGAGTTCTATCTGTGGTGATTTCACATGAAGTTCAATGATGCAGGAATATGCAGAGTCAAAAATAATACATTCATAAATCACCTATATATATGTATCTCACTAGAAGACACTTTTCCACCTCTGGCAAGTGCTTAAGTGGATGACGAACTTAGAGTCAAGTCTCAAACTGTCACCAAACTGAAGTAACATGGACTACATAATAATTCACAAACTGATGATGGGAAATGTCTCGCATACTACACTCTGTCATTGTGCAAGTGGTTCCCAACAAATTAAACGAATGTGGCGCCATCATCTTCAAGATTAATCAGTCGAAAAAGAATCATCTTTGACTGCTTGACTCAAAACAAGAAGGCACCATGATATATCACAATGCCAGGAACCTCTTTCCCAGTGACACAGGGTCATACATCAGAAGAACCGAGTCTTCAACAGCATTGATGTGACACGCTCATATCTTCAAATTCACAGTTCTTACCAGCTCCCTCTCTATCTGCTTTCATGGTGCGGTGTACAGACAAGGGTGTTTAATCCTCATCCCTGACATAACTCTCACAACACACCATGTAGTTTCTATGTTCTTCCTACCTGAGACTACATTATCCAGATGTCTCATCCTCTGTACTGCCTCATATGTGACCTGACCTCCATGTTCAGCTAGCACCTCATCAATTTCATCCTTAACCTGCTGCTGAATGTCCTGGTGCACTGAAAGCAGAAGTGTGGTGAAGGACAGCAGAATGGCAACAACCTCAAAGCCAGCAGTGAAGAAAACCAGTGCCTGTGCTGCAATGTCATCAATACTTAGACCTGTGAATAACAAAGTAATGTTTCACAAAACTTTAAAGACCCATTTTTATACAAAACTGGCATCAGGTATTCTGAAGTTTCAACATAACTCATGGTACTATCCATGAATTTGTTCGACAGAAATATTTTTACCAATCTGCGACTCACACCACTAAGCCACACATAGTTTGAAGTGGGTACTACTCACACACAAGGCACAAGTAATCAAAATACCCATATCACAAAGAAAGGTAAAACTTTGAAACTGTGCTCACATTGGTTAAAGGAAGCATGATCAAAGAGGAAAGTAATGTGCATGAGTGCAAAATCTGAGGTGCCATGTTACTGTGGTGATTAAATTTTATGATTGCTCAGCATGGAAGGTGCTTTATATTGCCTTTCTTGTCTTAGAATATTGAGGCATCTCCTAGACATCTGGAAAATTTTGTGCACCCGTACCCAATCTCATTTTATTCAGAATGTCATTCCCAGTCAATAGATTTTACAGCATCAACAAAACAGTTAGCCACATGTCAGCACCACATCACTGAAAATACATTAAGCATAGTTCTCTTAATAAATAAGAACATGAAAATAAAATCTTTATGCCTCAAAGTGATCTTTAGGTCATGCAAATGACATATATTTTGTTATGTCTAATCTCCTCTAAATATAATGTTAAAAAATGCTCCACTCTTAGTTTTTCAAAGCAACAACGTGCAATGAAACCATTACCTTTACAACCCATAATTCTGTAATTTCCAAGTTCACTTTCCACCATCCTCCAACAACCAACCCTCTTTTAATGAAAGAAGGCTTACTCATTTTTGTGCCTCTAGTGTCATCTGGCATGTTGCTAATCTCTGACTCCGGATTTGCGCCACTTGAGCTTCCATCCTCTCGCAGATCATCCTCCCGTACCTGCATAAGGAGATGGATCATGTCCGGTTTGATTATTCCTTCCCGTTCTCGAAACTTTATGGAGTCTCTCACCACTGTTCGGAAGAAATCAGCTATTTTCTTTGGTATGATTCTTGCACCAAGCATCTGTGAATGCAAACACATGTTATTACAGCTGTGACAGTTTGGTTTTATAGTTTACGATTTCATCAGCAGATCATACTGAAAACTTCTAAGGGGATGAATGGCTGCAGCATATGCTAGACAGTTGGTAAAAGATATCAAACACCAAAGACTAAATAGATTGGCTTGGCCAATGGCAAATTCCCAGATTTACTGCATAACGTTATAGCAAACACAACTATCCCAGTTTCTAAACCCACACATCATATTTCACCTAGTGTGCACATTTCAGGGCTAGTTATGTCAACTCTTATTACATCTACTGATCTATATATGATTTAATGCTGCTGCTCCAACTGCTGTGTTTCTGTAACGAACCAGTATTTTTGTGTTATGTTGTTAATGAGACACACAGACCATACCTTCATAACCTTTGGTATCATTGTGTAACCAATGAAGACAATAAGTCTCAGAATAGAAAACTTCATAAATTGTTTTCCCATTCTATAGAACTCATTGTCTGGAGTCTGTAGAGTGTTACACTGGATTCCAAAAGCTGCAGTAGCAATCACATCATTGGTGAATTTTGTGAACAGATCCTTCAGATCCAGGGAAAGTGTGTCCGCAGAATCAGCCATCTGTAAAACAAACCAGCAAGTTAATGTAATGTGCCAAAAGATTAAGGAAAATTATGGGTCATGGTTACCTCAGAAATTCCTTGTGTCAGCTCACAACTGAATTTTCACTGCATTAACACATATATAAATTTCGTAAAGATTCACACAAAACATACATGAACCATCAGAAGCTCCATGTGACATAACCTGAAGTCCCCCACACCTCTGTCCCAGACCATCTATCTTAACTGATGGGAGCCAGAAAACAGCATTGTCTGCTGACAAACTACTGACTTCTGCAGATCTGAGATGCCTGGATTGGGGCAATCAGTGAGAATTCTTGCTTAATTGAGTGAAAAATTTTTCTTCTTTTGGACCCTATTTTCTTGATTCTCAACACCTCAAAGTCCAAGTCTGAGTGAGGCTCAGGTTCTTCCAACTTCCTGTGTGGCCCGCACCCAAGAAGAGTTTGGGATAGGGTCGCATGGAAAAATATGTAAAAATTGCCTGTGTTTCAGACTTGATGAAACACTAAAGGCCTGGAACTCAAAGTGTTACAGGAGTTTTAGGTTTTTGGGTTTTTGTGACCATGCATCATGAACATAAGTTAAAGAGAGAAACCAACAAGATGCAACTAATCTGCAGTTTATTGTCAATCGTCTATCTCAATGTGTTTCAGGCATCATTATGCCCATCTTCAGGAGAACAAGACTGTTCTACCGCATATGGTGTTCAAAACTGTAACAAGAGGAGAAAAAAATCGTAAGGTGTGAGAACCGCAGTGTCTTTATGTGAAGTAATGTTTTCATGTGTATGCGAGTGTGACATGGTGTTTAGGCGGTATGTGATCCACATGTATGTTGGATATAGTGTAGTGGGGCTGGCTTTTGGGTGTGGGTGTTGGGTTGTGTTGTGTATGTGTTGTGCCTGCGTGATGTGAAGGGTGTGGTCTACGTATTATTGGGTGTTGCCAGGGAGGAAGTGTGCAGGTCATGGTTGAGGGTCAGTACATGTTGTGTTAGTATGGGCGGGGGGGTTGGTTAGTAATAGACTGAGTACATACCTGGTTGTGCTGGCTGTGGTCATGTGTAGCTGGGATGCAAGCTGTGTGCACTGTGTGAAAGTTGTTGTTCGACTAGCCGGGTCGTTTCGGAGGGTGGGTGGAGTCGATGGCTATCTAACCCACCACTCCAGCTAGCCACATCACGCAGGCACAACACATATACAACACAACACAACACACACACCAAAAAGCCACCCCCACTACACTAGATCCAACATACATGTGGATCACATACCGCCTATACACCATGTCACACTCACATACACATGAAAACCCGGCTATGTCTACAACTCATTACTTCACACAAAGACACTGCAGTTCTCATACATTACAATTTTTTTTTCCTCTTGTTACAGTGCTGAACACCATATGCGGTAGTACAGTCTTGTTCTCCTGAAGATGGACATAATGATGCCTGAAACACATTGAGATAGACGATTGAAAACTGCAGATTAGTTGCATTTTGTTGGTTTCTCTCTTTACTTTATGTTACAGGAGTGTAACATTTTGGAAGCCAGCTTCCAAAATGTCATAGTCCATTTAAAATAAAGAGGATGGACATTGTCCACAACAAGAAGACTGTTCCACTAAGTTGTGTATGATCATCACAGGCCTACAGATTTAAACTCAATGAATTTATTATGAAATATGGAACATTACAGCAACTGCGGTGTAAGTTTTCTACAACCCAATGACTGACTTGCATAATAACTAACTGGTTTGTCTTCGGCTGCTGCTTTTTGTTCTCTAAGACAGTTTTCCAGGTGCACTGTCAATTGCTTACTGGTCTCTGATATCAGGGTGAATATCATTTTCATCTTGCTGGATGTGAAAGCTGGGCTCAGAGTACTTCTCATGTCCTTCCACTTCTGACCTGCAGACAAAGAAGACAACATACAGAAGGTCTGAACCCAACACACCTATACAGCCTTTCTCATTGGGACATCTGCCTTCAACAGATCCTCTGCAAGCTTCATTCGAGGTTCTTTTTGAGGAGAAAATGCTGATACTGTTTGACATTAACACTTCTTTCTGACATTATCCTTCGTCTTTACAAAGGCATTGTGACATTTTTAACACTTTTTTCTAAGACGCTGATTTCATAATCACGCCAGAATAAAGACATGAGCCCTGTACTTTCAAATAAGCATGTATAAAGAGCAGTGTCTATAGTGCAGCATGGCCCCAAAAGTGGAGTGGCCCGTGCATTAGATTGTGCCTGAGAACAAATTTGTTTTTCCACTAAGTATGCTTAGATGACAGCATGATATGGCATGTAAAAAGTAAATGTGTAGAAGCGTTCACATCTTTGAAAAACCAGTGTCAAGAAACACTGCCAGACTAGCAGATATCAAGGCCGTGATTTTAAGCACAGATCTTCCAAATATGAAGCCAACACGATGTTTGGTGTCCCATACTGTTGCAGACTAAATTCTTGTTCCTGAATATTGTTTCCATCATCCTTAAAATTCAACAAATGTCCTCTGCAGGCCAGATAATTTTAAAAATTATACTGAAGGGCAAATACATTTAACAGTAGGCCTGAAGAACATGTATGTTTTAACAGCATTTTAAATGATACGTATAGAGTGCACGGTTTTGGTGTGGAAACCTGTAGGAAAGAGACCACTTACAAGACCTAAGCATAGATGGGAGAATATCAAAAGGGATCTTCAAGAAGTAGATAGGAATATAGATTGGATTGATATTGATCAGAATTGGGAAAGATGAAAGATAGTGGGTCTTGTGTGTGTGGTAATGAACTTCCAGGTTCCATAAAATGCTGGAAAGTTCTTGACTAACTGAGAATGTATTAACTTCTCAAGGACTCTGCTCCATGCAGTTAGTTTGTTTGTTGGTACAGAAATACTGGAGTAATGTCTAAGATTACAACAGAATGCCTAATAAGTTAAAAAATGCTCTAAAGCACTTTCTTCACGCACTCTCATTCTATAGTTTCGATGAATTTTTTAACAAACAGTAATATTTCACTTCTATTGTATTTATATTATACTGTCTTCTTACACTGCAAAACTATATTAAATTTCTCTGTACTTACTCATTATCCATTGTGCTTTTATTTAATTAATTTTTAAATTTTATATCACAGTTTGTAGGTATTTGTTTAGCTTATATGTTTGTAAATAATACTTTAACTTAGGTGAAACTCTATTTGTAATTTTGTAACTGTTGTATTTACTTAGTTTAATTTGAAATTCTGTTCTGAATTTGTACTATTTTATATTAAATTATTCTGACAGTCTATCTTTGTGAATGGCTCTTCTGTTATATGAAGCTGACTTAATTATTTTTGACTGTTTATATATCCATTAGATAAACTTCAGTATATGGACTTTTTGGAATTCTATTAAAGTTAAAGTTGAAGTTGAACGCTTAACTTGGTGCAGGTACATTCAACATCGTTCGATGCTCTTGACACTGTGGTTAACCATTTTACCCTCATGTGTTTCAAACAGTGACATAACCTCCAAATGGTATTTCATTAAGAGTTGTTATTCTACGCTCTTTGCCCACTGCACACGTTTACTACCATCTTTCTGTGTGCAGCATGAAAGAATTAAGTTCAAGGAGTACAAAACACGAGTATATTTGGCGCCGTGTTAAGGACGCGAGTAACATACTAGAAATAGTGTCTATACTCGGGACTGGTTCTGAAAGGGTTAAAATGTTCTATTTAGGGACTAAGGTTAGTCGCGGTATGACGCTTAAGTAATCTGCTATGCAGAGTATGTTACAACATACAGGCTGAAACATTCTTGTAGTGATACATTTGAGTGCCGTCGAGATGGAAGAGGGGGAAGCAGGTTACACAGTACTAGCATCCGGCGGTCACGTGGAAGGCCCGAGGCCTGACTATACTGCCTAGTTTTTGTACTTCTGTGCATCGGACAGTTGTGCTGACGGCATTCGCGGTCGGTGGTCATGTTGCGTACGACGCAATCCACTTTGTTCCTTACCTTTTACCCTTGCCGGGATGCGGATAAGGTATTAATCTGTGGGCTGAGGTGCCTGAAAAGATTTTATCAACGCTGCTCGAACCCTCTCTCTGCGGTCCTGATACCGTCTGATAAAGGAACACTTTATTTTCAATCAATAATAACAATGCTGAAATTTTAAGTCCTGCTGTTGCTGTATTTGAAATTCCTGACAACATATTCAATGATGTAGGGTAAAACAACCATTAGTGCCTTTTTACCCGTATAGACAGCCGTTACATTTTGCATACTAATCACCCAAGGTGACGTGTGAAATTTTAAGTCCTCACGGGGTGAAGATATGCGCTCTGAGATATGACACCGTGCAGTCTGGTAGAAGTTTTGAGCCGTTTGGTAGATACAGACTCCTCCCTCCGACCCGACGGTTAATTTCTACCATACTACGTGGCGTCTCTGTCGCTAAGGCCCGGATTCGACACCAGGCCAGTCCGTGTGGGATAGATAGTATTTCTTCGTGTTACAATGAGGAAGTTCATCAGCTCTTTATAGACTTCAAGAAGGCCTATGATTCAGTTAGAAGGGAGGTCTTATGTAAGATTCTCATTGAGTTTGATATCCCTAGGAAACTTGTAAGGTTAGTAAAGATGAGTCTGACTGAAACATATAGCAGAGTCCAGGTAGGCAAGTATGTGTCTGACAGGTTCCCTATTAGGAATGGTTTGAAACAAGGAGACGCTCTATCACCAATGCTTTTTAACTTTGCTTTAGAGTACGCCATTAGGAGAGTTCATGTAAACAGGGATGGCTTGAAACTAAATGGTACACATCAGCTGCTGGCTTATGCCGACGATGTTAATATACTGGCAGGAAGCATACTACTCTAAAGGAAAATGCAGAAGCTTTAGTAGCTGCTACTAGGGAGATTGGACTGGAAGTAAGTGCTGATAAAACTAAGTACATGGCCATGTCTCGAGAGCAGAATGCAGGACGAATTCAGAGTGTGAGGATTGATAAGAGTACCTTCGAGAGGGTGGAAGAGTTTAAATATTTCGGAACAACTTCAACAAATCAAAATTCTATTGCGGAAGAAATTAAGAGCAGACTGAGGTAAGGAAATGCTTGCTATCATTCGGTGCAGAAACTTTTGTCTTCCAGGTTGCTACCCAAAAATTTAAAGATCAAGATATACAGAACTATAATTTTGCCTGTTGTTTTGTATGGGTGTGAAGCTTGGTCGTTGACATTGTGGGAGGAAAGGAAGCTGAGGGTGTTTGAGAACATAGTGTTGAGGAGAATATTTGGACCTAAGAGGGACGAGGTAACGGGGGAATGGAGGAGATTGCATAACGAGGAGCTAAATGATTTGTACTCCTCACCCAATATTGTGCGGGTGATAAAATCGAAGAGAATGAGATGGGCTGGGCATGTGGCGCGTATGGGTGAGGAGTGGGGGGTGTATAGGGTCTTGGTGGGGAAGCCGGAGGGAAAAGAGACCACTGGGGAGACCTAGGCGTAGATGGGTGGATAATATAAGATGGATCTGCAGGAGGTGGGATGTGGGTATATGGACTGGATTGGGCGGGCCCAGGATAGAGACAGGTGGCGGACGCTTGTGAGTGCGGAAATGAACCTTCGGGTTCCGTGAAATGCGGGGAATTT
>Ga0131853_10014345_pt1 | contig 14525 bp, 10 predicted proteins | sample TergutLab28metaG_FD_92764 | JGI IMG/M metagenome (GOLD analysis project Ga0131853, IMG submission 92764) | Labiotermes labralis P1 segment gut microbial communities from Petit-Saut dam, French Guiana - Lab288 P1 (version 2) (version 2) | ecosystem: Host-associated > Arthropoda: Insects >... | reverse complement strand
TCTGGCCAATATCTCCGTAACCATTGAACTTTGGATATAGGTGTTTTGGGTTATATCGTTATAGTTTGACCTAAGGAACACTCTTCCGAAGTTAGGTCCTTTCCTCCTGGGACACCCTGTATACATAACAGATAAATACCCCGTGGTGCTGACCTATATTTAATACTGCATTGTATCTGACATTTTGACTATTATTTCACAGATATTAGATATATTCAATAAATATAATAAATTTAACATATTCATGCATTATCCCGCACCATACTGAAGAAATTCACTACGTTTCTGGCATATTCAAATTCGTACATTCTGCAACCACTTTGGCCATACCTTCACGGCATACAACTACATCCAGTAACTATAACATATTTGTAAACGTAACCCAAAACATAGCTACTGCAGTTATTTTTATATTTGGGTGCCAACGCGTCCCGAATTTCGCTAGACTGACTCCAAAATTCATTTTAAATCCTGCGTGCTGAAACTGGAATGAAATTTTCCCTATCAGCTAAATGAACCCTGTCTTTCTAAAATCTAAATGACAACTCCGTTAGTCACATTAAGGTCACACTTGGTACTGTGTTACATGCGTGTCTACATTATGACCATTCGATGTTTTTTTTAAGTTTAAATTCTATCAGGCTTCGCTTTTAGCTTGTCCTCTATTCAGTTTACAATTGCCGCAACCCAAGATCTTCATTTGATATACTCTGCTATTGATATTTGCCTGTATCTGAACTAAAAGACATCTAATTAGTGAGATTCACATTGTACTCTCCATGGTTCATATGTGCCATTTTTTTCCACGTATTTGTACCACGGATTACTTGGTGCATGTTGTGCGTTTGGTGACACGGATTGGTCGATGGCTTGTAAAGGCAAAGTACACGTGTTTTGATGTTGCTGTGTGTAACGTAGAAAGGATATTGTGACCTGTTAAGTGAAACGCTATGCCGAAGTCAAAGCGTGACAAAAAAGGTAAGAAACGTAAGCTGTATGGAGGGAGTTTGTGATGGTAATATTGATTATTGAATACCTAACCTCTGCCTTCCACGCGTGGTTCATAGCTAATGGCAATGGCATATAATTTATTTCAGTATCACTAACAAAAACAAAGAAGAAAGGTTTGATGGTTAAACAGCAGCTGGTAGATGAAATTCGAAGATGCGTCGAAGATTACAACAGAATCTTTTTGTTTTCTGTTCAGAACATGAGAAATGCGAAATTGAAGGACCTTCGAACGGAGTGGAGGCATAGTAGGTATGTATTGCAATTTCCTTATATATTTTTTCGCAGTTACAGTTGCTGTGATTGTTTTTCGAGAATGCCACACTAATGTCTTGGAACATGTTAATGAAATTGATCAGTTTATGAAGTTTATCATTTGTTGCAAGATCACCATGTATTAAATAGAACAGGACATACTTTCAGGATCCTTTTTGAAAGTACTGACTGTCGTTTATTATGATTATTCACGTTCATCCATGATGACGCTTGTAAGGTTATTAGAACACTGTAGAGAAGTTACACTTTTGGATTTTTAATTATTAGGAGTGCATCTTTCAGAAAACGTATTGATACAGTTACAGAATTCGCATCTTGTTTAGTTATTAGGTTTCACATAAACCATGTAAACTGACACTTTGTCTGTGGAACTAGAACGTGATCGTCTGTAAATAGATTCAATCATATGATTTGCCTGAATTCTATCATTACCTGATGATTAATCTCTTCTAAATTCTTATGAACATCTAAGACATTACGGTCAGGTACTTGTTGCCGATCAGTATGTTTAGTCTGCTTCACATCATTAACCCCATGTGGAATGTTACTGAACACTGCATGATACCATCAGCATTAATACAGCTGTCTAATAAGTCCACAGACTTTCAAAATTCCAGAAAGTGTCTCAAAATTGTAGGTGCCAGAAGAGTGGCATGAACCAAGTTCCATACTGAGACCCACAAGTATTGGTCATCACATTACAAGATTCATCCAACCAGGCAACCTGGCACCAGAGATTTGTGTATCTCTTCCTGCATTGCGGAGTCCTAGATTTTGATTGCAAGATTTGATAACCTCAGCTTTGGTCTTCTGGTATATTGAAATGTGTATACTGTGTTGATTAGTACATAATGACCAATGTTTTGAAGCAGTGTAATGCATTTAAAATTTCAGTTACTTTCTGAATGCTGTAGTGTCCAGTAAAAACAAACAACTCAAAGCTTATTGTATAGATCCCATGATCTTGAATTTTAAATGTTTCCTGACTAAATTAGAAGAAAACTAAGCTGCCTTACTAAAGCAGGAATGGAATTTATTGTTTGAGGAGATTTTGGTGTTGTCTTTCAGAGAACTCATACCAAGTTTCAACTACCTTCTGTTTAATGACCTTTAACTTGTCAGGCACTGTTGTTCTTTATGGAAGAATAAAAAATAACTGAACTGCAGCAATTAACAGTACACGATAGATGTCAGAAGACAATTCTTAATATGTTATATCTGTCACATCACAATGCTTAGATGAGTTCCTTGATCACTGAAAAATCTAACAGGAATTCATTTTTCTTCAGGCATAATAAACAAAGAAGCAGTCACTTGGTTCAGATGTTTCCTTCAGAATGAACGTTCATAATCTATAGAAGTCCAAATGTAAGATGATGGTAGTAATTTCTTTCATGATTTGGTTCTTTAATGCCTCTGCATGACTTTGATTCAGCAATGGTTTAATCATATTTTAATCATTTTAATATTTGTGTATTTGTTGATTTTAATTCCTGTGTATGTTCAAAGCATAGAAATAAGGTAGACTGGGCTAGCTAACAGGTTGACAACTCAATATTCTTTACACATACTACTTGACCACTGTATGTGTCATTGATGTTGATCTACTTTAGAAGCAACATTTTATAACAACATTATTAGGAATATTCTCATAATTTTCATTGGGTTTTAAATTGTGGATTCCATATATTTATCTTGAATTTTTTTTACCAATGTCTGTATTATTTGTGCATAAGTCTATATGAAAGGCTTTGGTACTTCCACATATGGTTATGTGAAACACCTTGATAATGGCCCAGATAACCCTGAAACATATTTGAGGCTTAATGATATAGCTGGAACTCCAAAACTAATTATACTTATTTGGCTTGCTTCAATAATTGATAGAGATGTACACAGTAGGAATTCAGTGTTACAAAACTGCTAAATAAATTAATAAAAACTATAGCTCATCGGTGTAAAAGGAAGAGTGTATTGAATAAATAAAGGCTTCAAATTTGTTGATTGTTTTGAACCTCTAGGAGTCACCTATGATCCACTACTGAGGAGATGTTCCCTGCTTTGACTGAGATAGCTGTGCATGTACAAGATCTCTTTTGCATATGTCAAGTTGTTAATACCAACCCAGAAAACATTCACACATTGTGCTTGCTGACTACGCTACTTGAAATGCTTTATGTTTTCAGTCTTTGTGTAGTTTCAGAATTGTTGCATACATGAATAGTAGTCCTCTAGTCCTCCCTGTGGGGATCCTCACCTCGTCTGCCATCTACATGCAACTGTTCACTTACTGTAGGAACTTACCCAGAAAGGACAAGTTAGGCACATCAAATTTTAGGCCAATCTCACTCTTAATTGGGTTTCCTAATATACTGGAGAACTTAGACAAAAAGTAATGCACCATTAAATCTGAATTATGTTTTATTTAATAACTGGTTTGATCCATGAAGTGCCACATGCAGACTTACTGATAAATATTAAAGTGATTTTTCAGGAATTTTCTGTAATTTCTTTGGCTTCCTACTGTATTAATTATGGCATATTGATGATTAAACTGCCTTATTGTTGGATAAATTGAAATTCTATTAAATGGTTCATTTTCCACCTGGCAGAGCACAGACTCACAAAAAAATCTCCACATACTGGAGAAAGTGTTTAAAGGAAATGGGGTAAATTTCAACATTGAGTTCCTGAAGGCTGTATACGTGGTCCACTCTGTTGACTGTTGTTGTTTAACCTCTGACATTCATTATTGACCCAGTTTCTTCACATGATCTGTTTGATGTTGGTAGCAGTTTTATAATCACTGAACCAAATTAAGTCATCTTGTAGAACCATCAGTTGTGAGCAAGTGGTTCGTAGCCTACCATTCAACAGGATATAGTCTGAAGTGCTGAAAATGTCATTAAATAAACCATAAATAAACTTCTGAGCTCCAAGTGTGTCACAACACTGTTGCTGAAGGTCTATGTCTTCTTGGCTGAAGCTGTGTTGAGTGGTAAATTGTTACCAGTGTCTTCGGAATCTGCACTCGAAGAAAAGTGACCATGTTGGTAAAATAGGTATATATTGTAGGTAAGGATAACAGGAGTATGAGATGTTGTGAGTGGTGATTGAACAGACAGATGTCAGGTGTCCTGCATAGAAATGAAATTGTGCAGTGTGAGGGTGTAATGGGTAAGCAGAAGTGGGAGGTAGTAAGTGGAGCCACAGGAAGTTGTATGGAGTGACAATGAAAGGATAGATCATGGAATTATTTGGCCCTGAAAATGGCCATAATGCTGTGCAAGTTCAATCCTTATGGGAAGGTTTCATCCATTCCTTGAGAGAGTGAATGAAATGTTTCCATAGCCTACTGAAGACAAGTTCATCCTCCCTGTTCTTGTTGTTGGGATGGAGCTCAGTTTCACTCACTTCCTTGATCTGGTCCATGTAATGTATTTGGTATGGTAGACTTTGGCATTGGATGTGATGTTCTGATTTGAAGCTATTCTGAGCCACTACCAGCTTCTCAGGCTGTTTAAGTTGGATGTACTAGTGATGCTGTTTCACCTTGACCGTATTAGACCACCTCAGTCTGCCTGTTGGAGATCTGGACTGGGCAGCAGGCTGACGCGTCTCATAATGTTTAGGGACAGCATCCTTCCAATGCTGTTGAAGGTTATATGGTTGTGTAGTAGGAAAAGTGGCCATCTCTGGTGGGTGGAGGCCAACAAATATCACTGTATCCACTTTCCATCATCATAGTCCTGACAAACTGATGCTCATACTGTCTTGGTCACACAGCCTTTGCATCAAGGTTCAGAGGATGACATGCATGTTGGAAGGGTAGTGGCGTGCCACTTATTGGCGTGCTGGCCCAATCCCCTGTACCTAAGTCACATATTTTTGTGGTGCAGTTACCTTGGACTGCAAAGGCTCTGAAGAAGGAGGCAGCAAGCTCCTCCAAAATTTCAATAAGTATTTATCCAGTGACACTGTGTCATATGCCACGAGACTTGTATCCTCAAATTCCTGACCTGTTGAGTGCCTCTCCACTTGTTTAAGTTAACTTACGCAACACAGTACTTAAATTAGAGAATTAATTTGTGGTTTCATTTCTTTCTAGGTTTTTCTTTGGTAAAAACAAAGTTATGGCACTTGGTCTTGGTAAGACAAAGCAGACAGAAACACAGGATAAACTGCATAAATTGGCAAAACATCTAATTGGTCAATGTGGTTTACTCTTCACAAATAAAGAATCTGATGAGGTTCTTGAGTGAGTACTTATGCAGGATATGTATGAATCTATTTTATTTAACAACAAAGATTATCATGTTGCAACAGGTTGCAATATTTAGCATTATTTAACAGTCTTTTAATTTCTTCTCGAAGATGAACATGCCTATTTGAGATATTTGGTCCTTGCATAAAGATGTTGCACCTGCATATTATGGACATATGGGTTAGCAGACTGCGGATAAACATTTTCTAAAACATAAGACTACAAAATAACAAATAATTCACTCCAAACAATTTTTATGACAGAAGTATTTGTTAAGAAATTTGTATCACACATGTGCATGTGCTTCAGTAATGTAGGAAGATGTGATGCTGACCGTTTTCTAACCTGCCTGTATGCATCATTGGCTGATCGCATGATTGCTGATCACATCTGATTGCCTTCCTCTATGCAGTTTAATTCTCCAAGATGATCTGAAGTACTGAACAGCAGTTGAAAAAAGAGAAGGATTTGAATTTATATATTGTAGTGTCATAAGTGTGCACAGTGCATTTCATGAGGGTGTGCATTCCAGGGAATATTTTCATTTAAAAAATTTGGTGTTTGGCTATAAAAAAGCCAGATATTTATTGAATAACACCTACCCAACTAACTAAGTACATGGCACATAGTCCTTCTTGAGAAGCTGACAGGTCTTCAGCTGGTCGAGAAATTTCCCGTATTGTATGGAACCTAAAATTAATTATTACATTCACAAGGGCTCCGCACCTGCCCCTTCCCTGAAGCATATCATTTCAGTCCATGCCCTTTATCCCACTTCTCGAAGGTCCATTTTAATATTCACCCCTCTATGTTCAGGTCTTCCAATCAGTCTGTTTTGCTCTGGTTTCCCTACCAAAACCCTGTATGCAGTTTTCTCTGCATATATGGAATACACACTCATAAAGGACATTATTTTTATTCAATATACAAACTAAAGAAACTAACACTTACCTGAACTTTCACTTAATTCACAAGTAAATCCTACTTTAAATAACGAAACATTAAATACCAAATTATGAGACATTATAGTGTGTCTGGACACACCTGGTACACACTCCCGTATGTGATGTATTACCCTTATGTAAAATGTCTGGGATATAAGTGTATTTTTATGTATCTCCTATTATTTTAGATGCATTTTTATTTCAACTGTGGACCAAATAATATTTGGGAAGAAATGCAGCTCCAATTTAACAGTGGAGAAGTAAGATCATCTTGTGGAATTTCATGAACACATTTATTGCACAATGGGGGGCATATTGTGCAGTATTTGTGTAAAATGATCACAGAAATCACTCTTAGTGGCCTTCAGTGCAGAAAAATATTCTGTGACTAATATTGAAGAGCATCTGGAAATAAAATACCTCTTTATTGTGCCTTTGTTTCAAAGTCTGCTAAAAATCTGCCTCTTAATAATCTGAATGAGTTAGAATTTAGTAGCCTGGGCATGGGCTAGATTTATCTTTGCTTATATTCACCCTTGCATGAAACACAGGATATCATTCTTGTTTTGCACAAACTATCACTTGTTGAATGAATAGGCTTGTTACAGTTCTGTAAGATTCTGATTGTGGTATTTTACATTTAAGGTAATAAACTTCATGGACTTTTTCCACCATCTAATATATTAATTTTATTATTTTTCATATATTAGACATTGGAAACAAACCAGGAAGTAAATGGTTTTAAATACAAATGATGTTTGTTACCTGAATGATTTCAGGCTTTTGCCATGGTGTAATTGAGATCTTTGTTCATCTGGGATGTTACACAGCATTGATTGGTAGTTAGTTACTGATGTTTTAGAACAATATGTCAGTTACATTTTTAAAGGTCAAACAGCCCAAGAAATTGTTGGACTGTATCTGCAGCTACTGTAGTTTTCGCTTAGTCAGGGTCCACTCGTATTAGCTCAATGTATTGTGGTTAATATTAGATTTTTATTCACCATATTAAAGAAGGCACTGGAAGTATTTTCCTTCAGCTCACAGACACTTGTTATGTCTAATAAGTACATTGCTCATTGGACACTAAAATTAGGCTGGTAAAACTGAAGACCTTACATCCTGAGTGCCTTCTTTTTAGCTCATCTGCAGTGCATGGATTAATACTATACACCTTATCCTGTAACTCACCCCATAGGTGGAAATTATGCACGTACCAGATCTGGTGTATGAGGAGGCAACAATGACCTGCCTACTATTCTGTCACCAAGAAAACTCACTGAACAACATGCAGAATTGTGAGCTGCTTTACTGTCCTGTTGAAAAATAGGCATAAATTCTCTCATAATTGGACAGATATTGCAATAACGGCTGAAGGTGATGCATATAAGAACTGCAGTGTGGGAATAAGCTGATCCGTGAGCTGGATTTTATAAGTAAGCTGATGAGAACTGACCAGTAACAGTTGTCAGATAAAATAATGTCCCTCTATCAACAAAGTGAGCCAATGGAAAGTGACTAGCAACAGTTGTCAGATAAAATAATGTGCAGCAAAAAATGTAATGTGTATTATTTATTTTTTTAGGTGGTTTAAAACCTACAGTGAAAGTGACTTTGCCAGGTCTGGAAATTTTGCGACAGAAACAGTGACATTGCCGCCTGGTCCCCTTCCACAGTTCCCCCATTCTATAGAACCACATCTCCGTCAGCTTGGAATGCCTACAAGTCTGCAGAGGGGTGTGGTCACACTACTATCAGAGTTCACAGTCTGCAAAGCAAACCAGGCACTTAAACCAGAGCAGGCCAGGATATTGGTAAGATACAAATACAGGACAGTTAGTATTCCCTGCTAAGACTAACGTACTAGGAAATCATGCCAAATTGTCTTGGTAATTTCAAGATACTGTTTATTTTAACTCTGATCATCTGGGAATAGGGATTTTAATCAAATAGTACTACAGGTTTGATAGCCATGATTTATTTTAGGAGGAACAGTTAATTAGGTAGACAGGGCTGGTCATATTTTACCTTGGGAATAACACAGTATTGAAATATTCAATGTTTAGGCAGCTGGACTACACGGTAATGTGATACATGGCTGATAAAAGTTTAAATGTGTATCAAAACTTTAAAATGTCTCTGTGCACCCCATGAAGACATGAAGAGTGGAGGTATAGTTCCACTCATTCTTAACCTCAGCTCTAGAAGGAGGCATGTAGTCAGCCACACACCCCAGCCACTCTGCTCCCTGTACACATTGAACAGGATGCTAAGTGGGCTGAGAGATGGTAAGGATACTTTGGAGAAGAAAAGTCCCTTCAATCTGGCAGGTATTGAACCACAGTGCCAAGTACCAACTGAACTTATGTATACTTTCTGTATCTGCACCATCAATGGATATGGAGTGTTTTCCACTTTGAACTGATTCATGTATATGTCCGTGGATGTGCAAGATGTTAGAATGTAGAACTAATAAGCAGCTTGAGATGCTACAAAAACCACTTCTGTTCATGGGGTAATTAACTGTTATAGTTTATTCTTGAATCACTGCATAATTCATGCATTCTTCCCCCCCCCCCCCCCCCCCTTTTTTTTTGTTGTTGTTTGTTTTTGAATGAGTTTAAAAATAGGGGTGTTTTTTTGATTTATTTTCTTTTTTTCTTCCCCCCCCCCCCCCCCCATGCTTGTGCATTTGTAGCGTTTCTCTGCCTTCCATTCATTACAATCAATCGTGCCGTGTATATATTAACCAAAGACACCAACACATTCGCTTAATTTGAAGTTAAAACATGTGGCTTGGGCTCAGAACTCCTCCATATCGATAATGAGGGCATTTCGATGCATTTTAACAGGGTATTCAAACCCATAATGATCAACGATCTAATCGTAAGGCAGTTAACAAGGTGCGGATTGTGACCTGTATCACCCGAGGTGTGCATGTCTTTGACAGTCTCAATAAACCAAGAAGAGTTGTGGAAGGCAATATCTAAGGGAAAACCCCACAAAGCACCAGGGAATGATGGCATAAGCCTTGAGTTCTATAAATCGGTTTGGGATGTGATAAAAACAGAGCTACTACAGATAATAAATTACATGTTCGCGAACGGACCAATAATGGCACAGCAGGCTCAGGGACATGTGGTCTGTCTACTCAAGAAGGATCACCCCAAGAAGATAGATGATACAGACCACTAACACTACTAAATGCAGATTATAAGATCTTATCTCGCATTATTGCAAACAGACTACAGCCATTACTACCGGATATAATCCATCCCAATCAGCATTGTGGCATCCCAGGTAACTCCGTGTTCGAAACAGTGGCATCAGTCCGGGACGCCATTGAATATGCTGAAGTAATGAAGAAGCCTCTATGCGTAGTTTCAATCGACTTTAACGCCGCATTTGACAGAATATCACATAACTATCTGGAGGAAGTTTTACGAGCGACCGGACATGGGAATCCGTTCCTGGACCGTGTCATGGGACTGTACAGGAATGCATCATCAGAAGTGCAGATAAACGGCTTTCGATCTAGCCTATTCCCGATCCACGGCTCTATAAAACAGGGATGCCCCCTTAGTATGCAACTGTTCGCCATATGTCTTAACCCCTTAATCCACACTCTAGAGGAAGCTCTTACGGGCATCAGGCTCGGACAGGGGTGTGCAAGAATCGCTGCGGTAGCATATGCGGATAATACCACTGTTTTCCTGACATCACCAGCTGTTGTGCAAAAGCTTCAAGTAGCGCTTCGTACATATGAAGAAGCCACGGGTGCAAAAATTAACTTGCAAAATTCCCGGGCTCTAGCTGTAGGTGGATGGGATACATCGAGCAAGATAATGGACATCCCGTATCATACTGGGATAAAGATCCTGGGATTTCACTTCACAGACAGAACTAACGCTGCTAATAAAGAAAACTGGCGCAATGTGTCTTCGATAGTGCATGCATCAGCCCAAGACGCATATTATAGGGATTTAAGCCTAGACAAGAGGATTATATTTGTACATGACTTCTTGTTGGCCAGGATTTGGCATGTCGCACAGATATTCCCGTTAACAACAGATAGTATTATACAAATTAACACAGCAATCACCTGGTTCTTCTAGCGTGGTGAGATATGTAGAGTCCCACTCTCCACGCTCCAAAGCGGGAGGGACGCTGGGGGATGGGTTCTTGTAAATATATGGGCAAAGAGTAGGACCCTTTTCATTTATCGCCTGCAAGTGCAGGGCAGGCATGAGCGATCCTTTACGGGTGCCTGGTTGAAGAAGTGGAACATACATTCAGGGGCAGACAACCCTCCATACCTCGACCTGATACCGACAGTTTTAGGATACTTACGCCAATACGTGGCTGCCATTGCATATATCCGGAGTCGAGATAATACACAATATGACACAGCCTACAAGAAACGTCTATATACAACTTTAAAGGAGTTGATTAGCGCGGACAACACGCAGCAGATGATGCGAATTACAAGGTTATGGCCGAATGCAGATTGGGAAACGATTTGAAAAAATCTACAGGCAGCACCGGTATCCGGACTAGATACAGCTACATGGTACAAAGTGATTCACGACATCTTTCCAACGAACGTTAGGCTACACAGGATAAAAATGTCTCCCACTGACACCTGCAAAGACTGCGGCAGCAAAGATTCCCTCGGTCACCGCCAAACCGAATGTGGGGAGTGTCCCACAACATGGGGCTGGACGAAAAGTATCATTGCGACAATCTTGCGCACAACTGCCGCGAACATCCCAGAAGAGTGGCTGGTACGTCCCCAGTTCTGCTTATGGCCCCCACAGCGCCACCGAGCGGCGCTGTGGGTGCTAGCGCGATGTGTCTTTCCGGATGAACCACCCCCTGCAACTTGACACGGCAAGACCTAATGGACTTCATGAGGAGATCAAAATGGAAAATGTATCAGCTGTCAAGTAGGCCCAAAAAGGTCGCCAATTTCCTCACAGTACTAGATATGCCATATTAACCAAGGTAGCCGAATTAGGGAGGAGTTGGAGCACGTGATGTGTAACGAACATCCCCGCCAAACCCATAATTATGGACTGAATGAGTGCCTACCGAAAGTGTGCCTATCATGATGTCGGAGGAAATGTAGACCCCGATGATATGTATGAGATTAGATAGGCAGTGCTGTATGTCAAATGCATAGTATTATGTTTCAATGATTGTATATATAATTCATGTTCAGAGAAGAGCTAAACATGTAGAGTTAGGGTATACTAGGACTGTAAGATCTTTACGATGAAGAGCACTGTCAATGAATCATTATAATTTACTCCACGCTATAACAATGCAATACATATCCAGTTGTAATGTCCACATTTGTAATTGATGACATAATTTGAATAAATGTTAGTATGTGAAAAAGTAGAATATATGTTTTTTTCTTTTTGAATATGCTTTATACTCACAAAACTCAATTAAATTATGCAGTAACACATCCATTATTTAATTATATGTTTCAAAAGTTATCTTCGCTCCATTGGCAGGGTTAGAAATGCGAGTGACGCAGACATTTCTGTTATTTTTCCGCAATTATTTTTGCTTATTTTTACCGACATCCTTATTTAGGGGGTTCGTGTTCGAATGGGACTAAAACTAAGCATGTGAATCTCGTTGTTGCTCGCGGACCGTAGTTGGTCACGAGATCTGTCTGACACTGGGCTGCACGATTTGAAACGTCTAGAGAAAGGAATTGTTCAGCGTATGACGCGTGTGCTGGGGAGGTCTGGACCGAGGGTGGTTTCACTCTCGTCTTGTTGCTGGGGTGGGGTGTGGGGAGTCAAGTAGTGTTGGAACAGGTGCAGCTCAATTTTGGCTTTCGAAACAATTTCATAATCCTTTTTCCGTGTGGACTGCTAGTGGAAAATAACACATTTTAAAAAATGTGCGTTATTAAATGTCTAACTGGCTACACTGATTATGGTGGTTATGAAAACTGAAATGCGCATTTTTAATAATAATAATAATAATAATAAAGTCAAAGGCAATGAAGACCTTATGTTGGTTGTTTTAAACTGTACTTTGCTGTATGATCAAAATGATGGATATACTGTGCCTTACCCCTGTTTAATGGTTTGTGGTAAGAATATTGTTTAAGAACTGTTGTATGCACCGAAGAAACGACTCTGATCCGACGTATCTCAGATGTTGTCTGGTCAGGGCGTGGATCCAACTTCGTTGCTTAGAAGGAGCGATGGAGTGTGATGGCTGTGCAGTGTAACTTTCATAGACTTCAGATGATAGCCTTTACTAACAATTAGTAGTTACACACAAGAAAGAGGAGAGTAATTAAGCACCACTATTACCGCCGGAGTCGCCAGATCTTGGGAAGTATTTTCCCAGAAACTGCTAGATCGAGAGTCTGCGTAATGCAGCGTGAGGTTTCAAGCAGAGTACAAAGGATTCACTGTCAACTGACGGTCCAGATCAGTGAAACCAATAAGACTTTTAAAGATGCACGGTTTTTGAAAGTGTGTTATTGCCTACTAGCAGTCCACGCGGAAGAAGAATTATGAACTTGTGACCCGCTACGGCCCGCGAGCACCAACGAGATTCACATGCCTAGTTTTAGTCCCATTCGAACACGAACCCTCTAAATTAGAATGTCGGTAAACAAAGCAAAAGTAATTACGGAAAAATAACAGAAATATCTGCGTCACTCGCATTTCTAACCCTGCCAATGGAGCGAAGATAATTTTTGAAAAGTATAATTAAATGATGGATGTGTTACTGCATAATTTGAGTGTTTGTAAGTATAAAGCATATTCAAAACGAAAAAAAAAAAATATGTTTCCACTGGGAGTCGAACCAATGTAGTCGGTTTCCGAAGAGTATTGCCATCACGCGTTAACGCGCTCTGCTTTCTCCGGGTGCAGCAAACAACCATCCTTTCGCAACATCCATCCGTGGAAGCAGAGTTAGCAAGCCACATGTTTTAACTTCAAATTAAGTGAATGTATTGGTGTCTTTGGTTAATATATACGCAGCATGATTGATTGTAATGAATGGAAGAAAGAGAAACGCCACGAATGCACAAATATGGGAAAAGTAAAACAACTCGAAGTATGATGGCAACTGTACGTTACGTCACTGCCTGAGCGAGACGTACGAGATATCAGGCCGCTTGATTTATGTTGAACAGAGTATACAGCAATCCCTGATCAGGCCTATTCGGGCCCAGAGGGTTCCAGGAGGTTGAGGCTTCCAGACTTCAAGACATTCGGCATATGAAGGTGGTAAGGTCAGCGTCAACCACCGTCTGTCTTTACACCCCAGAAAATATTCCTGGTGATAATTTCTGTTAGAGGCTGAGTCGACCTCAGGCCATACTGCGGCCGGAAGGATTATGTCAATTAAAAATTCCAGTGACACCATCGTGTCTCGAAACCGCGGCATTCCGGCTTGTAGCGCAGTGCCTAACCAAATGCACCGCGACGTGCCTCGGTAATGGAAGTCTGATTTTATTCTGTAGATTTCTGAAAATGGTGTCTGCCATTTGAACTCATAGACATTTTGGACGTTTTCCATCTTATAAACTGATATATTACACTATTTCCTCCCCCCCCCTTTCCCACGACTAAGAAGAACAGTTATTACCATAAACGTCGCAACTACCAGAATCACAAAAGCAGTGCTACTATTTAGTGAGCGGAAGTAGTTAACATTGACCACTTATGGATTTTGTGTGTTTGGAGTCTAGTGATATTTGCATAACCGCATTTTCTCAACTAATTTGACCTTAATCTGATTTTAATTATAACATAAATAAGCATGTACTGACAGCTGTTTTGGAAGATGTGAGCCTGAAGACGGGGACAGGTTCTGCCCCTAAACGTAATATGGTATTATTTCATTACATACGATGGAAAAGTCCGAAATATGTATGAGTTTGAAGTCTGATTTTGTCTACAAGAAGCAGAAGAGTTACACCGGATTTGTGGTGGTGGTGTTGGTGGTGGTGGTGGTGGTGGTGGTGGTGGTGGTGGTGGTGGTGGTGG
>Ga0131853_10014343_pt1 | contig 14525 bp, 14 predicted proteins | sample TergutLab28metaG_FD_92764 | JGI IMG/M metagenome (GOLD analysis project Ga0131853, IMG submission 92764) | Labiotermes labralis P1 segment gut microbial communities from Petit-Saut dam, French Guiana - Lab288 P1 (version 2) (version 2) | ecosystem: Host-associated > Arthropoda: Insects >... | reverse complement strand
TAAAGTGAGGTAATTAAAAATGGCTAAATTAACTAGCGCTGAAATGATCGAAGCGATCAAAGAAATGTCTGTATTAGAATTAAACGATTTAGTAAAAGCAATCGAAGAAGAGTTCGGTGTAACAGCTGCTGCTCCTATGGCTGTAGCTGGAGGCGGAGCTGCTGAGGCTGCTGGTCCAACTGAATTCGATATTGTATTAACTTCTGCCGGAGCTAAGAAAATCGGAGTAATCAAAGTTGTTCGTGAGATTACTGGATTAGGATTAAAAGAAGCTAAGGAATTAGTAGATGGAGCACCAGCTCCAATTAAAGAGAAGGTTCCAACTGAAGAAGCTGAAGCATTAAAGGCTCAGTTAGAAGAAGCTGGAGCATCTGTTGAACTTAAGTAATTTAAATGCTATGATAAAAGCCTATGACGTTGTCGAGGCTTTTATTTTTTGTCTTAGGAGTGATTAAGGAATGGAACACTATTTTACCAACAACGAGCAAGCGAAAAGCAATGAAAAAGAATTTCAAGTGGAAGTATTAGGACGTAAATTTCGATTTATCACAGACATTGGTGTCTTTTCCAAAGGGGAACTGGATTTTGCAAGCCACTTATTGATTGAAACCTTCGACTCTTTAGATCTTACGGGTAGTTTATTAGACGTTGGTTGTGGTTATGGCGCGGTTGGTGTTATACTGGCCTCCAGACAGCAGGGGGATGTTCACATGGTAGACATTAATCTACGTGCCATCGATTTAGCTAAGCGGAATGGTACTTTAAATGGGTTGGAAAACATTCAGGTCTACGAGAGCGACTGTTATGGGGCGGTTAATCAGGAATTTTCACACATTGTAAGTAATCCTCCCATTCGAGCAGGAAAAAAGGTCGTTCATCAAATTCTTGAAGAGGCCATTGATTATTTGGAGGAGGAGGGGACGTTGACCATCGTTATTGGAAAGCAACACGGTGCAGCAAGTGCTGAGAAGAAGATGTTGGAAGTGTTCGGAAATGTTGAAAGACTCACACGCAAGAAAGGCTTTTGGATTTTACATAGTGTTAAAGGAGGTTAAAGGGTATGGAAGAGCACGTGTTAGAGCAGCTGATCACTAAACAGAGAGACTATTTTCATGCAGGAAAAACACGCTCTCTAGATGTGCGCTTAGCTCATTTAAGAAGGTTATACAATGGGATTCAGACATACGAGGATCGAATGGTTGATGCGTTGAAAAAGGATTTGAACAAATCTGAATTTGATGCTTATGTGACGGAGATTGGCTATTCGTTGAAAGAGATTAGTCAAACCATCAAGCAACTACCTAAATGGGACAAACCAAAAAAGGTAGGGAAAGCGCCCATTTACTTGTTTGGAACCAAGAGTTATATCGTTAACGACCCTTATGGTGTCGTGTTGAACATTGCACCTTGGAATTATCCGTTTCAGCTAGCGATCGTACCGTTGGTAGGAGCCATTGCTGCAGGGAACACGGTGATTTTAAAGCCTTCTGAGTTGACCCCCACCGTATCGAAGTTGTTAGTGGAAATGTTAGGAGAACTTTTTCCAGAGGAATTGGTTGCCGTTGTAGAAGGGGGCAAAGAAATCAGTCAAAAGTTGTTGGATCAGAAACTAGACTATATTTTCTTTACAGGCAGTACAGAAATTGGAAAAAGTGTAGCTGAAACAGCAGCCAAGACCTTAACTCCCGTTACCTTAGAGTTAGGTGGGAAAAGTCCAACCATCGTTCACAAAGATGCTAACTTAACCTTGGCGGCGAAAAGAATTGCCTTTGGAAAGTATTTAAATGCCGGTCAGACCTGTGTAGCACCTGATTACATGTATGTTCATGCTAACTTAAGAGAAGGGTTCCTAGACATCTTAGAACGAGAGATGGAAAAATTATATGGTCAACACCCTCTAAAAAATAAAAATTACACGCGGATTGTAAACAAAGAGCATTTTGAAAGGTTAACCGCTTTTCTTGAAAAGGGTGAGATTGAAATCGGTGGCGAAGTAGACGAGAAAAAACTACTTATTGAACCGACGGTATTAGATGGAATCACATGGGATATGCCAGTCATGAAAGAGGAAATTTTTGGACCAATTTTACCGATGATGTTGTATGAAGAGCTTGATGAGATCATTAATGAAATCAATGTTCGCTCGAAACCACTGGCCCTCTATTTATTTACAGAGAGCAAGGCTATGGAGGACAAAGTGCTATCAAAAATTTCCTTTGGTGGCGGCTGCATCAATGACACATTGTTCCATTTAACTCATCCGGAGCTACCATTTGGTGGAGTAGGGGAGAGTGGCATCGGCCGCTATCACGGGAAGTATAGTTTTGAGACCTTTACCCATCAGAAATCCATTGTTAAACAAACAACCAAGTTTGATCTTAGTCTTCGGTACGATTCCTCAGACAAAGCTTTGCGATTAGTGAAGAAAATAATGAAGTAGATCAAAAACGATAAGCTAACGTAGATATAATTCAAAAATCGACGATTTGGTCCTGAAATTTTACCGTGATTATCTTTCCAGCGTGAATCATCGGTTTGGATTTATTCTTTGCTTCATTCCGACGATTTAGGGACATTAAAAGGCTGTTTTCATCGATTTAGGGCGAGTTTTGGCTCTATTCCGATTTTTCTTTGGTATTTTAGGTCAAATTTTATCGGTTTCGAATGTTTTTTTAACCATTTCCGATGATTCACTTTTCGGGTTAGTCACAAACTTATTTGCTTTAGCTGAACAAGTATCCTTTAGGAGAAAAAATAAAAAGCTGGCTTTTTGGCCAACTTTTTTTATTTGGATTCCAGCCCCTAAGACTAGTACTAGTATACATTTTGAAAGGTCAATTTATTTTTAATTTACTGGATCCGGTATTACTTCTGTCATATGGTCACGTATCGCATAAACGTTACGAATGAACTCATCTGCTGACTCTTTACCGACGACTTCCTCTAAAACGGCCTCTTTTTCTTCTAAAAAGCGTATAAACAACTCATGGTAAGCTGCTATCACTGGCATCATATTTACCGCCATCAAGTCCTCCCTGTTGTGCTCTTCAAAGAGTAAAATCATCCGCTTCGCATCTTTGTTCATCTGAAGAAACCCCGTTACTAAATCATAAGGTGGATTATCCTTGGACACTTTCTTACCTCCAAACCGTTGTTTAACACCGTGCATTCGCACCTTTAGATACCTATTATACAATAAAATCAAAGAATTCGCTAAACTTTCTATTCAAACACAGGTTGTTCGATTTGATGACAAAAGGCCTTAAAATGAGAAACTAGTTGCTCAACCCGTTCTTTGCCAATGTTCCCCTCGATCGCTTCTCGATTCTTTTCTAAAAAAAGCATCAATTCATCCATCGCCGCATCCATTCTCCAATTACATCGATCAATCTCTACCTGTAGACACCTCGGAAGCTCCTTTTTGGGTCCGACCCTTTTATTTTCCTCTTTGACGAGGGTAAGGCCCTTGTCAGGATGATAGATCGTCATGTAGCTATCTGTCGATACAAAACGACGTAGTTCCTTCACGTTTTTAGATAATTGCTGGTAACTTGCTTCATCCATTAAGTGCTCCAACTCATCTGTTTCGAAAGCTTCTGAAAACAGCTCAAATTTCTTTAAAGCATCTTTGGCTAATTGATTGGTTGCCCGGCTTTCAAGTTCAACTAAGTTCATTTTCTCTATTCGATCGTTGACCCCTTGGAGAAAGCTGTTCATGGAAACGATGGTGTCATACGCTTTGCTTTTATCAGAATGATTAGAATAAGACATGAAAAATACCTCCATTTACATTAAAATACCTTCAAAGTATTGAATACTGGGGTGTGTACTGGTATAATTCAAAAAGAATCTCATACTGAAAAACCCGCCAATGTTCTAATACTTTTCTGTTAGTACATTTATTATAGCTTATTAGAGGTGTAGAAGATCATGTACCGGGAAATTTTCTGGATTCTGAGGGGAAATTTTTTTAATTTTGTATGAGATTGAAGCGATGTGGGGAGATTTTAAAGTGTTTCTAGGGGGATAATAAAATCCTAGGAGAGTGCTTTGAATGTTTATAAGAAGATTTTTCCCCTTAACTGCAACGGTTGCAACGGCTTATGTGGCAATGGCTGAATTATATGTTGGAATTGAACCTGCTATTATATGTTCTATTCTACCACTACTTTGTCTCTAAAAAATCAGTGCTCCGCTACAGGATGACACTGATTTTTATTTGTTCGTTGATCGTTCGACAGCGGTAGTCTTTAATAATAGCTGATTCTTTAAACTTCTCCAGTTTGCCTGATAAAGCATCCGCAAATTTAGGAGCAAGTGTCTTATTGTTAATTACAAAATGGTGAAGGTATTCCGAATGGGCATGGTCGTAGGAAATTTCTTCTAAAAACAATAGTAATTCATCGTAGGAGCTATTCGCAATTAAATCAACGGCTTCGGACAATTTTCTTTCCATACTTTTCTGTGCTAAACTTTTCAGTAAAAATAAATTACTAAGAAGAAAGAAGCCTACCATCAAGCTCAAAAATAATAGTCGTTCCGTATTAAAAACAAAGGGGAGTCCATAGATTATAAGAGAAATAAAAGAAACGAGATGAAGCCAAAGCTTTTTACTAACCAAGTGTTCATACATTTTATAAACTTGATGACGAGAAACAAGCCAAATCGTCATAACCAATAATATCCCAAAACTAATAAGTGTATGATACGTGAAGAATACCCTCGGAATAACAACGACACCACCTAATAAACCTAAAAAAACAAATCCCAGCAACCCTTGTCTAATATCGGCTTTTCTCACAAGAAACAGTCCAACAAAAGGGGTTGTAATCTGGGTAATTGTATGTCCCAGCTCTCTCCAGTTACTAATCACAACCGTCATCACCAACACGTAGCCAATAAACGCAACCACATTTCCATGGAAGCGGCGCTGTCCATCCGTAAAGAAGTCTTTAAACGCTTTTTCCAACCCTTTCCCATTCATATTAGCTAAAACCAAATAAAAGGCAAGTAGCTCTATAACACGCTGTAGTAAAACAACTAAATTAAATTCCTGGATTTCCATGCGCGATTCCACTCCTCTTTATTCAAAAAGTCTTCCACATAAGTCATAGTAACAGGGACGGTTTCATCATTCCATAGTGTAATAGACATATCTGCAGTGTTCTTGATATTCACCCCTTTTATATGCATCGCATTAACCATCCAACTTTGATGCGATTGTTTAATGTACTTCCAAACCCCATAATAAGCAATAAATTGTTCAAAAGAAAGCTCACACAGGAAGTCCTCCCATTTTTCAAGGAGAGGATTCTCAGGATCGCGATAAAAAACTCGAATGTATTTTTTTCTTACACGTCGGATGCGTGTAATCATTTTAACATAAAAGCGACGCTGACCATTCGCTGTCTTAAGGATGATTTCCGTCATATGGAGTGTATCTGAAATGGTCATGCACCGTTTAGTAAGTTTCAAAAAGTCTGCTAAGTCAATCGGGTAGGGCGTAAGATAAGCAAACGCATAGGTTTGTAAATGTTGAAAAATTCCCTCATTAGAGGTTTCGGAAACAAAAAGAAGGGGTACCTCTTCTTCACGCATTTTATGAAGCATTGCGATGAATTTATGAAAGGCAGGTTCCATCGGATCATCTGTAAAGATCATGACCGTATCAACATGGCTTTTTTCAATGATATCCACTGCAGTGCCTACTGTTTCGACAATCAGCACTCGATGCCAACCCTTAACGCGCTCTAATGCTTTAGGATCAATGGTGTAACCATTTTTAATAATTAAAATCTTTCCCACATTGATCCCTCCTTTTGAAACCGCCAAGTGATGTGGTAAAAAGTAGCTTTACCACAATCCTAACAGATTTTTCGATAAAATAAAAGGGGTTTTTCATAACCGCTCAAACTTTTTGATTTTGCCCGGATCTAGGAGTTTTTGACAGTCATGGAGGGGAGGGTAAAAGAGATAGGAAATAAAAAATCCGTCTCATCTGAGACAAAGCTTTGCGATTAGTGAAGAAAATAATGAAGTAGCAAGAAATCCATCTCATCAACAAAAAAACTGCCTTATTTAAGGCAGTTTTTTCATTAGCCCATGTCTTCTTCTTTGTAGATCGACAGGCCGGCGTGTTCTTCGTTTGCACCGTTCTTAGATTCGGCATTGCTCTCATCGCTGTAATCGTCTGAGGTTGGTTCTGCTTCCTCTCCGTCTTCGTCGTCATCAACGGAATCACCAGCAAGGATAGCAGCACCTGGAGCATCTTCTCCTAGTAGTGGCGTTGGGCTTTCAACCTCTTCAAAATCGAGATCGTAGGTATCGTAATCTGCCACTTCGAAAGCTTGACGCGACTTTAAGTCCCACATGTCATCACCAAGAGCAACAAATTTTCCTGATAAGGACAAATCGGTATATAACTGTGCTGTACGCGTTTCTAAGTCATCTGTCATGTTCATGAGCTCAAAGGTTTCCTGAGCAATTTTAGAGAATTTTTGTGGTTTAACTTTTCTTTTAATGAGCTTTTCAACTGCTTCTAGCATGGATAGCTCTGTACTTTGGAGTTTAGACATATGTAACACCCTTTCTTTGTTTCTATCTAGTAATACTACATGCTTTTTGGTGCACTAACACCAATTAAGTTTAACGCGTTATCAATGGTAATTCGTAAAGCAGTAACCAGTGCTAAACGCTCCCTCGTTCCTTCCGCATCATCGGTGTCAATGAACTTTTTAGCACCGTATAAGCTGTGGAAAGAGGCCACCAAATCGTGTAAATAGTTAACCACAATGTGTGGCTTACGTTTTTTAGCGGCATCCGCAACGATTGCTGCAAGATCCCCCATACGTTTGATCACGTCAAGCTCTTTTTCATGGGTTAAGTGCTCATAGATGACCTCAGAGGCAGGCACCAAACCAAGCTCTGCTGCTTTGGTTAATAAGGTACAGGCACGTGCATGGGCATATTGGACATAGTAAACAGGATTCTCATTGGATTGCTTAACTGCTAAGTCCAAATCAAAGTCCATTGGCGATTCGGCGCTACGGCTCGCAAAGAAGTAGCGTACCGCATCTAAGCCAACGTCTTCTACTAATTCACGCAGCGTAACGGCCTTCCCCGTTCGCTTTGACATTTTAAACTCTTCGCCATCTTTAATCAGTCGAACCATTTGAATGATGTCAACTTCAAGTAAGTTAGCACGGTGTCCTAGTCCTTGAAGCGCGGCCTTTACACGGGCAATGTAACCATGATGATCGGCCCCCCATAGGTTAACCAGTTGGTCGAAGCCGCGTCTTTGCTTTTCAATGTGGTTGGCAATGTCAGGGGTCAAGTAAGTATAAGAGCCATCTGACTTTTTTAGGACGCGGTCTTTATCGTCACCAAAGTCAGTGGAGCGGAGCCATTTTGCGCCATCTTGGTCATAAATGTAGCCTTTTTCTTCTAGTGCCGTTACGGCCTCTTCAACCAAGTTGTTGTCGTAAAGGGATTGCTCACTTACAAAGAGGTCAAATTCCACTTTGAAATCAGCCAGATCTTTTTTGATTTTTCCTAGTTCAAATTCAAGGGCAAGCTCACGTAACTCAGCATAGTGCTCATCAAATTTATGTTTGAAACGGTCATCGTGGATCTTAGTAAGTTTTTCACCAAAGCCTTTAATATCGGGACCACGGTAGCCATCTTCTGGAAATTCGACGACCTCGCCTAATGCTTCCATGTATCTGGCATAAACCGAAAGGACCAAGTTGTGGATTTGGTTCCCAGCATCGTTGACGTAATATTCGCGAACCACATCGTACCCAGCTGCTTCTAAAATGCGGCAAACGGAGTCTCCGATAGCAGCCCCACGGGCATGACCTAAGTGCAAGTCACCCGTTGGATTGGCAGAGACATACTCTACGTTATACTTCAGTCCTTTACCAGCAGTTGAGCTCCCGTACCCCTCGCCTTCAGAAATAATGGTATTGATGACTTGGGTCAGAGCCCCTTTGTTAATAAAGAAGTTGATGAAGCCGGGTCCGGCAATGTCAGCTTTTTCGATGCTGGCTGTTTCTAAATTTAAATGTTGGATCACATCTTCTGCGATGGCACGAGGATTTTTCTTTGCCATTTTTGCCAATTGCATGGCAACGTTAGTAGCAAAATCACCGTGAGAAGGGTCTTTCGTATTTTCAAGGGCTGGTGAAAAGTTAGCATCTAATTCATATCCTGCTGCAGTTAATGCCTTTTTGATTTCATTTTTGAGATTGGCTTTTATGGTTTGGATCATACTAAATACCTCCTTCTTCGTTATTTACTTTAATGTTCAGATCTAGGTTGTAAGTTCCGGCACGTTCCATTCCAACGTATAATTCGTAGGTAAGATGAAATTGGTATTCAGCTAGAGAGCGTTCGGTAAAGGTGAAACTGGTCGTTTCAACTTCTGTGTTCATACGACCGAAAGGCGTTTTGATGGAACCTTGCGTTTTTTCACCTATCTTATGTGTTTGCTCTACGATAACTGGCCCGTTTCGCTTCATCAGAAGTGTGCCATTATTTATTTCAAAACGACACTTTGTTACACCGTCGTCTTCCACGTTTTGTTCGTCAAAGGTTAAGGTGACTTTTTCACCTTTTTTAATGAAGGCGGCATCGGCTAAGTAGGTCGTTTCAGATCGCTCTCCATCTTGTGTGATACGGATGCTTAAACTGATTTTAGAATTTAGCATTGTTTGGTGTCCTCGGGAATGGGATGACGTCGCGGATGTTTTCAACACCGGTCACATACATGACCATGCGTTCGAAACCTAAACCGAATCCAGCATGCTCCACGCCACCAAAGCGACGCAAGTCTAAATACCACTCTAGTTCTTCTTTTGGTACACCCATGATCTCCATACGAGCGATGAGTGCATCTAGACGTTCTTCACGTTGTGAACCACCGATTAGCTCACCGATACCAGGAACAAGCATGTCCATGGCAGCAACGGTCTTGCCATCGTCGTTCATGCGCATATAGAAGGCTTTAATGTCTTTTGGATAATTGGTAACAAAAATTGGCGCTTTAAAGTACTCGTCAGTTAAATAGCGCTCGTGTTCTGTCGCTAAGTCGATGCCCCACTCCACGTGATTCTCAAACTTCTTATCGCAAGCAAGTAAGATTTCAATGGCTTCACCGTAATCAACCCGCTTAAAATCAGAGCTTGCCACTAATTTTAAACGTTCAAGCAATCCTTTATCCACAAATTTATCGAAGAAGACCATCTCTTCAGGGGCATGCTCTAGGACATAGTTAATGATGTATTTTACCATGTTGGCAGCTAAATCCATGTTATCTTCTAAATCGGCAAAAGCAATCTCTGGCTCGACCATCCAAAATTCGGCTGCGTGCCGGGTCGTATTAGAGTTTTCTGCTCTAAAGGTAGGACCAAAGGTATAAATGTCTCGGAAAGCAAGGGCATAAGCTTCTGCGTTTAATTGACCAGAAACCGTCAAATTGGTTGATTTGCCAAAGAAATCTTCCTGATAGTTGATGGCTCCATCCTCGGTTTTCGGCACATGGCTTAAATCTAAGGTTGTGAGGGCAAACATTTCGCCGGCACCTTCAGCGTCTGCCCCAGTGATGATTGGTGTATGCACGTAAACAAAGTTTTGTTCTTGGAAGAAGCAGTGGATAGCATGAGCAATTAAAGAGCGAACACGAAAGACCGCTGAGAATAAGTTGGTTCTTGGACGAAGGTGTGCCACCTCTCGTAAAAATTCACGGCTATGTCTTTTTGGTTGAATTGGGTAGTTTTCAGGACAATCACCAAGGATGTCAGCACTTGTTGCTTGAATCTCGATGGGTTGTGCTTCTTTTCCAGTTAGAACAAGTTTTCCTGTTACTTGTACAGCAGCACCCACACTGAACTTTTGAATCTCTTTAAAGTTAGCTAGATTTTCTTCTGAATAGACGACTTGTAACGTTTCGAAAAATGATCCGTCATTTAACATTAGAAATCCGAAAGATTTTTGTGCGCGATTATTCCGGATCCAACCATTGATTGTCACTTCTTGATCGATGTATTTTTCTTTGTTTCGGAACAGTTGTCTAATGACGGTTTTCATAAATCTTCACCTCTTTAGTAGAATAAAAAAAGTCTATTCAAAATAGACTTTTCAGTATCTTATCATTATACCCTTTTTTAGCGCTGTAATCAACTAGATTTCTCCACTTGGAAGATTCGCTCTGAAATGTATTTACGAGACGAATTCAAGTAGCGACCACCAGTTTTAATGGTTGATCTTCCGACACGTACCACTCGGAAAGGAACGAACAAGGCTCTAAACGGCATATAGAACAACCTTCGGCGTAGCATAACCGGTGTTTTTTCACTTTGCAGGGATTGGAAACCTGAACTTTTTAGGTAGTCAGCCAAAGGGCCTTGGTACTCGACTTTTAGGTTGATGTGATGAGCTAAGTCACAAGGCGTGACTAGATGTGGCGGAAAATCTTCTGGAAATAGACCAACTTCTTGTAATACCTTTGAGACAAACTGAGAGCAAAAATAAGCATGTTCTCGCTTCAGATCGAAGTTAAATCTCGTGCCGAAAAGCCCGATAAAATTGAATTTATATTTTAATTGGTCGGCTTCCATTTCAGTGACACGACCGCGCATCGCATTGTATTGTTCTGGTGTTACTTCTAGGCTCAGTAATTGGCACATCGCTTCTTTAAAAACACCAGCATTTAATCGTTCATGAGAAAAGCCACCGATCAAGGGGTCGTCAGGATTGATGCGCCCAAAGCTATACGTATATTCTAAGCGCTCGTCAAAAGCCAGCGATGCATGGTTATAAGGCTTTTTTGTACACAGCTGGATCATTCTAGTTAAAGTTGATGTGGTTTGTGTGAGTAGAATATAAATACGCATGAGCCATTCCCTCCGATAAAAGCTAAAAATAATTTTACCGTATCATTATAGCAAGTGATGTTAAATTTGTATATAATTTTCACCTAAAAACGTGCATTTTTGTCATAAAAAGGCGTGAAAACGTATTGTTATGTTAACAAAATCTTTAATTGGTGGGGTTTCGTCTTGCTATTATTAATAGTGGACAAATTCTCATATCCTATACCTGTCATTTAATCGTAACTTTTGACGATCAAGGGGTCATGGAAGGATCAAAATGTGATATACTATTTCCGAAAGCAATTGAGGTGGTTAAGATGAATGTTGCGATTTTAGCAATAGGAAACGAAGTTTTATGTGGAAAAGTAGTCGATACAAATGGGGCATTCATTTCGCGGGAAATAGACTTAATGGGTGGAAAGGTGACATACAAAGGGTCAGTTCAAGACACGCTAAATGACATCACACTGGGCTTGAAACAAGCTTACGAACATGCGGATCTTGTCATTACAATTGGTGGTTTAGGGCCAACCGTTGACGATCTGACACGTGAAGCTGTTGCTAGGTTCTTTGATGAAGAACTCCTTTATAGTGAGGAGATTTTTAGTGAAATTGGGGAACATTTTGCACGAATGAATCGAAAGATGCCTGATAACAACAAGCATCAAGCTTATCATTTTAAGACAGGTCACGTTTTAAAAAATAGCAATGGAACAGCACCAGGTCTGTCTTTGAAAAAAGAGGGGAAAGTGGTGTACCTGCTTCCTGGTCCCCCACATGAATTAAAAGAAATGTTCCAGAAATCTGTAGCACCAGACCTTCTTCAACTAATTAATGAGCCGACGACAGCACGTAGTTATCGATTGTATGGTATCGGTGAGTCACCAGCAGAAGACAAAGTGATCCACCTCTATCATAAATATCCCAAGTTGAATGTGGCACCATATTGTACGCCATCCATCGTTGATTACATTGTCAAGACCTCACAAAGCAACGCGGAAGAGCTTGATTTATTTGAAAAGGAGTTTTTAGATATACTCGGGGAGCATTGCGTTGGCTCTGCCGATGTGGAGCTTAATGTACGTGTGGTTGACTTGCTAAAAGAAAAAGGGTTAACCATCGCGACAGCAGAAAGCTGTACAGGTGGGATGCTTGCTTCAGCCTTAATCGATGTTCCAGGTGCATCAAAGGTGTTTATGGAAGGCTTTATCACTTATAGCGACGCGGCAAAAATAAATCGGTTAGGGGTAGATGGACAGCTGATTGCAACGTACGGCGCTGTTTCTGAAGAGGTTGCAATCGACATGGCTGAAAAACTAAAAGAGCAAACGAAGGCTGATGTCACCGTTTCCATTACTGGCATTGCTGGACCAGGTGGTGGAAGCGATGAAAAGCCAGTGGGGACTGTTTATATGACGGTTTGCATCGGGGAAGAGGAGCAAACAAACGTCTATCGATTTAGTGGAGATCGAGATCGAATTCGTACACGAGCTGTCAATCAAGCGTTGTATACGTTGTTTAAGTTGTTGAAAAAAGGCTAGATCGAAGATCTGCCTTCAGACTGTTGACAAATAAGCTAGACTCCTCGATAACCGAGATAAATGATTAGCAAAGGATCAAAAAACGCAATATGTTGACCAAATAGCTCTCTTTTAGCATCTAGATCAGAAAGCATCAACAAATGTTCAAAATCGCAAAATGTTGATGTTTTGGCTACCCGAATAGGTCAAAATCCTTCTTAAACTATCAGGTTTCTCCTAAAAACGTGGGTTACCTGATAGTTACGGTCGCCGATTCCCCGATTTCTATCTCAAAAACCGTCAACAAATGGTCGAAATCGCGATTTGTAGATGTTTTTACCTGCTATATGGTCGAAAACCTCTCTTAAACTATCAGGTTTCTCCTAAAAACATGGGTTACCTGATAGTTACGGTCGCCGATTCCCCGATTTCTATCTCAAAAACATCAACAAACTGGTTGAAATCGCAAAATGTTGATGTTTTAACCCGCTATATGGTCGAAAACCTCTCTTAAACTATCAGGTTTCTCCTAAAAACGTGGGTTACCTGATAGTTACGGTCGCCGATTCCCCGATTTCTACCTCGAAAACATCAACAAACTGGTTGAAATCGCAAAATGTTGATGTTTCTCGAATACGTTGTTACAAAAAACCGATGATTAGCTCTTTCGAGTTTGTCAACGGTCTTAAGGCTAGATCGAAGATCTGCCTTTTTTCATGGAGTTTCTCAAAGCGAAAAATTTATTAGATAGACATTTTCACCTAAACTAGCCATATAGTTTAAATCCGGTGAAATTTTTCATCGTACACAGTACATTTTAACTAAATTGGTGAAAATCAGGCACTACGAATCAAAAAAGAACGCGTCTGCTTATTCAGCATTTACGCGCTCCCACTTTTCAGGTTCGTCACTAAGATTCGCAAAGCTCATCAAGCTCCTGTCCGCGTCGGTAAGGCTTGGCAACTTGTTGACAGATAGCCTTACAAGTACCCTTGGGGTGAAAGGGGGAACAAGGGCTCATTTGTCGCTATTCGCTCGAATTCACCCGTTCCCACTTTTCAGGTTCGATGCTATATCGCTCATTCCATTTGCGAAGCATCTGTCTCGAAAGGGGGAATAACCATTTCCGCTTCACTATGAGTTCGCGTTAATGGATTCCCACTTTTTCATTTTATCCTGTTTCTTACGGGCATTTGTATCGAGAATTTTCTTACGTAGGCGAACCGACTCTGGTGTGATTTCCACTAGTTCGTCGTCGTCAATGTATTCAAGGGCATACTCTAGGGAAATCGGGCGTGGTCGTTTTAACACGACGGTGTTATCTTTCCCAGCGGATCGGTGGTTGGTTAACTGCTTTGCTTTGGTAATGTTAACCGCCAAATCTTGCTCCTTGTTGTTTTCACCGATGATCATCCCTTCGTAAACGGATGCACCAGGTTCAATAAACATGGTGCCGCGGTCATCAAGTGCCACTAGACTATAGGTCGTTGCCTTCCCGTTTTCCATGGAGATGAGGGCACCGTTTTTACGTGCACCAAGATCACCTTTTTCTTTCGGGCGATATTCTAGGAAGGTATGGTTCAAGATGCCGTAACCTTTTGTTAAGGTTAGGAATTCGGTCATAAATCCGATAAGTGCACGAGACGGCGCTTCGTAGATCAGACGCACTTGGTTCGTTTCGTTATGAATCATGTTGATCATTTGACCTTTACGGTGACCCATCGCTTCGATGACGGCACCGCTTGATTCTTCAGGAACTTCGATTTGGACGTCTTCGTATGGTTCATGATCCACACCGTCGATCTCACGGATAATGACTTGAGGCTTTGATACTTCAAGTTCAAACCCTTCGCGGCGCATGTTTTCAATCAGAATCCCTAAGTGTAATTCACCACGACCAGAAACGATCCATTCTTCGGTGGTCCCTACGCGTTCTACTTTCAAGGAAACGTCTCGTTGGATTTCTTTGTACAACCGTTCGTCGATTTTCGAGGCGGTCAATAGATTCCCCTCTTTACCAGCGAATGGAGAGGAATTGGTTGAGAAGGACATCTTTAACGTTGGTTCGTCGATGTGAAGAAGCGGTAAGGCTTCTTCTTTACCGACCTGACACACGGTCTCACCCACGTTGATG
>Ga0131853_10014342_pt1 | contig 14525 bp, 8 predicted proteins | sample TergutLab28metaG_FD_92764 | JGI IMG/M metagenome (GOLD analysis project Ga0131853, IMG submission 92764) | Labiotermes labralis P1 segment gut microbial communities from Petit-Saut dam, French Guiana - Lab288 P1 (version 2) (version 2) | ecosystem: Host-associated > Arthropoda: Insects >... | reverse complement strand
TCCCCCCCCCAATACCCCTTATTCCCTGCCCCCGACTAGATTTGTTAAACCCCCCCCCCCCCGCAAAAGATCAACATCATTACTGGGCTCTGCCATATAGGGTCGTCGTATTTTTATTGGGATATTTGCACTTCGTATGCTTGCGAAGACTGCACCTGTACCTCTCAGTAGACGGTCTCTCCATTTCTTTCTTAGTTTACCTCCATTTTTTTTGCAGTATCCCTGATAATAACTTCGGTAATTCAATTTATTTTGAAATCATTTTTCCCTTATACGCGTATTCCATTGGTGGTTCATTATCGCATTCACAAGTGCCCGCTACCTGTCCCAATCCTGAGCCAGATTGATCCAGTCCATGCCCCCACAACCCACTTTTGAAGATCCACCTTAATATTATCCCTCCATTTTTGCCAGGGTCATACAAGTGGTTCTTTTCCTCAGGTTTCCCCGCCAGAACCTTGTATACACTTCTGCTCTCCTCCATGCGTGCTACATGCCCCACCCATCTCATTTTTGTCGACTTGATCACCCGAACAACATTGGGTGAGATCATTAAGCTCCTCATAATGTCGTTGTATGCATTCATTCCTTTGGGGGTAAAAAGGTTAATTTTTCCTGTGCACGCCTTGAAGGCTTCGTGGAGGTGGGGTCTCAGATTCACGCCCCGGCCGATTAACCCTCGGGGAAGGGTCCGCGGTGCCCATTGAAGAGGAGTGTGTGGGTGGTCGTTTGTAGTTGCGCCAGAGAAGTTTCGAAAAGCGACTATTAGCTTTCGTCCTTTCTGTCTGTCTGTCTGCATGGGACAGATCGGCTGCCACTGGACGGATTTTCGTGAGAGTTGATATTTGAGTATTTTCGAAAATCTGTCGAGGAAATTTAAGTCTTATTAAAATCGGACAAAAAAAATGGCACTTTACATTAAGACGTATGTACCTCGCTGAATTCTTCTTAGAACGAGAAATTTATAGACATAAGTTGTAGAGAAAATATAAACACACATTTTGTGTTCAGTAACTCTTTGCACCCCCCCCCCCCACACCGAAAATCGCCGTTTATGAGTTAATGTATAAAAGTATTGTAGAGCCAGACGGGCCAAATATGGCAATATAATACCGTTTGCAATCTCAATCTGATACTGTTCCCTAACCTCTGGCTCATTTAGCTTCCCCAGGTTCTAAATAATTGACAATATTAACCCTTTAAAGACGAAGCGCAGACTGCTTTATTTAAAGACCCAATTCGTACCGCGCAGTAAACACTTTTCATCTCGGTTATAAAAAGCAATCAGTTTATGCTGTAAGTGGCACAAGTCGCTGTTTGTTCTCAGATAAATACAAAATACATAAATACAGTGCGGGCAGAACGTATTGCTCCTAGGCTACAAACCTGTACAGCATGTTACTATACTGAATACTGTAGGCAACTGTAACACAATGGTATTAGAATATTATATTATAATGTTATTATGTTATTGGACCACTGTCGTATATGCGGTCCGTCGTTAACCGAAACGTCGTTATTCGGCGCATGACCGTATACTATATTTCCTGACTTGTTACCCTGAAGCACTGGTCAAAGAAATGCTATCTGCTTCCGCTCGACATGCCGGCTGGTTTTGCATGCGGAAAGCAGAGCCAGTGGAAAAACATACACCGTCATTTAAGATACATCAATCTTTCTTCTGCAGGACATGACTTTAACATAGATCAGCGGTTCCTAAACTGTGCTGCGCGGACGCACCGACCGTTTTCCAGGGGATCCGTGTATACCTTTCTGTATTGGCTACTATCGGTCAAGCTTCCCACTAGAACAGGCCACCAAGGCGCTAGGGGGAAGATTTGTATACCTATACTCTTTCTTTAACCTCAACACTAGATGGGGTGGGTGGTCAGCGCCATGCCTCGGCCTCTTTAAAGGTAAATCAATCTCGTTACTGGCCTGGACAGGCCCAGAGGGTTCCAGGAAGTTAAGGTTCCCAGATTTCGTGACAACGGCACAAGATGGTTGTAGGTTGTCAGCGTTACGCACCGGCCGGCTTTATCCCCTGGTACTCATTTCTGTTAGAGGCTGAGTCGACCCCAGAGCCATAGTGCGATCGGAAGGATTTTATGTCAATGAAAATTCCACTGTCATCAGCTGGGATCGAACCAGCTACCTTGCCTCAGCCGCTTTACCCCTGGGAAAGACCCGGTACCGATTGTATAGCAGGCTGGGTCGGTCTGGACGGGAAATTTCTCCCCTACCGGGATTCGATACCCGGACTGTCCAGCCCGTAGCGAGAAGCTCTACCGACTGAGCTATCCCGGCGCACGTAATGGCTGCTTTGAAGTTTATTTACTTTTTAATTAAAGGAATAGTATCACGTTACAGTAATAGAGGGACGTATTTAATTGGCGGCACGTTTATTTCGTGTGACCGATAGAATATCTAATTAAGAAACTTTTCGTATCGACGAAGCTGGCGACGGTCAATTTAAGACCAAATCATGCAGACCGTTGTCATGTGTTCTACTGGTATGTGTTAGTAGCTATCTGAATTCAGTTCTGAAATACACATTTCTAATTTCGGGTACCAATCTGCCGGACATCTGTATTTACGTGAGCTAGAATTTCAGGATCCGTGGCGATTTTGCGAAGCCAAAAGGGGGTCCGCGAGTAAAAAAAGAAAAATGCGAAACAGTAACATAGATTTTTTTATAACCACCAAATGTACAATTAATACCATAACAGTATATGTCACAACAGTCTGTGTAATCTACACTGCTACATGTTTCGACACTTCCTTGTCACCATCAGACAGTTTACAACCAATGGCATGCTATTACACACTTTTTTAAATTGCAGCTGTTGAAAATACGATTTACAAAATGCTGAAATTACAATTTTATACAATTGTAGTTTCAACAGCTACAGTCTGAGAACTTATATAACCTTGAGGTGAAACATCTTTATTGTATAAATGTTGGAGAATAGGGCGCTGAGGAGGACATTTGGGGCTGGGAGAGACAAGGTAACAGGGGAGTGGAGAAGAATACAAAACGAGGAGCTTTATGATCTCTACTGATCACCAAATATTATTTGGTTGATCAAATCAAGAAAAATGAGATGGACGGGGCATGTAGCACGTATGGGGGCAGGAAAGGTTCCTACAGGTTTTTTGTGGGGGGACCTGAGTGAAAGAGAACACTTGCAAGACTCAGGCTTAGATGGGACGATAATATTAAAATGAATCTTGAAGAAGCGAGATGGGGAGGCATGGACTGGATTGATCTGGCTCAGGATAGGGACGGGTGTCAGGCGCTTTTCAGTGCTATAGTGAACTTTCGGTTTCCACAAAATGCGGGAAATTTCTTGACTAGCTAGGGAAATGATAGCTTCTCAGGAACGGCTCTCCGTGGAGTTAGTTAGTTAGATAGTTAGTTATTTAGTTGGTTGGTTCCTCGGGTCATAGATAATTTCTGTGTTACAGTTCAGTTCTGTTGATCTGCACCCATTCCTTAACCCAAACGAGTGCGTGTGCTGCCATCTGGTGGAGACTGGTCGTGGGAAAGATGAAGGATCCGAAATATTTATTGGTCCCCACTGGCTGAGCTTGTCATCTGTTCTTTTCCTTAGTGACAAGACCAGAGCCTGTGTCGTCTGGAATTTGAAGATGAACTCAGAGCACATGTGAAGTATTAAATACTGCAGCTACGTAAACAGTGACGTTTATTATAGTGGGAGAATTTAGACATGATGCTTTTGGTGTCAGATGTTTGTGTGTACCACCTGCTTCAGCATATTAATATCTCCGTTTCTTGCTCACACAGTGTATTTATGTATTTTGTGTGATTCTCACTATAAACAGTGACTATTCCCCCCCCCCCAAACATATTTTTTGGTAGTGGCGATTAATTACTCTGAGGTTGGAATTCCATTTTTGTACATTTTGGTGTTCATTTCATGCAGCTTGACGGAAACCTGATCCAGCTCAGTGTTTAAAGATTAACAAATTAGTTAGAATTCCGAGAGCTGAAACTTTGATAATTTTTTTGTCCTGCTTCATTATATCTGTGAAAGCGCGAATTCTTAGTGAGACCGCCATTTTGTGAGTGGCTTAGGAACCCGGCAGTTTTGTTCAAGGTTTATTTCTCTTCGAAGTCACATCGTCAGGCACGCAACCTTTTATTCTTACCATATACTTGTATGGCAGCTCGCCTTCACGCTGCGGCTGATTTAACCTCGGAAAAAATAATGCGTGGTATTCATTAGATATGCAGGGTGGGCTTAGAGCCGGATTCGACAAAATGGCCGAAAGAAATATGTCTGAAGAATCTTGCTTTCTGCGATGGGACGCCGTCTGTTCTGGTTACAGTTAAACGGCATCGTTTTCCAGAAGGCGGTACTGCACCGGGTTAGGGTAGGGGATATAGCGATTCCCTACGGGCTGGACGGTCCGCGATCGAGTCCCGGTGTGGGGCAAGATTTTCCGTTCCCGTCCAGACCGGTCCTGGGGTTCACCCAGCTTCCTGTACAATTGTTACCGGATGTCTTTCCCGGGGGTAAAGCGGCTGGGGTGTGGCGTCGACCATCCATCTACATCTAGCGCTGAGGTTAAAGAACGAGTAGAGCTATACGTCAACTCCCCCGCTGATCTTTCATGGTGTGCTGGATGGTGAACTTTACCGTTGTCAGACTCTCAAATCATAGATAAATCCTAGTCGCCACCAGGAACTGAACCCCTACCATCCAGCCCATTAATCACCGACTGTCCACAGTGTCTTACGCCACTCCTGCTGCGGTCTGTACCATCAGCTGGTGAACACTGCTATGCAAGTTGCAGCTGTATGTATTTTTTTATGTACAGAGGAAAATTGTAAAGTATGCTGTGGGTGGAGGCAGGCTGTGACCCCTTGCTCTTCACACTTGTTAGCCTGTTGGCTTCCCCACCACCGCGGGTGTCCCCCGCACTAATTCGTCATTTTTTTTTGTGGCTGCGTTCACATTTAAAGTCTGTTCTAACATTGCGACTATATTACATTCCCAGAAGACAGCTTAAAAACTTGTGTAAGAGGAAAAGTGAAGAATGGGAGACAAATAGTAAGAGTGAAGTAAGAGCATGCCCCTCTTCTTTCCGATTGGCCCAAGCTGATTTTAAGCCACAACCTTACCTGTATAAATACCCTAGCAGTCTCCTCCCAGCTATGCTTCTTGTCCACATCACATGTGAAAATGGAACAGTGGGTTCCGAAACGTCGGCACGTGAAATTCAGACGCCGGGGAATCACCCAAAAGAAAGAATACAACATATGATATGATATGATATTTATTTACTGAAGTTGGGTTTCCATCCAGTGGCAGTGATCGGTAAACTTGTACAAAAATAGGAGAGAGACAGCTATATATACAAAAGAAGAAACAACAAACAAAACAATACAAGAACACAGAATACACAAAATAGAAAACAAAAATACAAAACAAGAACGCAAACATCAAAAGAATATTAAAAAAAAAACATACGCCGAGTAATTGGAATATAACAAATATCAGCAAATAGTAATGACACAACGTACTGCACGGGACCTACATACAGCTACATTACTGTAAACAAAATACAAATAGCAACAAATAATAATGGCACAACGTAAATAATACAATGTAATCTTAACGTAACATCATGGCGCGTTCGCATAATATTTATACCTCCTCGGCTAACTTAACAGCCTGATACCATTTCACTGTGAAGAGAGCGCTTTTATGTCGATTCATTTTTACCGGCAACAATAAAACCATACTTAGGTCTCATGTAAAGTGCCCCTATTTTTGTCGGATTATAACCAAATTTTTTATTTTCTTGACAGATTTTCGTACAAGTCCCCCAATATCTAATTTCACGGAAATCCGTCCAGTGGGGACCGCACCGACACATTCGGACAGACGGACAGGACGAAGCTAGTAGTAGTTTTTCGCGAGTGATGAAACGCGCCAGAAGCGCTCCGAATTTTGCCAATAAAGTGCATCTGCGTGATCCGTGCTATCCCCATAACAAGCCGAGATTTTTCCCCCCAGACAATATAACCCGTTTGAAGTGAATTTTGGAGACAGGATAGATTGTTTTTGTTTGTGAGGTTAAAACTGAATTTACGCTTGTAGGAGCCAGAAGGATACAAAAAATGAAAGAATATTTGTGTTATTTTAGGAAATGTATTACCAAGTTGCTTCCCTGAATTGCTTTTGGGTGTATACTGTATTACAGTTTAACCGGTTGATGTCTGACGTTGAGCAAAATAATGCACATTAAAATTCAGTTGCAACATCACGCTGAGCACCCACAGTCTTCGTTAGGATGACCAACCGGTTAAATGATGTTAATGAGAAGTAATAGTTTATTGTGATACTCATGTGAGACACACCAGCACACTCTGTAGGCAGAATGCAGACTTTTCTCTTCAAGTATGCGGTGCCCTGCTCTTTTAAAGCATTGTTACAGGTTGATTATTATTATTTTTATTATTGTTATATTAAATAATCATTGATTTATAGTCACGTAGCTGTATGTATGTTCTGTGCAGTACGTTGTGTCATTACTATTTGCTGCTATTTGTTATTTTATTTACAGTTATGTAGCTGTATGTATGTTCTGTGCAGTACCTTGTGTCATTACTATTTGCTTATGTTTTTTATCTGCCAATTACTCGTCTATTTTTTTAATATTCTCTGTATTTTTGTTTTCTTGTTTTGTATTTTTGTTTTCTATTTTGTGTATTCTGTGTTTTTATATTGTTTGTGTATTGTTTCTCCTTTTGTGTATGTAGCTGTCTCTCTTCTATTTTTGAAGAAATTTACCTACCACTGCCACCGGGTGGAAAAGCAATTGCAGTAAATATATATCATATCATATTAATTATATTATGTACTGCTAATTGTTTCAACAGCTACACGGTCTTGCTCAGGCCGTTAAAATACAAAAAAACTAATATTACACCTAAGATTGAGGTCCTAATCTGACCCCCTGTAACTGACGTAGCCTTTGTAACTTTGGTTTTTATGTATTTTAACGGCTTGAGGAAGACCACGTAGTGGTTGGAGCATTTAACCGTACATATATGTAATGTAATAATAACAATAATAAATTAGTTGTGTTGATGACCACAACTGTACTGTAATTTATACTACTCAGCTGGATGGCCACGATGGAAAGCGTTAATTATTTTCACTATGGTTCCGGTTGTGTTGTGCCTACATTAAACACTCACTTATAAGTCGTTATTTCACTCTTGTTCGAACGGTTCACGTCACCATATGTGAAGACTGCCACCCACCCACTAGGTCAGTGTTTCTCAACCGCCGGGCCGCGGTCCGCTACCCGGGCCCGGTACCGGGCCCTGGCATCAATTATACCGGGCCGCGAGAGATTCTCCTGGAATTGATAACTAATTTAAATGTAATTTTATATTTGTCAACATGCCTCACCATACACATAATTGTACTAAAACTCTTTATGATTATGCCATAATTAATTATTAATACTTTTGTTAGTTTAATGTATGAACTTAAAAAAATTGGAAAAGGTACTGACGAGTAAATCTGTTGGGACCGGCCCTCGTCTTATGAAAAAAGAATTTACCGGTCCGCGGTCTCACAAAGGTTGAGAAACACTGCACTAGGTCATCGTTTAACGTTACGGTTGGTGCCAGAAAACGTCGTTCTTCTCCCAGGGTCTTTTGTCGTCTTCCACGTCATGGTGCCGTTGCTACTGATTCCTGCCCCGTAACTTTGCAGTTTACAGTTCAGTAACGTTTCTACCATTCGACGTTTGTAACTTGAGCTGCTGGGAGTGTCGTTAAATAAACAAGATAAAGTTCAGTCAAGGCTCACTTCTTGACAAATCAGAGGATTCGTGCAGAAAAAGGAAATTTTGCTTATTTCGGAGGTTTGTCGTGAAGGGGTCCCCTGCGTTCGTGATCGGCTAGTCGCAAGCCAGTTACTACAGGCTCAGCTGCTGTCTGCAACTTGAGATCACCCCTCTGGTCGAGTATTACTGCTCTGCTGACGACAATTCCTTTTCTCTGCTGAGCCTACATTTGCTCTTGGGTCCAGAGAGCCTCCTGTTGGATGGATGCCGCGGTCTTTCCCAGAAGGTACAGCGGCTCGAACGTGAAGTCGACCGCTTACCCATATGCAGAGTTAAAGAATGTGTGGAGCTTTATGAGCACCGAATCCTTCAGTTGGTACTTCAGTATGCAATACGTAACGTGCAGGGACATCAGAGAGACAACCCAGCGAGGTCTAAATGCTGCAGGGATAGGGACTACATCAGGGCTGCACGGATTTTCCACAAATCTAGGGCCGCCTCGAAATTTTAAGCGCCATAAAGGTGATATCAAGCAAGTCCCACATTGAGGATCCGCTGATGTTAGGCGTCACCGGACAAAGTTTAATTTCCACACCAATGTGGTATTTGTGCACTAGATGTTGTGGCGATCGAACGGGAACCGTTGTGCCTCATGACGGAAAGGGATCCAGTTTGATATGGTATGATATGATATGTTATATTTGTTAACTGCAATTGGGTGGACACTCGGTGGCAGTAGTACAGTACACATTTACACACACACACACACACACACAATACACAGAACAACACAGTGGAACGGAACACCTAGAACGGAACATACATAACAATTAGAATACATAACAATAAGAATACATAAACATAACAAGAATACATAAGCATAACAAGAATACATAAACATAACAATAAGAATACATAAACATAATAATAAGAATACATAACAACAATAAGAATACATAAATATAACAATGAGAAGACATAAACATAACAGTAAGAATACATAAACATAATAATAAGAATACATAAATATAACAATGAGAAGACATAAACATAACAGTAAGAATACATATCACCAAGAATATATCAACATAACAATAAGAATACATAAACATAACATTAAGAATAAATAACAACAATAAGAATACATAAACGTAAAAATAAGAATACATAAACATAACAATAAGAATACATAACAACAATAAGAATACACATAACAATGAGAGTACATGAACATAACGATAAGAATACATAATTTACAAAATGAAGCAGAAGCATACAAAACATTAACCATATATATATATATATATATACGATGATACAAAATAGTACCAAACGATTATGAAAGAATGTGATAAACGAAACAGCCATATAAACGGCACACTTGATATGATCTTTATCTTAGTAATTAACCAACTTCATGCACAAAATTTTTGTTTTACAATGAGTTTATTTCATGCCTCTACATGTTTCGAACACATGTGCTCATCATCAGGAGGTCAAAATTGCATTACACAGCCTCTGGTATCATCACATCTATAGGTGTGATGATGAAATAAACGTATTGTGAAACAAAAATTTTGTGCATCAAGTTGGTTAATTACTAAGATAAATACAATGAGATGCGCGGTCAGCAAAACATCAAAATTTGATATGATCTGTATATTTTCTAATAATGACAGACACACTGTTGCTAAGACCTTTACTCCACTTCACTACACTTGGCGACACTTCACTTCTTCCCATTTCAACTTCACCCAACCAATGTGTCGAAACTTGTGTCCAGAAACTCAGGATGTGGGGAGCACTGTCAAAATTAATAGCCACGTTAATGTTAGGAAGTGTTGTAATTGTTGTAACCGCATCTTGATGCGTGTTGTTACCAGTGAGGTTTTCGCCTTGTGTATACAACACTGCGTCATGGATGGGAATGTCTTCCCATGAGCTAGGATGAATGAACAGTTAACTGCCTAAGTAGGATGGAACTAGAGCAATCTCTCTGTCTTAATTATATCAGTTAGCCTTTCTCTTTGGCTTCCGGATGGCACTACAGAGTTTTATACCACGCTATAACCTAAGTAACTGCGCAAGAAAAACAGAGCAGAGCAGTCCGCTACTTTCAGAACAAAGTACGCACCATCGCGTGTAATTCGGCAGACATTTCCCGTCTAAACCCCAGGTCAACTCTGACGTCATTTCCTTTGTTCGTATTAGAAAGTTTTACGATTCCTTAATAAGCGTTCGTGGTACAGTTCGGTCAATGTGGGTTTTGTGGTGAACGAAGTGGCTCGGTGACAGGTTTTCGTCAAACATTTCAGCTTTCTGCTCTCAGTTGTCACTCCGCCAGTCGCTCTGATATTCACCTGTTACGCGGGGGATGGAAATTCAGCCTGTTACAGGCCTCAGTACCACAGACAGTCTGACCACAACCCCAAGAGAATAAACAAGATGTACAGTGTACGTACAGAGACTCATTGTAGCTTCTTTGCGTAACCATTGTTGCCATTTAGACGCAACAATACCTTCCCTTATTGATGTCGGTGTAGATGTGGCTGCCAGCAACATAAACGTGTTCTGGATTGTCGTGGAAATGCAACAACTGGTTCCCTTTGCATTTTTGTTGAACTGTAAAATATTTAATACTGCTGTTAACAATACTCAGTAATAAATGTTGTCAGTGTGTGTGTGTCTGTATTCTTGACGTAGTTATCTGCCGTGCAAGGCGCATGCGCCGTATTGTATTGTCGTCAATGGCCTGTCCGGCTGTACTGAATTTTTTCCACAATATATCATAAACGGCACGAGTTTCCGGAACTTAAAATGTGTGTTTCGATTTTTTTACAGCTTTCATCTGAAATATAGCTCATTCTAAGAAGAACTGAGCGAGATTTTATCATAAATATACACAGGTCTTTATATCAAGTACCCGTTATTCAGGATTCCGCGGTAGTACAGTGGTTAAGGTGCTGTGCTACAAATCGGAAAGTCGCTGGTTCGATCCCAGCTAGTGTCAGTGGATTTTTCATTGACATAAAATCCTTCCGATCGCACTATGGCCCTGGGTTCGACTAAGCCTCTAACAGAAATGAGTACCAGGAATATTTCCTGGGGGTAAAGGCGTCCGGTGCGTAAGGCTGACAACCTACCGCCATCCTGTGCCGTTGTCATGTAATCTGGGAACCTTAATTTCCTGGAACCCTCTGGGCTCCTCCGGGACTGCTTTACCTTTTAACTTTTACCCGTTATTCACGCCCCATTTGAATGAAACTTGAATTTTCGAAAAATGTCAAATATAAAATTCTGTGCAAATCCTCCCAGTTGGGGCCCAGTTCTGTCCGGACAGACGGACGGACATACATGAAGCTAATATTTTTTTTTCGCAGTTTTGCGAATACGCCGCGAAATGAAGTATGCTGCATCCGGGGGTATGAATGGGAGACCGCGCTGAAGGACGGAACTGTACCTACGTCACGCAGTGTCTTCTGTGGTCGAACATCAGTCTGAAACCGAAGGCAAGCCACCCCATTGTGTAAGAGATCGTCGAACATTTGAGAATGACACAATCAGAGGCGCAAAATTCGACCCTGCACTTGTGTGTCTTCACCTGACATGCTAACTGCCCCGTGGCTTGCCCTATTCGTCTTCCTCCGCCGTATAAACGAGATCTGCGTTCTTTGGTATTTTACGCGGTAATTTAATTGGTAATTTTTACTGACGTTTCGGTATCATCCTATGGTTCCATGAAGCAAATAACTACCTATCTACGCAGCGTATAAAACCGTAAAGATGCAGGTCTCAATCCCTTCAGTTTTGTATGTTTAGTGGTGACGGTGACACTTAGGGTGGACCAGCAGGTCAGTTGTCCGTGGCGCCAATCTGTAATCGGAAATATAAAGGTAAAGCAATCCCTGTACGGGCCTGGGCAGGCCCTGAGTGTTCCAGAAGGCTGAGGCTCCCAGATTTCAAGACAGTCGGCACATGAAGGTGGTAAGATTCTCAGCCCTACGCACCGGCCGCCTTTACCCCCCAGGAAATATAGCTGGTACTCATTTCTGTTAGAGGCTGAGTCGACCCCAGGGCCATAGTGCGGCCGGAAGGATTATGTCAATGAAAAATTCCAATGACACCATCGAGAATCGAACCCGAGATCTTCCGGCTTGTAGCGCAGTGCCTCAACCAACAGCGCCACCGCGTGACCCCAATCGGAAAAATAGTGCTGGTAAATTAGGGTTTCTCCGAAAATTGTCGGCAGTTTGGGCACGAGCCATCAGCAAGCTTTACTAGCGTTGGCCCCGTTTGAAGAATTTTAAAGAATTTGTGTTTTGAAGGTGCGCCAATGTTTTAGCTTGTCTCGGACGGGTCCTGTTGACAGTTATGTTTTTCGTTCCGCGAATTCAAGCCGTTTGGATTTCATACTTAAACAAAATTCGGTTCTTACGGTTTTAATGGGCCCTACATTTAGTTTAGGTTAGGGTACAATTCTTCTGACCCTACCGTACGTAGGGATTTTTAAATTATATTTGTCCATTTTTTCTGCCAGAAGGATTGGTCAGCCATCGTGGAAAAATACTACCTAGGTTGCCCGATCAATCATAAATGTCGTAGGCACATTTTTGAGAACTGTCACTTCTGTAACGCGAAATTGATGTGACGGGAGATAGGAACTCTGCAACCGTCATATTCAGTAGGTCGTCCTACGTCTTCTGCTGTGGGCAGACTCGGGACATGCATTGCGCGTCCGTCATCAGAACTGTGTACAAAGTAACATTTCGCAACTTGCGCAGTGATTAACCGCCCCAGGAAGTGCATCCGTTGCGTCACTCTCATTGTGAGCTATTATCGTGTGGGTGTTAGATTGTATACTTCAGTGACTTTGAGTTCAATAAGACATTCTTTGAATTGCGTCTCCTTCCCTGCTCGCCGGACCGTACTCCTGTTTATATTTTGACGAAGGAATGCAAGCCCTGGACTTCGGCCTCATTCATTTTACCGTGTTTTTTTTTTTCTGGGGGCACAACATCCCAAATTTGGCCTAAGCCGCCTCATTGTCAAGGTTTCTAGATCACACCCAGATTCAGACACACCTAGTAGGTCGCCTCCGAACGAGTGCTGAGATCATGGCAGAAGCTGCTACCTGAAAAACACACAACAAACAAGAGACGAATATCCATGCCCTCAACGGGATTCAAACCCGCGATCCCAGCAATCAAGCGGGTTCAGACCTACGCCTAAGACCGCCTGGACACCGATCTATTTCACTTACCGCACACAAGTTACCCTGGCGCCCATCCTTGCAGTAGGAAGCATAAGGTAAGGACGAACCAAAAGTTCGTCTACCATCAGTGCGACTTGAACAGGGAGGGACTGTCCGTGGGCGGTGGCACCTGCTGTCGTTATCGTCAGGGTTTCGTCTTCCATTTATATACCCACCCTGACGATGGAGGCAGGCAGGTTTGTCTGCAACCTCGGTATACTTTTGCCAGATTAGACGGCGTCACGTCCCAGGGGCTACCTTAGTCACCTCTAAGATAACCTAATCTCTCTCTCTCACTCACACACACACACACACACACAAAAGATTCTATCGGGGTTGCGATTGTAACGAAGAAGGGAAAATAAATAATACCACAGACAAAAAGTAAAGTTATATCTGTGCAGTACATGAAGGCACATGGGGAATTTGAGGTAGAGCTCCACGCATTCTTAAACTCTACAAGGCCCCCCCCCCCCGGTAAACACTGATTTAATCTATAAAAGTGAGATCTCTCTTCCTTACATGATGTGTATGGAGTACGGGGTGGCGCAGTTGGTTGAGGCACTGCGCTACATGCCGGAAGGTTGCGGGTTCGATTTCCGATGATGTCATTGGAATTTTTCACTGACATAATCCTTCCGGCCGCACTGGGGTTGACTCAGCCTGTAACATAAAGCATACCAGGTATATTTCTTGGGGGGTTAAGTCGGCCGGTGCGTAGGGCTGACAACCTTACCACCTTCATGTGCTGATTGTCTTGAAACCTGGCTGCAACCCTCTGCGCCTGTGCAGGCCTGTAGTGGGATTGCTTTACCTTTACATTTATACATGAAGTGTGCACTTCCTAATTTGTTTTGGGTATCATCCTGATGATGGCCCCTAGGGGGTCGAAAAATGTAGCTGAGTGAATTTTTGTTTTTTTATAGTCAGTTTGCTTTTTTATTTAAACACACAGTAGGTACACATCTATATAGGGTGTTCCGCAGTTTGTGTACCAAACGTCAGGTTGCTATCGTGTGGGGCAGTTTGAGTAAAGAATGGAATATAGACATGCGTCGCTTAACGATGCGGATACTTTCTGAGAAATGCGTCGTTACACGTTTTCGTCGTGCGAACGTCATAGAGTGTACTTACACAAACCTAGATAGTATAGCCTACTACACACCTAGGCTATATGGTATAGCCTATAACTGCTAGTATACAAACCTGTACAGCATGTTACTGTACTCAATACTGTACGTAATTGTAACACAAAGGTATTATAATATCGTGGGACCACCGACGTACATGACAATCGTGGGCCGGGTAGCTTAGTCGCTATAGCGACTGACTACGGGCTGGACGGTCCGAGATCGAATCCCGGTGGGGACGAGATTTTCCGCCCGTCCAGACCGGCCCTGGGGCCCACCCAGCCTCCTGTAAAATGGGTACCGGGTCTTTC
>Ga0131853_10014341_pt1 | contig 14525 bp, 10 predicted proteins | sample TergutLab28metaG_FD_92764 | JGI IMG/M metagenome (GOLD analysis project Ga0131853, IMG submission 92764) | Labiotermes labralis P1 segment gut microbial communities from Petit-Saut dam, French Guiana - Lab288 P1 (version 2) (version 2) | ecosystem: Host-associated > Arthropoda: Insects >... | reverse complement strand
CAATCTGTAAACACAGTCTAGTGCTCCTGAGGATGGGCGACATTATCGCCCGAAACATGTTGAACTGATTGAAATTATTAATAAAATTTTTATTTTTGTATCTAGTTGGCTGTTTATATTATTATTTAATGCCATTGCTTTGCTTCGACTTCATGTAAATGATTCCGACGAATCGGTGTAACATCACGTGACTGGCGAATCGTCTTTCCCACTCTATTGCTATTGCGCAGATCACTCGGACCTCAGTCAAGCCCTGTCTTTCTTTAAGCGAGATCGATAGATACCTTTCTTCGTGCAATGAGGATATCCTTCAATCGAACAGTGTAGCTATATCATACCTACAAAAAGAGTTTACGTTCTATTTAAAAAATGCATTTTCGTGCTCTTTAAAGGTATTTTACATCCTTGTTACTGGCCTTTCATAATTACTTGGAATCAATGGGCTTTTTATATTCAAAATGTACTTTGATGTTCGTAATTCCATTGTTAGTCATAGTCCTGTTGGTCAAAACTGAACACATACATCGATACTCTGCTGTATGTATCAATCTACACGGTGCCACATTCCAGAAGACTGGAATGTTCATCAGCACGGCTGTACCGGCCTCAAATTCCGTAGGTGGTAACCCTTCTCCAGTTGAATTTTATGTTTATGGTTCCGTGAATCGCTGATCTATATTAATAATTGTCCATCGAGATGTAACAAAAAGCAGTCTATTTATTATTATACAAGTTCAGTCTACATGTTTCGGGTGTCAGCCACACCAATCAGTAACTACAGACTCCGGTACTGGTCATATTTTTTGTGCAGGTACCGCCTTCCAACGTGACCAAGCTAGCTGCACAAAAAATATAACCAGTACCGGAGGCTGTAGTTACAGTTTTGTGTACTCCTGATGATCGGAGTGGTTGGCACCCGAAACATGTACAGTGAACTTGCAGAATAATAAATAGACTGCTTTGTTAATTTGATGTTTGTTGAACCGTGCATCGTTGTAATCACTGAAGAATAAAAACCAATTAGATGTCACTTATTATTTTATTGTACTTTTATAGGCCCAACATGTTTCGGGCACTATTATGCCCATCATCAGGAGCTCGCGACTATAATGTTGATTACCACATTGGTCGTTTCGTTCTTGGTTTGCTGTATGTTGGAGGTTAGGTGCGGTTAGGCTGGAGTAGTGTCGGGGCTGCAGGCTAAAGCACAACTCACGAGCTCCTGATGATAGGCATAGTAGTGCACGAAACATGTTGAGCCTATAAGAAGTAAAATAAAATAATAAGTAGCATCTACTTGGTTTTTATTCAGACTGCTTTGTGTTGCATCTCGTTGGAAAATTATTAATATACCTTTTCTAAATGATTATCTATCGGGCAGACATAGCACATATTCAGTGCGAAAAGGTCTCGCGAAAACGGAATGAGCAACGTTGGCGGTTTGTAAATAAGCACGGTGTCACCGACAATAAACGTTTTACAGTTTATTACAGCGCAACACCTAGAACTTTCGAGGAAACAGTGAAGTTGTCTCTGTGGCCAAGTGCAATTTAACTTCCACTGGAATTCTTCGACAAGTTACAAATACACATTCGCTCCACAGACACCGACAATTATAATGTATTAAACAAAACTCAAATAAAATTTTCTTCTAAATTCTATTTTCCATCAAATGTCATAGCAAAATTTCGGAAGATGTGCAATATGTTTAGGTAATTTAAGGTTTCCTATTCAGAAAAGAATCTACAAGGACGTGAACACATTACTTCTTTTTTTCTGCGGCCCAACGCGGGCCAGGGCCTCCTCATTCACGAAGTTTCTAGATCACACACAACGACACACCACAGACGGTAGGACTCCTCTAGACGCGTGATCAGGGCGTCGCAGAGACCTCTACCTGACAACACACAACACTCACAACAGACAAACACCCATGCCCCAGTGCGATTCGAACCCACAATCTCAGCAGGCGATCGGCCGTAGACCTACGCGTTAGACCGCTCGGCCACTGGAACCGGCGAACACGTTACTTTAAGAATCAGAATAATAAGAGAACCCGAAATTTCCCCGGATAATTTCCAGAGGTGACGTGGATAACGGGCCACAAGCCTCAGTTTATGATAATACCAATGCCCTAAAATGTCTGTGTTTCACCAGCCTCGGCCATTTAAGCTAGCGCATAGAGAAGAATATTTAATTAGCATTATTTAAAGCATAGCAAGCCTGAAAATATACAGAAACTCAGTCCCTAGGCCGAAGAAAATAAACTGAGCGTCAATAATGTTATTTAGGGATAAGCTACAATAGTGTTTTTTGTTAGAACTGTACGCAGTACATAGCTACACCACGTAAGCAAAACGCAGCGTTCTGAACTTTAAACAAGTGGTACATACAGTAACCACCGTGCTTTAAAGAATTAACAATTACATGACAGGATCTACTACATTCTTCTCGGATTGGCAGCTATACAATTTTTACTGCAGTCCGTCTGACTATACGACAGACAACCCTCGGACGGCTGTGATCAGCATCACAATGGACCAGAGACGCTGGACTTTCAATACGCAGGCAGTAACCATGTTAGTTAGTGAAGCGTTGCTAGGTAGCCCATACCGGACGGACGTGGAGGAGAAACCAACTGGAAGACAGACGGACAGACAGACGCAACCTGAACAATAGACTACAGGAAGGATAGCTGCCTACTACATAGGCAGGGAACCAAGATCTTGCAATGCAGAACTTGTGAGGCTCTGGATAATGAAATTCTTCCTGTTCGGTATTTGGATAGCAATAAGTAAACATGTTACAAGACTATAATGTGAGCTTAAACGAAAAACAGGGTGTCTATTGCCCACTCCGGCCACAGCTACGTAAAATTCTGTTTGCTGTCAAGACAACCAAAACTGTGCACAGTGTTGGTTACAGACGGTCAAGTGTCCACTTTCAAACCTGCAATTTCTTCACACTCACGGAATTGGTGTTTGAAGCCCGTTCGAATGTGTTCAGAAGGTACTCCTATGTGAATAAGTTCGCTTTTCCACCTACATGTGGGTGTTTTCAAGTGTTTATCGTTTGAAACTCAGACACAGCAAACTAAAGGTTGTAAATTACGATATCTAGCAGTATTCAAGAATCTAAGACACTATTTTATGTTAAAAAAAACCTGAATGTATCCTTAAAAACATGATCACTGGACGCCCCTAAAAGTCTGTTTTGTATTAGCTACCTGCACCTGTCTCATGAGAGTCAGCACTGTGGTGTGGCAGTTGCCATCGGACAAAGTGGAGGGGGGAGTATAGCTCTATATATATATATATATATATATATATATATATATATATTCGATATCCTATTTTCTTCTGTTCTCTTCCATATTCTTCCCGTTGTCGTCTAATTCTTTTTCCATCTTTCTTTTTCTTCTCTTTCTGGTTTCTCCTTTAGTATCACACTCTTCCTTCTCTTTCTCCTCCGCACCTTCACCGTGTTCCTCGTGTTCCTACTCTTATTCTGTTTCTCCTGTATTCTTGTCCTTCTACAATGTCACAACCAGCAGAATTTGAGTTCAGAGGCTCAAGCAACTAAAGGGTTCTGCTCTGTACGGTTACAATTAAAATTCTGCAACGAAATCATGTTTCCTCCATCCATAAAACATGCGCACTTCAAGAAGTTTAAGAACCTTGGCTTCTTTAGAAAAATGAAACGCAAGTAATAAGGGTTCCTTGTTCATTTTCAAGAAGATTTCCCCTGTCTGCAGATACTGTCATGCACAACACCTTCTACTTTCCTTCACAGACAATCTGCCGGTTACCAAACCTCCATAAAGAAGTCTGCCCATAAAAAAAAAACCAACGTGACTCACTGAGGCATATACAGACGGTACAAAAATAAATAAAGTAACTGCAGGCATCTGATTATGGTCATCCGGGCTGTGGATCTTGTTGCGTTATCAGCACATACAAATATTTCGAAGGTATATGTTGCTCCCATCTTCAGTACTAATCACAATACTATTCTAAACTCAGAGTGTTATCAATTCAAAGTTAATTAAGATAAGTTAACTGTTCTTGGGTGTTATACCGCGTCGAATGGTCGCACACTTTACCAGTCGGCACGGCGCAGCATGACAAAAGACTTGAATCCTCAGATCTCCAGAACATAAACTACATTTCATTTTAAACGGGTATCTGCTATAGTAACGGAAACAATGTTGTCCAAAATACACATCCAAGACTGCGCCAACTGTATCAGGAGATGCCTATGGTTTCTGCAGTACGTATGGAAACGATATGAAAAGAAAGAAAAATCATCTGTAAGTTGGTCTGTTTTGTAGGGTGTAGTGGCAGTCACAGGAAGGAGTTCCCAGCGCGAGTATGGTAGGGTGGGGTGGGGAGCCGAACACGCATCATTTCACGACGTGTATAGATCCCCCTTTACTGATGGCTCATTGCTCAATTGGACGCCCTCGGATGCTTGCCCGTGCCCGATTCAAGCGCTGCAGGGGTTGGAAAGGAAGTTCCGCTTCCATCCCCCCCCCCCCGCTTTACCCTGATACACAGTCAGTGATGCTGCTTTTCTATAGGAACTACCACCAAGTAAGTAAAGCTTGCTCTCAGATGCAGGGGCACGCAAACAATAGGGTCAGCCTGGCAGTCAGTCTGTCAGCTAGCATCGCGGTCTGTACCAACACTCACCCATCCCGTTTTTCCTAACGCCAGGGATGTGAAATACTGAGATACTCTCACACCAGACAACAGCTGAATCTGTGAATCCAACGGGGAACCGATGTGAATGACGTCTACCTTGTAAGCTGTGTAGTTAGTACACCACTTTCCTAACCTTCCAGAGGAGTAAAGAATCGGTACTGCGCTCAGGTTAGTTACCGCGTCGCCAGCCCGATGCCTTCTAAGTCACCGTGACCTTTGTTGCTGCAGGTTCTGCCGAGAAAATGCTTCTATTGCAGACTTACAGTTCACTCTTCTTGTTCCTGTGCTTCAAACCACGCCTATAGTAACCACTTGCTACTACACTTTTGTCGAATTGAAGCAAATTTACGTAAAATTAAAGTGAAAGCCATTTAATGTTTGTTTTTGTGCTCAAGAAAAAATAACCAATTAAAACACGTGCAGTGAAATGGACGAGCAGCCTCAGGCACTGTTTGTCTCCGTATTAGATCGATGGTGGGCGGCCAGCTGAAGTGGGGTGTGGATTGGACCTATCTGGCTCAGGTTCGGAGCTAATGGCAGGCTGCTGTGAACAAGGTAATGAACCTTCGATTTACACAAAAGGTGGGGAGGAATGTGTTGACTAATTGAACGGATGTCACTTTCGGAAGGAAAGAAGAAGAAGAAAGGAATTTTGTGCATGGAGTCGAGTCAACGAAAGAACGAACACAGATTTTTCGGTACCTGACCTAAGGACACCTTCCCCCAAAATCCAGGTCCTTTCCTCTCCCCCTTCTCCCAACCCTCTCACAAACCATCAGCGTTTTATCACTTCGTAACGACAGGGAAGAACCTAAGCTCCTGACGGCAATGAGGGCGCGGGGAGGTGGAGGGGGGAAGACAGGCGTCCGACTTCAGTTCCCACTGCTGTGTTCATTGTTTCGTGGATTCTAGCACAGCTAGTTAAAACAAGAATGTGTCGTGGCAGCCTGGATATTCCAGGATGTACTGCGCACAACGGCAAGCGGACCGGTTGGTCACACCGTCGAGTTAGTGACTAAGATACGTATGTATGTATGTCTAACGAACCAAACTCAGTACGTGCCTACCAATCTTTCCACCTAAGGGAGGAAGCAGCTTAAATTTCCGAAACGTTGTGTTCTTTTCACAATGGCAGGCGATGAAGTCCAAGAACCCAGCAATGATAAAGAATCTCATTTCATTCGCAGTTAAACAAACTCTGCATCAAACACTGTCGTTCGCAGCGTACTCCGAGTAAAGTACCATTTGGTAGCATGGAAGACGCAGTGTAACTGAACTGTGTACATCTGACGAGCCGTTCGTTGTCTTCATACAAAAATTAGAAAATGTTTTAACTAGAAATATAGCCCGAAAGGGAAACGGATGAGAAACTGCCCCACCCAGAATATTTCTGTCGTGTTATAAGGCTCTGTTAGACAATTAAAAGATAAACAATCATAACATAAGGCACTAAAAGGGAGGCGCTTGGGTAGACTGAAGGATAATATTACAGTGGATCTCGAAAGGGCGAACATTAATGGGTTACATTCAATATGGGGTCAAGTGGCTCTCTCGTCTGAACAATGTGATATACCTTCGCGCTTCATAGCATGGACCTATCAGCTTCCAAAGAAAGGTTGTACTTTACAAAGTTGTTTGACAACATATGCAGCGTAACGTTAGATAAAGCTGTGCCACGCCATAAGGGCATAAGGGGAAAGAAAGTTATGGCTTCACACACTCTTAACCTCGACAACAGACGGGATGTGAGTGGCCAGGTTCACGACCCTTGGTATGTATTAGACTGGCTGCTGGTCGGCTTGGTCCCCTCTGCTATCTGGACACTTTGAAGAGCAGGCAAGTCTAATGGCAGGGAAAAAAAAATTCCTTCCTCGATCTTACAGCCAGCAGCCTCGTCGACAGACGCAGTGTAACCACACGCAAGTTTAATCCGTAACAATCTCAGGCTTTCATTTTACAACTTGGCAATTGATTTTACAAAAAATGGGCCTACGTACTCCCAGCACACAAAATCAAGCAGTAAGGCAAATAGATTTAAGACAGTGCATCAACGATTCATTCAGTGACAGTTCCTGGATGCATTATTTGTTATCACACAACCTCCATACCCGTCTCTAGAACCCTAGTGGCAGAAAAGCATGTCGACAGAAGCGCACTAAAATGTCTTGAACACCCCTGTCTTAGCCTTGAGGCATTAAGAATGAGAGGAGGATTGGCTCCATAGATATCCGTCCGATGTGGCCTTAACAATAGCACCAAGTTACTGACTGGTCAGTTGGCCTTTACGAGGGTAACAAGCAAGCAAAGTGCGAATTAAAAAGTTACAACACAGTGAGAGGATGCGTATCAAGGGAAGTTATACTTCCTGCTAGCTAATAAAGACCCTTTTCTAACAACCTCCACAACTCACAGGATGAAAAGGAGGGACGCCTGCCTGGTTCATTCCTAATTGAGAGCTCTTCACACTAAGCTGATAACCGTTCACTGGAAAGTGGGTGGAATATAACGACGGTCCAAATATCTGCTCTTGGCATTTGTATCACAAGCTGTTGCACTGAAAGTATGATCAGTATGAAAAAGAAAATATTGTACAGAATAAATAGATGATACAGATTTATTCCAAGCGCATATGCTATCCGTCAAGACATTAGAGTCGCAAGCTCCTGATAATGGGCATAGTAGTGCCCGAAACATGTTGAGCCTATAAGAAGTACAATAAAATAATAATTGGCATCTAGTTGGTTTTTATTCTTCAGTTATCACAATGATGCACGGTCCAACAAACATCAGATACAGAAGTAATTTTCATCCGAAACAAAGTACGCATGGCTGTCCCTGACCCGATTATCAAATAATTTACGCTTGCTCCCCAATTTTGATTTAAAAGAACCCTACACCAAATTTCATGAAAATCGGACTAGCATTTTAGTCGTCGATACCAGGTCACAGACAAATGGACGGACAAGGTCTTCATTTTACTTCGTAATGAAGGCCTAATGATGGATGAATTTATACTCTATGCAGGAAACTCGAAGTTTATGGCAGTACATGCTTAATTACCCTTTAATACTGAAGACCACGCAAATATTACAGGCTACAAAATTTTAGTCACACCCCGCAAAGAAAACAGGCCGTATCCATTACAAAGGTCACTCGGTTAATGCTGTTTGTGGAAATTACCAGTAATTAACGAGATAATCTGAAAAAAAAACATTGAAATACATACGTGGGCGGGGGATCGCGGTAGCACAGTGATTAAGGTGCTGTGCTACAAATCGGAAGGTCGCTGATTCGATCCCAGCCGGCTTCAGTGGCTTTTTCATTGACTTAAAATCCTTCCGATAGCACTATGGCCCTGGGGTCGACTCAGCCTCTAACAGAAATGAGTACCAGGAGTATTTCCTGGGGGTAAAGGCGGCCGGTGCGTAAGGCTGACAACCTACCACCATCCTGTGCGTTGTCAGGAAATCTGGGAACTTTAACTTCCTGGAACCCTCCGGGCCTGTAACGGGACTGCTTTACCTTTTTTACACACGTGGGCAACATACAATTCTTTCAGAGACAGACGCGGTGGCACACAATTAACCACTGGGCTTTAAATGTTTAAAGCAATTAAACTTTCCATTTCGGTGATTCTGAAGCCAAAGGAAACGAAACGATTGTTTATTTGAAAAGATCGTCGTGTTTTTTTTTTTTTTTACGTAAACTGCCGTAGGCAAGTTACAGGGTCCGTATTGTACAGGGTCCGTATTGTATAGGGTCCGTATTGTTAATATCTAGACATCAAGACTGTCTTTACTGTGCAAGCACGACGAAACATGTGCTCGCTTCAATTCCGTACGATCTACGTCTCTTTACAGCACTGTACCTCTAGCACAGTTCTATCTTTACTTTCTGTATTTTTTTTAAAAACGTCCACCCTTTTTTACAATGATACAAAAAATACATAACTTTCTCTCACACCACTTTAAAATTTCTCTTCGTATTAAGCTAACATTGATACTTCTCTCCTAACCATAATTACCCCACGTTGTTTTAATTACAAAACAACCACCCCTCGACGCCCCACACCCCTGCTCTAGTACTAATCCATTCTTTGTGAAGGCTGTGACGCTTTTTAATCGACGGTGGAAAACATCAAATGGAATCAGATAGGGGTAACAGTACAGTAGTTGAAGAGAAGGGGTAGGGGTGGTTTGTACAATATTATAGGCTTTGTGCATTGATGTTATACGAGAGTATCATTTATACAGGGATTAGTAAAGCTTTTGTGGTCAGTGAAAAAGCTAGCATCCAACCCATACGGTGATTATACTGATTGTCCGTTCATTTTCGAATTATCAGTTTTATAGTATATAGATGTGGATGAGCCTGGGTGTGTATATTGTGGTAAGGGGGTGGTGACGGGGGAGGACCGCACGGGGCTTGCAGAATAATTATAACGTGTATGAAATATCTGCAACCCCCCCTCCCCCACTTCTTCTCGGTACATGCCCAGTAATGACAGCGAGTGAAATTGTCTGTTCTGTTACATTTACCAAAACCCTGAATGCCTTCAAAATATATACTAAAAACCTCCACCCCCCTGTAGCCCTTATGTCCACGCATAACAGAACATATTTTGGTTTTTAAAATCCAGTTAGTGTTTGGGTGTTTGCCCATTTTTTTATTATATTGCTGGATATGGTGACGTCAGAAGGGGTAAGGGGGTTGTTGACGTTTTCGCATTTCCTCTCCCTCTTTCACCCCGCCCCCCCTACTTTTCTCCGTTTCATGATCCTCAACTACCTCCCACTCCACACTTGTCTGTTTTTCCAACTGGAATTCGTAAATATGGATGGTCAATATTTTATTTATAACGTGATCCAAGTAATCACTGTGTGTATGAAAATGTGTCGGTTTAAAAATCTACAGCACGGTTATTGTCATAGTTGAATTTGTTTCTAATCCGAATTTATTTCAAAAGTACGTGTTAGAGTACTATATCACTTGAAACAACTCAAATTGTATGAATATGACTCAGTTAAAATGGTTAACGTATTACAGTGAAGAGCCTAAATTGGCCACAAATGTATCCCAAATACCGCAGCTATGGACGGAGTTCCAGACCAGAGAACTGCTAGAATGGGCCAGTCAGACGCACCTTCACCTGGGCTGGAGCCAGGTCTCCACTTCACTGGCCTGTACCGTGGTGTCTACCGCCTGGCACAACAGGGCGCGATCACTCAGTAGCACTAACACCTTGTCTGGAGCCAGAAGTTCTTCACCTTCTCTTCAGTGACTGTAACTTTCTAGCATGGCCATCAACCTACCACGATTACGAGGGAACATAATGTAAAATGCAACACATGTACACTGGCCCGGATACAATAAAATTCCGTCCGCACACTCTCCCAGTGCTTTGCTTACTAATACCACATGATGGACTAAACCAGAGTCGTGCTGATGTTAATTGTTCACATTCGCAGAAATCTGCCGTCTATTCGACAATATCATGCGTCGGGACTGGTGTCTGCCCACTTCCCATCCCAACACCACGTTTCCCTAATATCATCTTCAGATTAACTTTTATCCATCTCGAGATATTCGCACCAAAATTCTATGCATATTTCTGTTGCCTGCAACCCAGCGACAGTACAACCCGTCTATTCCTCCAATTTCACTATCACAACAAATCTATAGACCACGAATTTCGTCACTATGCAGTATCCCAAACAGCCCAACTACGTGATACTTCTTACTTTAAAGATCCTCGTTATTCGCTTGCAGATGTTTGTGATCCACGTCTTTCGTTGAATGCAACAAACCATGTCTCACCTCCCTTCATAACAAACAGGACAACGTCAAGCAAATACAAATATTTTCTGAAAATATCAATAAAACGAAGATCGGTCGTTTTTTTTCATCTGTACGACAAACGAACTAACATAACACTTCAACCATCCGGCTCAGGGCGGATACCTGTATGTACCACGCGCAAGTCGACGCCCCATGGTGCCTTTAGCCATACCTGCGTTTTTAAGGCACCGCTGGGCTTCGGATACGGAAATGTAACTACACGCCAAGGAAAGGCCCAGAGTATCTTGAAATGAGGGTAGGACTCACAAAATAAGGAACTGCTGCAGCCAAATCGAGAAAAAAAAATACTAGCGCATTTCTAAACTTCACGATAAACAAATACAGCATGTCTCAGAATGGGCTCAGAGTTTATCATTCACTTACTGACCACTGTGACAACGATTTTACAAATTCTTCCTGAAACAGTATTCAGTAATTCAACATTGGCAAAACGTGTGGCTCCACATACATGCGGAGGATATTCAACATCCATCCAGGTGTAGCATATCATGTCTGAAGCAAAGATAGTAGAAAAGTTTATCTTTGAACACGTCATGACAGCATTTGAAGCAGTGGCGGTACAGCCCCACTCATCTTTAAACTTCGTCACGGGATACCTTCATAGCCGAGCGCCATTCGATTAGCCTGACTTAGGTTTTCCGTGATTTTCCTCAGTTGTAGGGCAAATGCCAGGGTATTCGATGTGAAGTCAGGGCACGGCCCGCACTACTCTGCACCAGCGCGGCGGCTTCACCTAAGCGCCTGATAAACGTCGCATAACACCAATATGCGACAGAGCCAGTCTGGGATCGGAACCCGGACAGCCAACCAACCAAAGTTTATCACTCCCATACTTGGTCCAGGGCAATCTAGGCCCTAGTCTTTGGCAAGATCAGTAAAGGCCCTCAGCCTGACTTCTACATCGTTAGCGTAAGCATAATCCCCTGTTAGAGTTTAGGTGTCTGTTACTGAGCCCAGCGATGCGGTCAAACGCAGTAATGGCTACAGACAAGGGGACGTCGACTTACGCTTTGCGGAAGTCTCCGCCCCCCAGTTAACACTTTGGCTTGGCATCTTCATGCACCGGCCATTTACCCCCCAGGATGTGTCTCTGATAACCAGCGAACAGGAGTCTGGGTAGGCCCCGCACCGACCTGGAGAATGTGGAAATCGCATCACGATTCCTCGGAAATACAAGGCATATCCTAATAACTATGCTGACTGAGCTATCCTGGTTTCTGAAATGCTGCCTAAGTTGTGCGATAGTCGTTATTATCGATGAGCACACTTGGAATTTGAGAAACTTCTGCACACAAAAATATAAGGGGATGAGTTTGGGGGTTTAGGAGGCCGTGGAACAGGGTAATCCACACCGAGCCACCTATCAAGAACTGTGCATCAACTAGTAGCAGTGACCATATTCCACTTTTATCGCAATCTCTTGCAGTGTTGCCACAGCAACTGACCAAGACGAATGCTGACCGATAATGGACTCCGCATTGTTGCATGCACAGAACCTTTCCTTCCACCGTTAAACGATTGCTATTTGTTTTTGTCATTCGTAAATAAATTTGGTGGCGCTCGGGAGGCAGTGGAAAGAGAAAAGAATTTTACAAGATCGAGCGTACGGTGAAGTTCCTGTTCTTTCAACTTCCATTATTTATTTTTGTTTCATAGCTTTTAGAAAGTGCCAGAGCGCACATTGGCTTTAGAAAAACAAGAGAAGAAGGCTGGAAAAATGCATACAATTTTCTTGTGTGCTGCAGAAAGAAAGGAGAGACAATTTTCTACCACATTTGGCTTGTCCGTCACATAAGACTGCTATACTTCTCCAAAACTAAGAAGACACACTTCTTACAAAACAACACAGCACTCGCAGTCTTGTCCTCAAATTTCTTATTTGTTAAGGCATCCATGTTTCACAATTGGAAAACTCAAAGTATACAAAAATAATAACACTGATAGTGCCACACCACGTCAGTTTCTTACAGGATTAAAATGCACAAATGTAATTAATACTTCTGAATTTACGTTCTAAAGGAACCAAGTTCGAATCTCAGGCACGACAAAAATATTATCCTGACTGGATTCTTTTGTTCACTCCTGAATGATGTTTGACTCACGCAGGTAGCGTGAACTCATAGTATTATAAAAATCCTTCAGTTCCTTCAAACGTTACAAAATATATACGTAGTGTTACTGATCATCTTTCTTTATGCAAGAAAGAAGCGCAAGGCCACATTAAAAGCAGTTCTTCATTCGATTTCTTGGGTGTAGATGACAACTGTCAACCTACGACTGGGCTGCCGAAAACAGTAATACTTCCGCTACAGTCAATGGGACCGAAGAAACCTCAGGGGACCCTCGTTGGGGCGTATCAAGAGGCAGTTGAGATGTATTAATGTGGGCCTAAAACTAACTCCGACAGCAGGAAGTTAGAACATTTGTATCAATCCACAGATCTGTTCGGTTTTGTGAGGGGCGTTCAGCAGTAACTAAGAAGGAAGGGACTGCGAATCTTGCAGGGAACAGAATCTGCACTTTATCTCCATGGCAGTGGTGTGACCGATTGGCGAATTGCTTCCCCGATACGATTTACGTACAGATATGCCAGTAAATCTTGTTGCAAAAGAGCACAATCAAATTGGATCCCAAAGCCTGAGTTTTATAATTATTTTGCTGACAAGACCTTTCTTTACACTTCCTCCGTTGTAATAAAGTTCTGTTTAGCTCAATTCTGTTGATGTGTAGCTCAGTTTATTACGTTCGACGTAACGGGCCTGTTTTCCTGAAAAAGAAATGGAGCACTTGCAGAAACCTAATGATTTATCGTACAGGATCACTCACGCTAAGATTATGAACTACGTTAAGTCAGATGCATTTTTCTTAAAGTAAGTCAACTCTTAAAAATAATAATTTAGACTCTCGTTTTTACGACGGTGTGAACCTTGAGCTACTAATTTAAGATAATAACTTATATTGAAAATGAGTGGGAACAGGGTTTTGAGCAGAACACTTGCACGGAAGACAGAGAAAGTATCCAGGGGATGGAAATCTCATAGCGATTCGCTTCACATTTTGTATTCTTTACCACCTAAGTTCTTATTTCTTTCTTTTTCCATGGCGCAAGAGCCCTCAGTGGGCCAAGGCTTCCTCATTGTCGAGGATTCATGATCACACTCCGACACACCACACTCGGTAGGACTCTCTTGGACGAGTGATCAACCCAGCGCAGAGACCTCTACATGACAACACACAAAACTCACACGAGACACACCCATGCCCCTGGTGGGATTCGTAACCACAATCCCAGCAAGATGTGACAATGAAGCCACATGCTGTACAGTAACAATCACACGTAACTACATATAAATGCTACACTCACCCCACAAAAACCTTCATTTCACTTCACTACACTTCACTTATTTTCACTCCCTTTTTAAACATGTCATCGTCCACTTAAATTCCCTTCAATTAATTTCACTTGGATATTTTGGAACGTAGATCAGAAATATGTAGTGGGTCCAGTCACCACGGCATGGCGCGTCTTCAGGTTGCGGATAGAGGAACGGCCTCCGATAAGGAGTGTAGCTGCGAATAAATTGAATAAGCAGTCGCGAACAGCCGACGAGGGGTGGTCTTCCAGCTCGGGGGTTGGGCGAGGTGCTAACAACCCCTCCCTGTAAAAAACTTTGTTAAGAAACACTCACATACGGGATGCTTGCTCTGGAGACAAAACAATCCGGAGGTAAATTACTCCACCACTCGGATCTCCGGTGGGGGGGGAGTGTTTCTAGGGGAAACATCGCGCAGCATACGTTAATATTCGGATGGATCTCCAGGAAGTGGGATGTGGGTATATGGACTGGATTGGGCTGGCCCAGGATGGAGACAGGTGGCGGACGCTTGTGAGTGCGGTAATGAACCTTCGGGTTCCGTGAAAAGCGGGGAATTTCTTGACTAGCTGCAAACCAGTTAGCTTCT
>Ga0131853_10014339_pt1 | contig 14525 bp, 11 predicted proteins | sample TergutLab28metaG_FD_92764 | JGI IMG/M metagenome (GOLD analysis project Ga0131853, IMG submission 92764) | Labiotermes labralis P1 segment gut microbial communities from Petit-Saut dam, French Guiana - Lab288 P1 (version 2) (version 2) | ecosystem: Host-associated > Arthropoda: Insects >... | reverse complement strand
ATAATCATTATCTTGATATATTTGGCTACTATTTTCGACCACAAAAGGCTAGATTCAGCACAGTATATTAAAAAAAAAAAAAAAAATAATAACAATAATAAAATAAAAAAAATAAAATGCAAATACAAAAACGTCAGTTTGTTTGTGGGATCTCATTTACATCCGTTAGTAGTCTTTGTAATTATTACCAGCCTTTAGATCTGTTATCTGTAGTAAGTTGTGTTGGGAGTCTATATTGTGAGTACTATGAATGTATTTCCAAAATAATTTCATTGATTGAAAACCTTGAAATCTAAAATTATCAATAATTTCAAAATATTCCATATGATGTGTGTAAGATGTGTTACTTAGGTTGCAAGTGCATTTGAAATATATATGTAACATACTGTCACATTGATAAAATTAGTGAAATTGATAAAGTTAGTGTTTGGGTCTCAACTTGTATCTTCAGCTGCCCTGCACTTAGTTAATGTAAGATTGGCTTAAGTCACGGCTCATAATAATGTATCGATGTAATCGGTAAGTCTTCGGGAGTGTTGGACCTAATACAACGAAACGCGCGGTAATTACACAGATAAAGAAGGTAGCCAGTATTCGTAATAACCTTACGTTTCCTTCATTTCAAATAATCCTTGACCGTGCCTTGAGCTAATTAGATATGGTAACGAAACCAACAAACACACATAAATGTATAAACTTATATTATAAACATAGTAAGCCTGTTACATGTTTCGGCTACTCTTGTGGCCATCCTGATGGAGGTGTGTTACAAATGATGGATATGCCAAGATACAACAGAAGTGAAATATTGATTTTTAACAATATATGGTTTAAAGCACGTATAAATACATAAATTACAGATAAAATTTGTGTGACTAATTCAGGTGTATACCGAATGTTCTGTGTAGCTAGTAGTATGTAGTAAGTGACAATCCTGAACAGTGTATAGGAGGTTAAATTTCGCAAAAAAAAAAATATTTTCTGGTTCACTTACGAGGGGGTGCTGATAGGTCCTTAGCCCGGCCTACTTCCTGATGTCGTTGGACGGAATAAATAGTGTCGTTGGAAAGAGAGGCCTGTGTCATGTGCCGAATTGCAAGTCTTTTCTTGTTACAGAGGCTGAAAGGAAGCATGTCAGGTGAGGCGCGCAATTTCAACAACATGGAGACGCGAGCTGTCATCAAGTTTTTTTTTTCTGCAAGGCAAGGCGCGAGAAGAAAATTTACGCCATTCTGACAGAAACATGCACCATCGTATGCCACCGTCAAAAACTGGGTGGCACAGTTTAAACGTGGTGATTTTTCCACCTGTGATGCGCCTCGTCCTGGACGACCCAAAACAGTGACCACCCCGTAGAATATTGATCAAATTCACGAGCTAATCTTGGAAGACCGTCGGATTTCGGCTAAATCAATAGCTGAGCAACTGGGAATCTCAAGTAAGCGAGTTGGGTCCATCATTCATGAAGATTTGGACATGCGGAAGCTTTCCGGGAATTGGGTCCCGAAATGCCTGAATGCAGATAAAAAACGTCAACGGTGCCAGTCGACTGAGCAACTTTTGGAATTTTTTCGGCGCTATCCAAATGATTTTCTGTCACGATTGGTGACCATGGACGAAACCTGGTTATATCACTATGATCCGGAGACAAAGCAACAATCAATGGAGTGCAAAAATCCGCCAGAAAAATTTCTCGCCTCGATTTTTTCGGGATCAAGACGGCATCCTTCTCATTGTTTATCTTCCAAAGGGCCAAACTATCAACGCGGGATATTAATCATCTTTGCTGGTGCAACTGAAGGACATTTTGAAGGAAAAACGCCGCGGGAAGGTCACCAAGGGGGTCTGCACGACAATGCACCGGCTCACCTGGCATTTGCAACCCAGACGATACTGGTCTACCTGGGCTTCCGATGTCTTGATTACCCACCCTATTCTCCGGATCTGGCCCCGTCAGACTACCACCTATTCCGTGGACTGAAAAAAAAACAATTGAAAGTTCGCCATTTTTCGTCCGAAGTGGAGGTCATTGCTGCCGCGGAGACCCGGTTGGACCGACAACGTTCTGAGTTTTTTTTTTTTGAGTGGCTCGCAGAAGTTGGAGCAACGGGCTAAGAAGTGTACTGAGCTTCGTGGGGAGTATGTTGAATAAATCCCGAGTTTGGTCGCTGTAGCTTTTTTCCTTCCTGGTCGGGCTAAGGATTTATCAGCACCCCCTCGTACATTCATATGAGGTATATCAAAGAGAGGGACACGTGGTGGCCCGGTTGGTTGAAGCATTGTGTTACAAGCCGGAAGGTCGCTGCTTCGATTCCTGATTGTGTCATTGCAAGTTGTAATTGACAATCCTTCTGGCCGCACTATGGCCCTGGGGTCGACTCGGCCTCTAACAGAAATATGTACAAGGAATATTTCCTGGGGGTAAAGGCGGCCGGTGCATAGGGCTGACCTTACCACCCTCATGTGCCGATTGTCATGAAATCTGGGAGCCTCAACTTCCCGGAGCCCTCAGGGCCTGTCCAGGCCTGTACAGGGATTGCGTTACCTTTACCTTTTACGTCAAAGAGAATGATAAGTATTTGAAACAAAATTTGTGCCCATCCTTGTTCCGTTTCGTGATTCGATTTGGTATATTTCTAGATGAATGTCCTGTAATACATCATAAGTAGTTTAATCATGCCTGTTTGTTACACGTCATGCGTTTCTTGCAGTATTGTTACGTAAAGTTAAATGTAAAGTCGATCAGCTTAATCAACACAACCTTTACAGGGACTGGAGTAAATAGCTCCACTAATTTTCAGTTTTGGAACTGGAGAGAGATAAGTGGTCAGTTACACGCACCGGTAGCTTTGCCTCCTGGGAATGGTCACCGGTTATCCACTATAAAGTGGATGGGTGTTGGCCGCAGTACTGGTTTGATTGTGGTGGTGCTGAAGGATAAAATCGCCTTATTTCACGAATCATTATGTAATGCTTGTGCTTACAAATCATGCTTTACTATAGACCTCAGTTTTAGTAGACCCATTTGGTTGGGTGTTTCAGACCGTGTTTATTGCCACCTATACAGCAGACAGGTGGCGTGTTGTGGAGAAACATTTTGTAATAGTAAGTTGGGATGTTAATATAAAGCAACTTGTGTAGTCGCAACAACCTGTTATCTTCCCAAGAAGGCCTCTGCTCCTTGGAGAAGTACGTTTATTAATAATAAGCCCATTCATTTGATACATATGAAGTGTGTAGTTACGCCAGCATCGTTAAATAACTCAAGGATCGGTCATTTCAGTGGCGGAGGTAAAATGGTTCTTGCTGTATGTAATAGTTAATGTGAGACACACGAAACCGTCTTTACATCATCATGAACAAAAGAGTCCACCTTCTGGACACGTTTCGATATTCACCTTTAGTAAGTCCACCTCCTTTCCGCTTTCCGGACGTCCATATAATCATGTGGTGCTTTTTCTTTTTGGAATGTTTTGTCATCCATTCGTTCAACATGCTCTATTATGAGCGGTTTTCTTCAGTGTCTCGCATTGCCACCTTAACATTTCTATAATTACTTCATTACCTACATGATCTTTTCATGAAAGACCAGTGAGTGGTCTATTTAAGTCTGTTTATAGACTGAATACACACACACGCCCGCGTGGTGACTCGTAAATTACATGCATTAAGTATCAGGACCGGGTCATACTCCCACAACCAAGCCGAAACATTCCTCCAAATGTGTGTTGATTCCAGCTGCTTTGTTAGCGAAATACAGCGGTGGAAAAGTGGAAAAATTACATTAAACATCTGGTAGACGTATCCTTGGCGACATGAAAGGTTTTGTGGTTTGTGCCTTATGGAGCTCAAGCATATTGTACCTGTGACGTAATAGCGACGTTTCGGAGTACTCTGCCTCCGTGTTTTCATCCTCCTAACTTGTTAACATAACCAGAGTCCTCAGAAATGTCAAAATTTATGTACCAGATTGCACGGCGTTAATCTGTTAAGATATAATTTCTGTTCTTCACCGTCATGAAAGCTCGGATGTCACTTATTGTGGATCTGTCAGTGTCTTCAGTGATCCTGTTACAGGCCCGGTGTGGCCCAGAGGGTGGGTAGAGGTATAGCTCTACTCTTCCATGACCGCGGCACTAGAAGGGGGTGAGCGGTAAGAAGCACACCCCTGCCGCACTTTATCTCCGGGAAAGACCCGGTACCCATTTTACAGGAGGCTAGGTGGGCCCCAGGACATGTCTGGACGGGCGGAAAATCTCGTCTCCACCGGGATTCGATCCCGGACCGTCCAGCCCGTAGTCAGTCACAATACCGACTGAACTACCCTGTCCACGGTGTCCTCAGTAGGCTTCCACAATTACATTTTGAAATAAGCCATGATAACCTCTTTGCCAGATATATCCAGTTCACCGTTCGTTACGAATTTTACGTCATCTTTGGCACTGTACGTCACATGCAGATGGGGTACTCTGCTGCATCTGGGTGGTCTGCTAAAGTACCTACCAATACAGTAATTTTTTTCACTTTAATGGAATGACTACAGGACGTATGAGGTGGGTTGGAAATGTAACACGCACAAGAGACGCGAACAGAATTTTAGCTTGCAAACCTGAAGGGAATAAACAACCTGGAATTGGTAGGCACACGTGGGGTAATAATAATATTAAAATGAATGTTAAGGTAGTGGTTCCCAAAATGCACTTCGCGGATTCGCAGGGATACGCGATCAGTTACCGGGGGATCCATGGAAACATTTCTGTAATTGCCACCTTGTAGTCTACTTGTTTTTAAGTTAAATGAATGATGTTTTGTTAAAAATAATAGCCGAACTTCTTTAAATGGCGATGTGTTTATTTCGTATGACCGTTAGAATATCTAGATAAGAGACCACCTGTACCCACGAAGCAAGAGACATTCGGTTTAATTAAGGTCAAATCATCTAATGCATTGCTATCGTATGCTACCTGGTATCTATTAGCATCTATCTAAAATTACTTCTGTGATACAGTTGTTTAATTTTGTATACCCGTAATACCGACGCTCTGTATTTGCTTGAGCAAGGATGTGAGAATCCATGGTTATTTTTCGAAAACAAAAGGGATCCGCGAGCAAAAACATTTTGGAAACACTGAAGGTTATGGTCTGAGACCTACGAAAGCAAGTGGTGGGCTTTTATGAACTTTGTGAAGAACTTTTGTGGCCGCTTAAAGTTTAAAAAAAATTATCCGGTTGGACAACTGATTTTCTCCCCGACAAGGACTCTTAACCATAGAATTAAACTAATTTTTAAAAAATCTGCTTTTCAGAAGTTACATACAGCCAGAATATTAGAATGTGTTTTAATGTTGAATTCCTATAAACTTGGATTTGCATAGGGTAATCATTGTATCTGACAAATAACATTAGTCACTTCGTACCGCGTATGCGAAATCACGTGACGGATGTCTCGTGAGTGATCTTGGTTATATACGATTATCCAGCCGACTGTAAGTACTAAACGATATTTGAGATAAAATAATGTCCCTGTAGAAAGTGAATTTTTAAAAACCCACGGCCTGCTTCCACTTTCTTTTCAATTGTATTAGAGCCAGGGCGAGCCGTTTATGCAGATGCTTTATATGCGCTTCTTCCCACTGCCGCACAGCAAATGAGAGAGAACGTCTTTATACAGCAATACAATAGACTTGAATAGTTACATTATAGTTGCTAGATAACGTTATTAAGGCTTCCGAGGATAATGAGATCGGGGGAGGACACAGTACCCAACTTTTCAACTTATTCCACTCCGCACCGGGGCGTCAGAATGGACTATCTCGCCGTAATGGTATACTTGAAGGGAAGTGTAATTCTTAACGACATTCATCGATCATTCATTAGACGAATACATTATCTCTTTCTTTTGACAGACTGTACTTGCATATCGAATTGCGGTTTTGTTAGTGGAGTGGCTGCAACCATTTACCTGCTGTGTAAAAAATTAAACTGTCGCGTCACTCGATCCAAATGAGTAATAATTAGCCGACGACGATGACGATGACGATGAGACACGCGCCGCTGTTATTCCGGGAAATAACCTTGAACTTAAATGGCATTTAATAAATGTAAAGTGGGTACCTCATTAAATCTGAATGTTATGATAGTCTTTTTTTTTTTACCAACTTGATGCACAAATTCTTTATTTTGATACATTTATTACACTCCTCTCGGTCTGGGATCGAATCCCGGTGGGGACGAGATTTTCCGCCCGTCCAGACCGGCCCTGGGGCCCACCCAGCCTCCTGTAAAATAGGTACCATGTCTTCTTCTGGGGGTAAAGTGCGGCCGGGGCGTGCTGCTGACCACTCACCTCCTTCTAGTGCTGCGGTCGTGGAAGAGTAGAGCTATACCTCTACCCACCCTCTGGGCCACACCGGACCTGTAACGAGATCACTTTATCTTATTATACTCCTCTACACGTTTCGAGCACTGTTATGCTCATCTTCAGGAAGACAATTGTATTAGTACAGCATCTGGTATCGTCACTCTCTTTGGGTGACTGATCAGACCACTCTCGTAACCTGTGGTCTGAACAGTCATCTAAAGAGAGTGACGATACCAGATGCTGTACTAATACAATTGTCCTCCTGAAGATGAGCATAACAGTGCTCGAAACATGTAGAGGAATGTAATAAATGTATTAAAATAAAGAATTTGTGCATCAATTTGGTAAAAAAGACTATCATTATATTAGGATGCACGATCAGCAAAATATAAAAATCTGAATGTTATGTCAGAAGCGAATCCGAAACCTTCATTTCGAACAAAATATTTTTGTTTCAGTAGAATGATGTTTGCCGCAGAAGAAGGTGGCTGAATCTCAAAATTTGTAGTTGAAAAATGCAACATTTTGGGGGGGGGGGCATGCGGTATTATATTTAAGTGTTTAACTGCAGTTGAAAGCTGTACAGTCACTGCATTTTTATTGTCGGTATTTGTGGGAAGAAGATGGGGTGGTGACAGGTAATGAAGTGAATAATTAAGTATTTATAGAATCTAGTTTTTACACGGTCCTTTCAGAAACACATTTTCAGTTTTTCGTGTTTGCTTTCCGACAGTTCAGACGTCACACTTCTGAGTTGAAACGATATCAGATGAGAAAAGGAGCCCTGCGTCTGTGTTTATTTTGGTTAGACGTTCTTTGGAACTCCTCAAATTGAATTTCTTCACATCCAAAGAAGACCTCACTGATTACACGTCTGCCAAAAGGAATGTTCATTATTCCATCTCACAACTTGTAAATTTACATTCCATATTTCATTCATCCGGCATATTTTTCTTTCTTAAGTTTTATTTTTACGTAGTATAAGGGGAAAGAAAACTAAATAAAATCCTTGGTATAATATCATTTGGTTGGAAGTAAGGACTCTCGGCACCAAGATAGTATCATTATTGCCCTGAGTGTGTATGCGTGGGTGCGTGCGGGCGTTCTCTATAGGGCTGCCCACAAACCACTGAAGCCAGTTAAAAGCCTAGTTAATATTTAATTTGCATGGCTAGAAAACTCATTTAAACGAACGTTTGCTGTCCTGCCTGTTCGTTTGTTTCCACTTAATTGAATTTTTAATCAGATAGAAACTGTCGATATAAACACCTGAGACTCGTCCGTTGTCTTGAAATAACTTTTTAATGTAGTGTGGGTTTTAATTTAACTGGCTTTTTATAATGAAAATTTTATAATCTTATTTGCTGGGGAATGTGAAGACGTGAAAGCTCATAGAGCCTGTTTCTGAAGAATTGAGGCTAAAGACAGTCGAGGAATAAAATAAACAACCAACTAGATGCAACAATAAAGATTTATTAATGATTTCAATCAGTTCAACATGTTTCGGGCGATAATTTCGCCCATCCTCAGGGGCACTAGGCTGTGTTTACAGCTTGTGGTATAATGCATTGTACCACAAGCTTTAAAAACACAGTCTAGTGCTCCTGAGGATGGGCGAAATTATCGCCCGAAACATGTTGAGCTGATTGAAAATACTAATAAACCTTTATTGCTGCATCAAGTTGGTTGTTTATTTCATTGTATCAGTGATGCACGGTCGCACTAACATCAAGCACTCAAGGAATCTTATCGGATGTTAGAAAACCCTCCTGATTTTTAGCTTAGTTTTTCTCAGATCTGCTCTCTTTTGGGATTTTACGCAGCGTAGAATGGTAGTTCTTTCCGGCGTTTCGGGACAACATATTGGGGCCATCTTTCAAGGGTCAAGAGGTCGATAAATTCTCCCGAAACGTCGGTAAGAAAATACCTTTGTACGCTCCGGAAAATCCCAAAAGAGTCCATTTCTCATTTACACCGCGGCGGACTCCAGAATTCATGCATAAGTTGCCTCATTTTCTGTAACGAACTGCACAAGTTATACCATTCACCTAATACTTGCCGAAATGGTACATGCTTCATATTACATAAGGACGCTAGGAAAAATATAATTGGCTTTGAACCGGAGAATGGTAGAATCTCAAAAATACGAATAAAAGTAAAATTCTATAATACCACAGTTATAAACGCGTACGCACGGACCGAAGAATCAGTACCAGAAGATATAGAGAAATTCTGTAGTGAACTGATGAGGGCTTAGGAAGGTGCCCCGAAGTATGATGCAAAAACTGTATTATGAGATGTCAATGGTAAGAAGGGGAAAGAAGATAGAATAACTGACGTAGCGAGTAAATGTTCTGTACACGAGTATACAAGCGAAAATGGAAATAGACCTGTCTCATTTGCTCAAATGTACGATCTGATTATTGTGAGTACGAAGTTCCTACATAAGAAAATCCTCAAGGGAACATTTATTATTCCAGGAGCTAATGATGGAAGCTAAATAGAGCGAGTATTGGTTAGTAGAAGAATGCACGCAGTACAAGATGTGTGAACAATGGGAGGACCAAATTGTGATTCAGAACACTTTTTAATAAGAATAAGATGCATTAACAAAATAATAAAAATGCAAGAAAGGTTTAAGAAAAGAATTGAATGGAACAGCAAGAAGCTGGGAGATGCTATTATAAGCCAAAATTTTAAACGTGATATGATAAGATTATAATCTGCCTACCTCATTATTTATTGAGGCAGGCAGAGTCCTCGGATATAGAGCAGGAATGGAATAATAAAATTGTATTTCTGAAACAGAACAAGAAGTGCTAGGACAAGAAATTAGGAAAAGAAATGAAGATTGGTATGATGGCGAATGTATTAGCATTGGACAAGAGAAGAATGAAGCAAGAATGAAATTGTTAAATAGCAACACTGGACAGAATAGAGAATTATACAAACAAAAAAAGGAAAGAAGCATATAGTAGAAGGAAGAAGATAAAGAAGATTAATAAACAAATCGAGGACACACAGAGTCAGAACAATAATAAAGGGTACCGAAAATTCTATAAAGTGTTAAAGAACTAAGGACAGAATGTAAATAAAAAATGTATAAATTAGTGGATAAAACAGGAAGACCGTTAGACGTGCAGTGATGGAAAAAATGAGAAATCATTTTCAAGAATTAGTTAAGGAAATCAATGTAGTATTTGAAGAAAAAGACTCGATAATATTTGACGAAAGAAATTAAGAAATAAAAGATCCGACGTGCATGGAACTAAGAAACATAATTGATACTTTCAAAAGCATAAAACACCAGTAATGATGGTATCACGACAGAATTGATACAAAAAGCTGGCCCTACGTTATGGAACAAAAGATACAAGTTGATTAAGCAAGTATGGGAGAAAGAAAAAAGGTAAACAGACTGGAGAACAGGTTTAATATTTCCAGTAAAAATAAAAGGTAGTAAAGATAAATGTGAAAATTATAGGGGAATAACTCTTCTTCCACAAATGTATAAAATATTGTCACGTGTTCTGTACAGTAGAGTGGTTAGATATGCTGAGATGACAACAGGGGATTAAAAGAATGGGTTTAGATCTGGACGGGGAACAGCTGATAATATATTTATATTAAGACAAATTATAGACAATGCAAATGAGTATTAACATAAATCTACATATGTTATTTGTGGATTTAAAGCAAGCCTTTGCCTCCATTAAAAGAATAAAGATATACGAAATACTGCAACAAACAGAAATGCCTGCAAAATTAATTAGATTAATTATAGATGGCAATGGAACATTCAGCAGGAAGGCCCATCCTCGAAAATAATTTATTTGAAAAATTCTCAGACTTCAAAGAAGTAAGGCAGGGTGATACCTTGTCAACTGTTCTCTGTTACATAACTTTAGACCACACAATCAAGAAATTGACAACCAGAGGAACAAAAACCTCTAAAATGGCGGAAATAAATATGAAGGCAGACGATGTGGTGGTCACGGCCAAAAGTTAAAAATATATATATTATTAAAAGCCATGAGTAAGAAAGCAAACGAAGTAGGGTCGAGCATTAATCAAAAGAAAACAAAATATTTAGAAATTAATGCAAAAAGAAACAATAAAAATACGAATACACATTTAAAAATGGGACAAAATAATTTTGAGATGGTGCAGAATCTTAGTTCCCTAGGGTCAGCAATAAGTGACAGTAATGCAAATAGCGAGGAAAGTTTGGCAAGAATAAAAGAAAGGAAATAGTCTTCTTTATGGATAAAAAATTGCTTTCATCAAAGCTCATTGGGTAACGATCTGAAATGAAAATATATATGTAACCACTGTAGGGCCCATGGTAACATGTGCCGCCGAAACTTGAACTCTGACCGAGAGGAATGTGAATTATTTAATGATTTTCGAAAGAAAAATCCTGAGGAAGATTTTTGGTCCCCTTCAAGAAAGAGATGGATGGAGGATTTGAACTAATCATGAATTAAATAAATTAATTTATATTAATTAATTTATTATTGGTTATTTATTACTTTATTATATATTAATTTATAAATTAATTGGTGGAGCTAATATGGTGAGGTTCGTAAGTCAAATGATTGAAAAGGTGGGACCATGGGACATGTACATAGGATGGAGGAGTATAGAATGGTACGGAGGATTTTTGAGTGGAGTCCAATGGGAAAGAGTTCAATAGGTAACCCAAGGAATAGATGGTGAGATGAAGTCCCGAAGGACATTAGAGTATTGGATGTGAAAAACTAGACAAAGTTGGTGATGGACAGATGGGCCTGGCTTGATCTAGTGGAGTAGTCGAAAACCCATAGAGGGTTGTAGGACGAAAGAAGAAGAATATTTGCCCAAGAATTTGATACAGCGTCTTTATATTGCTAAAAAATTATCAATTTTTTTCGACCTTCGCTTACTGTGACCTGTGTCATTTATATAAGGCTTCATAGATGGTAGAGTTCAAAATCAAACACCTGTCTGGACGAGGGCTTTTTATTCATAGCGTCCTTAGATACATTCATATACATTGCACCGAGTCCGGCATTGATGGACTGGAAAGCGTCGCTGTTTGACACAACGCAGTTAAATGATATAAGCATGAACTGTTGCTAGGGATTAACAGCCTCCTGGCAATGTCAAAATGGCTGCTGAAACCTTCCCTAATAAGATGAAGTTTTAGGCGGCACTTAAGCTCCAAGACTTGTCAGAGTTTTGATTCAAAATGCGCTTGTCATATGCCGAGTTTGTCGTTACGTAACAGTATTGCACCCAAACACAAAAACCTATGAGACCTCCATAGATACAGCATTGAGATTCCGTGACTGTAAAAAAGTCGTATCTCCGGAGTTGTGTCGATAGAAGTTGGCCGTATCCTCGTGTCTCTTCTCCACCACAACATCTAAATCCCTGGTATAGACTCGGCATCTGCACTTGTGAACTGTAACAGGTGCATCATACGATGATCAGGAACTTCCACGCTGTGTTCTCTTCCTCACAAGCAGAATCTTACCAACAGCTGCTCTTGGACCAAGTGTCTGCACAGTGCAGTGGAGCCCTGATGGCAGTGCGCTTCGTACCGCGCTTGTGCACATTCATGTGTTCTTTACATGTTGACACCTTTTTTTTTGTTGTTTAAATTCGTCGTTGAAATTAATCTGAAAACTAAAAGATTTTATCCCTCTTTTTTTTTTATTGTTGGCGATCCACCAACATGACACAAATGTGTACTGGTGATAATCCACCCCATTCTAACACTCTTAGGGATTTATTTAGGCTGGCAGGATTAGAGAAACATTTACATATTTTACGGTGGTGGGAACCACCCTCTGGGTGTCCTTGTACCTCGCTTCTGTCTAGGCACATCCCTTTCGAGATTTATTTTAAGTCAGCACCCACTGTAGGATTAGCTACACATGTCCGGTTTTTATTGTTGCAGTTGGACCCACTATTTTAACACGTGTTGCTGCGATAATCATGGCCATTTTTCAGAGCAAGTCTTTTGGTCTATTTGTGTGCCTTGAGTAACGGTGGGGCAAAACTGGCAGAGCTGAAATCAGCTGGTGAAGATTCGATCAAAAATGTGGACGTTGTTCCTGTGCGGGCCATGCAGCCATGTGGTGAAGTAGCGCTGGGGGGGGGGGGGGGGGGGGGGGGGGGGGGGGTGAGGAGGGGAGGCTAGGTGTTCAGTTTCACGTCGCCAGTTGCTTTACCCTCGGGGAAGCAGCCCCCTGTACCCGTTGAATAGGGGGTTGGATGAACCGTGGAACCGGGACAGAAGATGACAGGTCACTAATACTGCTTTTGTCTGGAACTCCCCGTTCGTAGCATGGTCGCTATACCGACTGCGCTGTGCTGGCTGATCTCTGACAAAGGGAATTGAAATAGAGTGATGACACGAAGATTCAAAACTTGTGATATGACGCCTTATAGAATCGTGGTGTAGTTATCGACATTCCGACCCTGAAGGTGGAAGCAGAAAACTGTTGCATAACGTCGGTAGCTATGTAGACCACTAATCTACGAAGCTTCGCATCCCAGAAGGTATGAATTTGTGTCAAGGACCTGCGAGCAGTGACATCCGCGAAATTGTGCAGTACTTCTTCGCATTTAGATTGATACGTTCGCCAGTTGTTTGCGTTAGGAAACATCGTAAATAAAGTGTTTTAATGTCAACACCTGGTGCACGTATCACACATTACAAGTGCTACACCGTAAAAGTTTACGGTTTTGATTGGAGCCATCCCGTTGTGTTATCCAATATAAATATCAACTAAGAGGTTATGCAATTCAGTTGGAACACAACAAATAATTTATTATCGATCTATAAATCTGGCAACATGTTTCGGCTCATCATTTATTATCAATCTATAAATCTGGCAACATGTTTCAGCTCATTATAATTTATTATCAATCTATAAATCTGGCAGCATGTTTCGGCTCATAATTTCTTATCAGTCTATAAATCTGGCAACATGTTTCGGCTCATAATTTCTTATCAATCTATAAATCTGGCAACATGTTTCGGCGCATTATAATTTATTATCAATCTATAAATCTGGCAACATGTTTCGGCTCATAATTTATTATCAATCTATAAATCTGTCAACACGTTTCGGCTCATTTATATTGGATAACACAACGGCGTGGCTCCAATCAAAACCTAGTTAAGTTTTGCGGTGTAGCACTTGTAATGTGTGATACGTCCACCAGGTGTTGACATTAAAACGTGACGGAAATGTTTACAGTTTGGAATATGTAAACTATGATATATTATTTAGATACCTTATGCGTGGACTAGGAGCTTCCTTTATGAATGCTGAAGCTACAGCGACTGTCTCTCTCTCTCTCTGTCTCCCCCTCCCACCCTCCCCCCATGTAAATGGATCCCACGCCATGTTTTCGTTGTTTCAATTACTTCCTGCTCTGAAACCACGCCACATGTACATACAAAACAGCTTAACAAAATATTCCAGTAACCCTATAGAGCATTATGCTCCATGCACTTGGAATTTGTATCTATTGCAGCATTTTTATGTATGCGCGTTATTAGAATTTTTGCGTATTTTTTTTCTTCGTACAACAGTCTGCTGTCCGTCCGTCCGTCCGTCCCATAAACTGCATTCTATTCTTGCCAACTATCACATGAATTCCATGCAGTCCATCCCCGTCCCCCCGGCCCCACTGTACAGAGATACACAAGGCTGTCTGTGTTTCTATGGAACTTCTCAATCTCACTAGCCTGGAGGCACTCCACCGAGAATCTGAGTTGCTCGTTTCGGCAGAATAGCCCAGAGATCCTTTACACAAAGGCCTGTGAATCTCAGAAATGTGAAATGAAGTGTGTGATAAGTTACCGTGTCATTAAAGGGAATTGTTTGGACAGTTGTCAGTTACCAGAATCACTGTTGCCAGGTTAACGCGCAGACAGACGAGTGGACAGAAGTGTTTAGCTTAGCTTGTACCATTTCGGTGGTCACGATTCAAGTTTGCACGTGTTTTCTTGAAAGAAGACATCACGAAGTGCTAAAATAAACGTATAATGAATATAATCATATACGTCAGCACTACTTATTTATTAAAACATAGGCTACATGTTTCGACCCAACATTAGGTCATCCTCAGGCCTGCGGCAGACTAAGTCATTGGTGCTGTGTGT
>Ga0131853_10014338_pt1 | contig 14527 bp, 6 predicted proteins | sample TergutLab28metaG_FD_92764 | JGI IMG/M metagenome (GOLD analysis project Ga0131853, IMG submission 92764) | Labiotermes labralis P1 segment gut microbial communities from Petit-Saut dam, French Guiana - Lab288 P1 (version 2) (version 2) | ecosystem: Host-associated > Arthropoda: Insects >... | reverse complement strand
CTCCTGAAGATGGATGTATTAACATCCGAAACATGTTGAGCAGTAGATAATAAAGCAAGTGTCATCAAGTTGGTCAACCTTTATTCAAATATCAAGATGATGCACGGTCCAATACGCATAAGAGAATTATAGGTCTACAAAATATTAATAGAAGAATACATAGGAGAAACTCTACTTGGTAGGCCCAGGTGTAGGCGGAATAATAATAATGAAGCAGATTTAACGACTAGTAACTGAATTTATGTATTTTTTCTTCTGGCTCAATACAGGATCCAGTGGCCAGCTCGTTTTGAACACTCTAATGAACCTGCGTACTTTATAAACGCAGTGAAATGTATTGACTAGCTGAGTTATTACTGTCTTATCAAAAAGGACTCAGTTCCATGAAGTTCTTTCAGATCTGTCCAGAGGCTTGTAATTTCTTGCCCGCAAATGAATTGACACCAGTTCCTTTGACAGAATCGGATTACCTGCTTTCCAAGAAGTATTTTCGTACTGATCACTGCCGCAGATTGCTAATTTGATCTTCTTTCAAATCAAAGACCTGGAATAGAGCCAGATGTACGGATTATCACAAGATATACGCCACTCTTACGTTCGTCCGTCTCGTTGTCATGACGACGGTGGTGATGTACGATCGGTCAACACGTTTTACATAATCACATTATCTCGCCCCAAGTTCAATGGGGCGCTCAGTGATCGTCATTTATTCTAGAAACTAGATGATAAATCACGACGTACGTTCCTTCTCTGCTTCTGTTATTACGCATTCCCGCCAGTGTGCACCGCCCGGGCGGTCGACGCATGGCGTGCTGCTAGAAATGACAAATTATTAAGACATATTATTGCGTCCTCTCTGCCCAGTACGTGGATCAGTGGCTTGTGATATACGCATCATCGTCGACCGGTTAAGGTACTGCACTATAGCGCTTTATTAAAGTTCCTGAATTGTTTACAATCTGCAGTAACAACAGTTTTTGTCCAAAGCTTACATAAATATGCATTTAGGTACATATTTTTGAAGTTACATAAATTTAGAACTCTGTAGATAATTTAAGTTTTACAGCGATGAATTCTGTGTTTATACAAGCCATCTAGTAGCCTGCAGTTTTAATACCAGGCCCATGAGGGTCTGGATATGTGGCTAGGATGGATGGAGATATACTACTTACGGAATGGTTGTACATAAATCTGCCATTGAGCGTGAACTTTGAAGACAGAGAAGCAGATAAGAAGAAAATATTAAGGTTGTTGTTACTAAAATGGGTTTTGAAGAGGGGTCTTCTTTGGAAAAGTTTCACGGTCGTAATAAACGGCGAATTTTGCTTTTTTTTAGTGCAGATTCAATGTATATGGTCCACGCATTTGCTTCGTTCACGACGTCCTCAGTTTGTTTATCATTTACACGACCCTCAGCTGACTTCTACGATGTTCAGACGATAAAGTTATCAGCCAAATAAGGGGAAAAATTATACGTCCCATTTAAATTATGCGAGACGAGGTTTTGTGCCTCGTTCCGAGGAAATATTAGAGACTGAAGCGTCGGCAGACAGGCACACCACAACACGGTGCCATCATCCGACAAGAAAAAGGAATAACCCGTATGGTTTATGACTGTGTTCAGAAGAGTCCAATACGGAATCTCATTCTGGACCGCTTGTTTAATTCACAACCCAGTCCTTTAAGAAGCATTTTAGTATTATCCCTACAGCTACGTCTCGATATCTCTAGTTGTCTCTTCCCTTCAGATTTTGCGACCAAAATTGTTACTGTATTTATCTAACTCCTTTTCGGGCTACACATGCTGGCCTCCTTAAATTTGTCACCTAATCATATCTGGTGAAGAATAATAATGAATTTCTTTTTTGTGTAATTTTCTCCAGAATTTCATCTGAATTCTCTGGAAACATTCTCCATAACATCAAATGTTTAGGTGCTTGCAGTGTACTTTCTTTCTTTCGATTTAGAAACAAATTTCGCAAGCATATAAAGTAAGAAATAAAATTATTTTTCGGCTTATAAAGTTTAACTTTAGGTTTTCAATAGGACTGAGGGCCTGCAGTTGTGAGTTGCTTCTTACAGTTTTGAACTGCTCTGCCTGTTTGATCTTCCTCTGGCGAATCATCCACTTGTGGGAAGGGAGCGCCCTTACTGAACATGTATCACTTATATCCCGAGGGTGTCATGTGTTAAAAACCGACAATCATGTTCTGAAACACGCAAAGCAGCAGCTAAACGGCGCGGAACAGACTCGGCTAGTCCCGTAATTCAATTAGGCTAATGCATGTGACGAGCACGCACCAACTGTTAATTGTTTATCAGATTACTTGCGTTAGTTTTACAAGATTTCGGCTCATTAAGTTATTGTTGATGGATGGTGTTGCAAACAAAGTTAACACGACATTTATTTTTACGATTACTCATATTTATATACGTTTGTTGTTAGATTGACGTTCGTTCATTCTCAAGACCTCTCTGCGAGTGCCTACCAATGGAACTCCTACACATGTACAACCACACAATTTACCGAGCAGCTTCGTATGGCCGTCAGGCTATGGCAATCCCCGTTCGAATTCTGGTCACATTAGCAGCCATCTATTCTACTAACTGAAATTTCTCACGTGGATAATTACTGAATTTAGCCCGTTGTTCCTTCCTTATTTTGGTGTCATTTATTGAGTAAGCATGTGAGACACACACTGGCTGCCATATTTACCATTGCCGTCACACCGGGTTTGTCACGGATACGATAAAGTTTAAAAAAAACTGCATCCTCTGTAAGGTACGAGCTCGAAGAAACAATTATTATATTAAGACTGTGTGTTCTCCGTGACGCAAGAGCTCAGACTGACGAAAGAATTAGTCATGAACTTATATTACATCACGGCATAATCAGGTAGCAGCATTTCGATCGATAAAATTTACACTTGCTATGGGAATAAAACTATCTACATGTGAGGCCGTGGAGTAGCGCATGAATTTTGTGACTGTTCCATCATATGACGGACATATGGCTGGTTAGTCCTTACATACTCGAAAGTCATTACTGTCTTTCCACTTTTTTCGACACCATAAGACCCGTGCATTTTAAACAGATTTATATCTATATTTCCAAGTGGTCTCTTCTCTTCAAGCACTGCGCTACAAACCGGAAGGTGCGGGTTCGATTCCCGATGGTATCATGGGAATTTTTCATTGATATAATCCTTCCGACCGCACTATGGCCATGGGGTTAACTCAGCCTCTAACAGAAATGAGTACCAGGAATATTTAATGGGGGTAAAAGAGATCGGTGCGTAAGGCTAACAATCATACCACATACATGTGCCGATTGTCTTGAAATCTGGGAGCCTCAAACTCCTGGAACCCTCAGGGTTTGTCCAGGCCTGTAATTGGATTATTTTACCTGTACCTCTTCTCTTCAGGTTTTCCGAAGCACATTCAGTATGAATTTCTCATCAGCCCCAAGTGCGTTTACACACCCGGCCCAGTTAATCTTATTTCACTTGACGGTACCAATAATACTGGGGTAATCGCTAATTCAATGAGATTGACCGGGCACGCGTCACGCATGGATGATAAGAGAAATGCAAACAGGGCTTTGGTAGGAAAGCCGTAACAACAGATGTCGCTTGGCATATACAGACGTAGATGTGATGATAATAATAAAATAGATCTTAAAAAATGACGGGAGGAAGTAGAATGGATTAATCCGGCTCAAAATGGTTATAAGTGTGACTGGATGTTTCAAGCACGGAAAGAAACTTCTGATTCCAAAAAAAACAGAGAAAGATTCTTGACTGGCTAAGGACTTACAAGCTTCTCAGGAAGTCCTTCGATTCGTGTAGTTAGTAATTTAATTTATTACAAGTTATGTGTCTTTACACAATCGAACTCGGTTTTATCGTAGTGGCAATACTTTGTGTCATTTTAAACGAGTGACGTCTTAACAAAGAGAATAGTATTATGGTTAAAAGTGAGGAATCAATTGGTACCACAGCATATATGACACTATAGACGAGGTGTCGTATAAACCGATGTCGTTATAAACGGATTTGATTCTGTGTGTGTGTGTGTGTGTGTTTGTGGGGGGGGTGTGTGTGGGTGTGGGTGTGGGTGTGGGTGTGGGTGTGCTTGTGGGTGTGGGTGTGGGTGTGTATGTGGGCGTGCGCGTGGGCGCGCGCTTAGCAGAGAGCATACACTACTGTCGCTTGCGACATCTCTCTTTAACTTAATTTATCATATGAAATGTCATACCACAATAAGTGCAGTGTTAGAAATGAGACTGAATTATTCATTATATTGTAATCGTGAATTTCAGCTTCTAAAATTGAAAGAATATCACTTGACGTGTCACTCGCCTTCTCATGCATGGAACGGTGGCCAGGCCTCCAAACCTCAGCAAACACAGGTCACGTTAACGTGGTAACAAGTTCGCTTTGTATCCGTCTTCTTCAATTACGCATAAAAAACACGGTACTTACCAGAAAGAGCCTATTGATTTTCAGATACATGTTGAACTTTTATCCATAAAGCTCGTTAGAAACATTTGTTGTTTTGATAAATACAATATGAAATGCTCTCAAATTTCGTGGAAAGTTCAGCTGTTCTTGATTTGATAAAGGCAAAATGTAATACATACGCGTGTTCATGCAACTCCAAGTCTCAAACTCGTCAAAATTTGCGTGTTTCATTTTACCAACCACGTGACGGCAACAATAAACATGCGAAGACTGGGAATCTACCGATAGGTCCAGAGCATTCAAAATTGCCTTGTGATTAACAAACACTATATTATTATTTCCGAAACTCCAGTTCTGTTCCCAAAAGCTAACACCACAACCCGAATTTTAACACCAGTTACATCCATGGTTTCAATTATCTCCTGTCTGTGTTGTGAAGGTAATTAGAGCTTACGGGATTAGCTGACTGAGTTTAACCTAACATTTTATTTCAGAAGCGACTTAATCACACAACTACCAATTACGTTTTTTTTATTACATAGCATATTTCCAAAGAAAGAAATGGATATACTGATATGTTCATTATGCCAATGATTGTAGAAGCAGAGAATGGAGACGCCGCATGGAATTCATGAATAGCACTTTTTAGGTATTAAGGAGGGGGGGGGGGAACAGGAAGAATGTTGGGAAGCAGAATTGTACCTCTTTCCCTTCAGAAGAAATGTCGGTCTCGAGTAAGCGGTGACTTGTCAAATTAGCCCCTGTGGTCTTGGCGGAGGCCCTCCTCCGTCAAGTACCTAATTATTGTCGTGGTATTACGAGGGCCTTATGTCTGGAACAACAGTGTTACCTCTTGTCATCTGACAGCAGAGGCACTACCCCTCAATATCCGTCTCCTCTTGCCACAGTACCAGAACTTGTTCTTTGCTGTGATCCTCGCAGGTGTCTGCATTCTTCCCTATACATATTTAAATAAGGCATAAAATATAATGAAAGTTACAGAACGGTGCAAAACGTCACATAGGTACAAACATGGCTAACTAGTGGCTTTTTTTTCGGCTCCAAATCTTCAAATATTTCATGCCTTTCATGTGCACAAATCCTTCGCATTTTCCACGAAATGTAAAAGGAATACTTCACTACCGCCAAAAACACGCTGACCAAAGAAGACATTTGTAAACTAATTTTCTTGCTTTGTAAGTAAACGTGGGTTTAATATTCCAGCACCTCCGCATACTAACCTTCCAAACAGCTCCTTAGAAAAGAACAAATCTTTCAAGAAAGTTGGTATGGACGTCCTGCCACTTTAGGACTCGTATTTGGGCTCCACTTTCTAAGGCAATGTGAAAGAGACGCTGCCGTCGTTTCTATACAATCATCTTGAAATTATGTATGGTAAAGCTAATAGACCTATTGCTCAGACGATCCCGGCGGCCGTGCGGTCTAAATTGGTCTGCGGCGGCTTCATTGTTTGGATCGCGGGTTCGAACCTCACCGGGGGCCTGGAAGTTCGTCGCCTGGGTTTTTTGTGCATTTTGCCTGTGCGACGACATAATCACTCGTTCAGATGAGTCCTATCGGGTGTGTGTGTGTGTCTAATTGTGCGTGGTCCAGCAATCTCATAACATGGTGAGCTAGGACCAATTTGAGCTGCTGCGCCACAGAAAACCTGTAACGGAACTTATTGTGCTATGTGAAGTTCTTTCGGTTTTAATGGTTAGAAGTAAAGTACATTTTTGGCTCGACGCACTCATGAAAATTTATGTGGTGTTAGATAATCATCAGACTTTATACAAAATATTTCTAATACGGTATGCATAGAAGATATTTTCTCTCTCCTACTTCCTAATGCAGAAATAATAGTCACTTCCTTATTATGAACTTCGCATTGTTTATTGTGTGGGCCGGGTAGCGTAGTCGGTAAAGCGGTATAGACCCCCACCGGGATTCGATCCTCGGACCGACTAGGTCCGGGGATCGAATCTCGGTGGGGGGCGAGATTTTCTGCACTTGTCCAGACCGGCCCTGGGGCCCACGCAGCCTCCTGTACAATGGGTACCGGGTCTTTCCCGGGGGTAAAGAGCGGCCGGGGCGTGACGCTGACGCCTCACCCCTTCTAGTTCCGTGGTCAAGAAAGAGTACAGCTATGCCTCTACTCCCCTATGGCTCGTACGGCCTGTGCAGAGCCTCAGTGCGTGTACAAGGGTGCACTTTACCTTTACCGTATTGTTCATGATATAATGTACTAGGATACACAACTTTTCCACTTTAGCTGCCATTACAATATAACATAACTGGGAATTTATGCCTTAGTTAAATAAGTTACACTTTTTTTCTCACATTCGTAACTTGCACCTTGATATTATCAAAGTTTTATTTATTTACCAACTGATAAACTAGTGAGTTGTCTTAAAAATATTAAAATTCACATTAAAATCTACAATAAAACAGCTCCTACATGTTTCGGTGTTACAGTTACACTATCATCAGGGTGCGCATTAAATCGTTCTAACTGAATTACAGTTGTTGAAATAGTCCATTAAAGTACATCGGTGTGTGGTTAATACGGTGGTGGTGTGGCTGCATATATGCAGGCACACCACCACCGTACAACTGTAACTTTAGTTAGAATGAATTAATGCGCTCCCCGATGATGGTGTAACCGTAACACCGAAACATGTCGTAGATGTTTTAAAGTAAATTTCAATATTTTAAGACAACTCACTAGTACATCAGTTGGTAAATAAATAAAACTTTGATAAGTCACACATGTTTCAGTTGTTCGACAGTATTCAAGGAAAAGTGTGAGGCCTATCGAGAAATGTAATCTACACAAGTTTATTGCCTTCTACATGTGCATTACGAATTTTATCTTGTGTAAAAATAAAAGTTTATAAAACCAACAAATGTGAGCCGATTAGGATATTCCTGCTTCGTTCTTATTCTGGTGATACTTTATATTCATCCTGCCTATACCGTACAGGAGAAAATATGACCGCATTAAGAATACTATCTTAAACTTTAGACGCCTAACGTCAACTGTAGTTGACGTACCGCACCGCTAACCTCTAAAGTTGCATTTTATATATTTATTCAACAAACATAGGCACCGAATATTTTAAACATGGTATATACTCTCCGTTTTTTTCTCTTCAAAATGCAGTTTGTTTCATAATTCTAACGTATTTGGTTCCTGTATTATTCACATTTTATATACAGGATGTGCCAAAATTAAAAAAAATAATTCTGGCGCCAGAAGGTTAATATTTATTAGGAAAATAGTCGCTCTTTGATCTAATACTCGTAATAAAACCATCAATACAATACGATGATGAAATATATAAACTGTACTTTACTGTTAAAGGAAGTATAAAGAGTAGTTAGTGCCCACAGTTCCTTCAAGAATCAATGCAATGTAATAATACAAATTTTATACGTACGTTCCTGTAGTTTGTCATTCCAGTTATTTTAATTATGTTATTATGCTTTAGTTTATTCTCGTCTTTATATGACATTCATATCAAAGAGCTTATTTTTTTTTAATTATGTGAATAAAATATCTTCCTCTCGTAATGTCGCAATAATTTACTGTTATATTGCACATCTGTTATTGTGACGCTGAAAAGAAAGTATCTGTATTCTAGGCCAACAGCAGGTACTCGTAATGGTGCTATTTGGTCTGTGCTAACAACTCACAATCGTGAGGCCTAATAGTGGATAACTGTTGTACACTCTTGGTCTTTAAACAGTAACCTATCATCATTAGGCACGATGTAGGTCAGATTGTTGCTAGTCTCACTTAACATACTAAAATATTTGGAGGAAAGTGTGACTGACAAATCCTTCGGACAAAAACAAAGATAATATGTAGCTGTCCAGCAAATTTGGTGGCTTTAACGTGACTTCGACCCAAACACCAATTTTTTACTGGATACTCGGCAAAGTAGACAGCAGCTGTTTTCCTCTCGCGCAGATCTTCGTGACCATTATTTCTAAAGTAGCATATAAAGCGCTTTTCGTGAAGTCCTCAATTTTTATGGAAATCGTCTTACGTCAAAATCTCATCATGAGATAAAAACAATTGCATGGTACAGTGTATTCCTTACCGACATTTCGAGACTACCTATAGGTCCCATTTTCAAGGGTCAAGAATCTTCCTTGGAAGATGGGACCGATAAGTTGCCCCCGGAACTTCGATAAGGAATTACCACTAATCGCTGTGTAACAGCCCAGAAGAGCGCAGTTCTCAGGTAATTCGCGGCGGAAGCCTGAAGTCACGTGTTTCTTCATCTGTTTCACCCGAACACGTAATGATATCGCGCATTTCTTGATACCTCTAAATACATTGCGGTGAGGTTGAATGTTGTTTAATAAACCAGCCTGGCAGAACATGACGTGTACTACTAAAATTAAATGATTACCATTTGTATTAAACAAACGACTCTTCGTGCAAGGATGCCGAGCAACCGCAAATCATTCGCTACATATTACTTAATAAAATACCCTTATGACGTACTGGATCGAGCTGGATCAGGATTGGGACAGGTGGCGGGCACTTGTGAATGAGGTAATGAACCTTCGGGTTCCATAAAATGTGGGGAATTTCTTGACTACCTGAAAACAAGTTAGTTTCTCAAGAAGGACTCTGCTCCATGGAGTATGGGGTAGGTAAGTAATATCCTTATGAGTGACCTGGGTCTCACTTCGTGTTACTGTTATCGATATTAATCGATTGTTACGATTATTATCGATTGTAAAAAGGTAAAGCATTCCCATTACAGGCCTGGACAGGCCCAGAGGGTTCCAGGAAGTTAAGGTTCCCAGATTTCGTGACAACGGCACAGGATGGTGGTAGGTTGTCAGCCTTACGCACCGGCCGCCTTTACCCCAGGAAATACTCGTGGTACTCATTTCTGTTATGGGGCTGAGTCGACCCCAGGGCCATGGTGCGATCGGGGGGATTTTATGTCAATGAAGAATCCACTGACACCAGCTGGGATCGAACCAGCGACCTTCCGAATTGTAGTACAGCACCTTAACCACTGTGCTACCGCGGTCCCCTTATTATCGATTGTAGGTAATCAATATAGGTTACTATCGACACGTAAAGAGTTGCGGTAGAGCAGCGCGTGAATATTATGGCTGCCCGCAGTATGACGGGAACGTGGTTAGAGCAGGTATACTGTGTCAAACATTATTTTCAGGTAAACACTGATTTGAAAACACAACACTAACTTTTATTTTTGTGATGGAATTTTGTTTCGCCCTCTTACATAAAATGTTCTCCAGCTGTCTCCGGTCCTGTGCTTGTTGCCAGGCAATCATAAGAGAATTTTGTAGTGGAAAAGGGATCTATGTCTGGTGTCGCTTGGCAACCGGCAGTCATTAACGTGAACACAGTGTGGCGTCTCGGCTGTAAATTGAAGGAGGTCATTCAGCCAAATATACATGTATATCAATACGATTGTCATAATTAGTATGCAATTTCATTGTCCTATTTCTTTAAAAAAAATAGTTGATGACCTAGCGCTTTTCACTTCTGAAATCTGATTACAATCCTTTGCAGAAGAAGCTTGTAATTTACGCACACTTAAATGGTGATGGTAGCAAATCTTTCACTCCGGTAGAAACGTACAATTTTCCTGGCCGCTGTGTGATGAAAACTTTGCAGAATTATTAGTACATTTGGGTTCTTAGTGGGACAGTGTCGCATGCAATCACAGCCAGCCAGTAGCGGAACAAGAGAACCATTGAATAACGCTGCCACCATTGTACACAATTCCAGCGATTAGCGCCCGTCGCTCCCACCCTATTTTAATTAACAAATTAAATTAGAAATTAACTCGTTCAATAGAAGACGTCCGTTGCGTGGGCCCGAACAAATCTCTAGCGAATAGCAGGGGGAGGCGTGGGAGAGCGCCAGGGGACTGAATTACTGTTCCATAGTAAGGTTCTTCACTTCCCAGGCGCCATTGCGAGCGGAACCATAGGGCGTTTAGAAACTTTACCTCGTGAATTCTGACTCGTATTTGAGCTGTACACATTTCGTCTATCGCTGTACAGACATGATTTTCAGGTTACAGATACAGGAGTACTATAAAATATTCCGTATTGAGGTACAATGTAAAAGGTGGACTGAATTTAGTTCGCTTAGTTTAGGATTCATAGCGGATGTCGGCCGGGACAAAGTAGTATGTGTACTGACTAGGTTACGCGCCTGACATCGCGGAATCGTGGTTAGATTTCTGGCCGTGGTGAAAGATTTCTATTCTCCAGCTCGTATCCCCATCGACAGTGGTGCTCACCCAGCCTCTAACTCAGTCAGCACCGCAGATCTTTCTTCGGAGTTAAGCGACCGGGACGTGAAGCTGACAAACATCTAGTGTTGAGGTTAAGTGACTGGAACCATACCCACATTCCCCCTTAAAATGTAAGAACTGCGGCAGGACAAATTTAACTTTAGCTAGGATTCGAAGTCTTCTTAAGGCGGGTGGCATCATTCGGTTTTCGAAGAGGTGGGAAATTCCTTAACCAGCTTAGCGACTGTCAGTGCCTAAAGGACTGTACTTCAAAGAGGCTGATGTTAACCTAGTAGAGTATACAAGGAGCTGCATGCGATAAATGAGTTGAGATACATTTTTAACATCTCAGGGGAGTCAGTTTGCACAAAACAGAGACAAAGATGCCGTTGCTGATGGAAAAGTGCGATTAATTTTGTATGAAACGTAATATGGAAGGGCATGGCTATACCGATCACGGGGCTACTGCGATCCAAAGAAGAAATGCGTTTACTGCGCAGACCCACTGCGCAGCAGTCACCATTCAGGCGTCAGAAGGGAGGCAGTTTATGTTTCACGTACGGGTAACGGCCCCTCACTATCACTGCTTTATCAGCAAGGCAGTGTCTCTTACAGTGGGGTAGTTGCACCTTCCGCCCTGTCGCTTCAGAATGACTTCTGATATTTGTACAATAAATTACAGCGGCTTACATATTAAATATAAGAATCGATTTTCATGTCTGACATGTACTCAAGGAGAGTATTCATCCTTCTTGACGAAAGACGACACTGTTTGTTGCTTTACGTGCGAGAGCACTGGCAGTTTATTAGTCAGATCCAAAATCTGAAAAGCAGGAATATTCCGGTCACATTGCTAGGGTAAAGTCGATCAGTACAAAACGTTCCTCTACTTTCTTAATGTCGCCATGTGTTGTAGATATTAAGAACTAACAGCAAGAAAACCTACAGCCCTAAATGGTCAGAAGAGCACGTGGCATGGGCTGTAACGAATATCTGTTGATTTTTCAAACTGCCCTAAACAGAGCTTCAAAATCTATTTAAAAAAAAAAAGTCTCCGGCATGCATTAGGGGGATATAAGGAAATTCAAATGTAAAGCATCCCAGGGTACTGAGACTCGCAGAGGCGCAAAACAGCTTATATTTATGCAAAAAGACCAGGAATCGGTATTCCTTGTTAATACTACTAACAAATTAGGAGGCAATGAGTGGTTAATCAATTTTGTGACGAAGAATCCTGTTATCTCTGAGGGCACCTGAAGAATTCTAAAGCAAGGGCAGCAGCTGTAATTAAAGGGGTATTCCATAATTTTTACAAGATTTATTTTAAACTGGAAGCAGATTTCGGATTCACTGTAAAACCACAAGCAAACTACAATGCAGATGATACAGGGTTCCGTTCAACAAAAAACCGCCGGAAACAGTGGAAAGGGAAGAAGAGACCTAATCAAGCTTCCTAATAAGAATATTACAGTACTTGCCTGTGTATCGGCAGTGAAATTTGCTATAGATTCCACTGTTTTTTTATTCAAAATTTCTAGATAAGAGAAATAAGCAAAGTTGATTTTCCAGCACTTACCTGTAGCATACATGTCAGCTTCCAGCTGCATAAATAAGGATCTCTTCATGAAGTGAACACTTTCAGAAACTCGAAGGAATCGCCTGGAAAATATTTGCTTATTCGCAATGGTCGTATGTCTCAATGCTGTGATTAAATTCCCGCCAAGTGAAAAACATAAGTTGCTGGTTTGATTCCTCACACAACAAACGTCCCCAGCCTCTGGACCGAACTGTGTTTAAGCCACTAAATGATATTTACCATCAGGAAGAGACTGCACTCACTCCGCGCCATCCAAATACTTACATTACAAAGTCCTGTTTTGAAAAGCTCTTCACACCTGCATGGAGAAGGAAAAGAAAACTCGCAACGGAAAGGTGAAATTCTCCAAACGAGCGAAAGAGATGCTACACGACGAAGTGACACAGACTTTTCCAAGTGGACAGTTCGAAGGAAGAGAAGAGGTGGATGTTGCTGTTGTCTGCTGTGGGTTTTGTGAAGTAAAGTGGTGACTGTATTAAGTTCCCGATGTGTGGGAAAGTGGCAGAACGAAGTATGAGTTGGGGCACTAGAGCTTCATTTACGGAAAATATCTGCGATCGGATCTACCCGCGCTGGCTATCGCAATAATCACACATGCTTGTTGTGACGCCAATTACATCACTCTGTCTGCGAGTGTAAATGTACAGAAACACTAAAAATGTTTCAACCACCTGTGTATCTTCATTTTCTTTATTGATGTCTGTCTTCTCCTACGGTTTTTCAGACATCAAGAAATCTTACCTAAAATGGCTTTCTGTGCTTGAATTTGGATCGGTTGAAATAGCCTCGCCCTACCATTTTGTACGTTGCAGAAAACATTTAATTAGAGCCTACAGAAATATTCATTTCTAGTCTATTATCCTACTTCCTACCTACAACCCAGATGGACGTATCTTAAGAAAGTTAGGGTTCATAAAATCTTGTTTGATGTCTGCTGTAACTCTGACGTAACTCGGACAGTATGTACTTACGATTCCTATGGCTAGACATTTATATTTATTCCCAGATGGTGTCATGTCATGCCTGTTGGTGAATTTTTTTCTTTGAATGGTGCCAGAAGATGAGCATGACTTGGTAAAATGTTATGAATGACGTAGTGAATTCTTTCGGCTGTTCTCAAGGCATAGCACGAGAAATCCTCCATGTGAGAAAGTATTTCTTGAAGACGGAGATAATGGCACCGGGAGGTTCATTGCGCTTCGTAAGAGACACTGCAGCAATCATCTCTTTCTTTCGCTGAATTAACTATGTAAAAATGCAGCCTAAATCGAACTTACGAAGACATACGATTACAACTCTCATTACTCCAAACACAGGTCCTACCAAATTAAAGCAGGCAAGATAGTTGGGTGTCCTGTATAGAATTTGTGGTAAAAATATATTTTCTGCGGGCGTTCCCTTTCCTTCTTCTGTCTGTTCTGAAAAACATTGTCCTCCGTGCCAAAGCTTTTTCCTTGTTGTTTCGCGTATTCTACCGAACTGTGACCCGCGAATTATTTGCATCATGTTATGAAAGACAAAGTTGCCCCTTTGCCTAATTAAGCAAGATGTCATAAAGATGTGAGGAGGAGTAGAGGTAAGATGCACATTTCCATGCATTTATAAACTCGGCACTAGATTTAACATGAATAATCGTCTTCACGCTCCGCCCGATTTAACCTTGGATCAAAGCGTCAGTATTTGCTTTATAGGAGGCTGGATAGGTCCCAGAGCATACCTGGGAGCTGCAGAGAAAACATTTTCGGCTTTTTCCGTTAATCGAAATACAACTCCCGTTTGTCCAGCCCGGATCTTAGTGACTACATGGAGATGGCTCTGTTGCAGCGTTATCATACAATATGTCGTGTTTTATTGCGTTACCGCTATCGTGTGGGTGTGTAGACACACACACGGCATGGTGCTCATGTGTAGGGAGAAGATTACGTTTTTTGGCACCCTCGCAACAAACACCTGCCAAAGTGCACCTTAACTTCGAAAGTCTGGCCGCAACGGCAAGACAAACGTAAAAAAAAAAAAGAATTGTGAAAATGGGCTAGTATTTACACCAAAATGGGCTAGTATTTACAACAAAATGGGCTAGTATTTACAACAAAATGGGCTAGTATTTACAACAAAATGGGCTAGTATTTACAACAAAATGGGCTAGTATTTACAACAAAATGGGCTAG
>Ga0131853_10014336_pt1 | contig 14528 bp, 15 predicted proteins | sample TergutLab28metaG_FD_92764 | JGI IMG/M metagenome (GOLD analysis project Ga0131853, IMG submission 92764) | Labiotermes labralis P1 segment gut microbial communities from Petit-Saut dam, French Guiana - Lab288 P1 (version 2) (version 2) | ecosystem: Host-associated > Arthropoda: Insects >... | reverse complement strand
TGCAGCTAGTCAAGAAATTCCCCGCATTTCACGGAACCCGAAGGTTCATTACCTCACTCACAAGCGTCCGCCACCTGTCTCTATCCTGGGCCAGCCCAATCCAGTCCATATACCCACATCCCATCTCCTGAAGATCCATCCTAATATTATCCATCCATCTACGCCTAGGTCTCCCCAGTGGTCTCTTTCCCGCCGGTTTCCCCACCAAGACCCTATAAACCCCCCTTTCCTCACCCATACGCGCTACATGCCCAGCCTATCTCATTCTTCTCGATTTTATCACCCGCACAATATTGGGTGAGGAGTACAGATCATTTAGTCCATATTTAATAACAATTAAATTATGCGTAGTAAATTGATTGGAGTGTGTCAGTGTCACTTTAACGGAACGTTGGCCTCACGACCTAACGTGCTGCACTCCATTTGTTCAATACGGTCATTCCGATTTATGTGTTTATCAGTTTGTAACTAAGATATCTTGTATTTACCGCCTCATCTAACTACTTTTCTTTATACGTCATGTGGAATGTGATAAACCATTTGTTTTGGAATTTATTATATTAGTTTTACTTCTACAACAAAACCAACCAGATGCACTAACTTCTCAAATTTATTTTTGGAATAGAACTGTGCATGTTTCGGACAGTTCCTCTGTCCATCATCAGCAGTCTATTACTATACACACGGCAATACATACAAGTTATGCTGACTGCCTGTTAGCAAGCTGGCCTATACCTATTGTTGTGTGTACAGTGCTAGTCTCTTGAATGACGGACAGAGGAACTGTCCGAAACATGTAGAGTTCTATTCCAAAAATAAATTTAAAATTAGTGCATCTGGTTGGTTTTGTTGTAGCAGTGTATCACGATGCACAGTCCTCAGAATGTCAAAATGTATTCGTTTTATCTAAGTTTAGGAGCGACTTGTTGGCGGCAGACCATTTAATGACGTGGGAGAAAACAAAATTTGACATTGAACAGAAATGTTCGAAATTTCTGCTTGACATTATGACGTTAGTGTCGTCAGCAAATTGTGCTGGTTGTGATACCGTATTTGTTGTCAGGGGAAGTCATAATCTGTGTATACTGCGAACAAAAGGGGCCCTACAATTAGCGCGTTTCCTTGTTCATGTGCCGTTGTGTTTTTGAGTGTGTGTTTGAAGTTACAAGAACTTCTGCTGCACTTTCCCGACGGCAGCGTCTGTACTAGCTGAATTGCAGTGTTGTTCTGATGCAGTGACCCATTGCGTTAAGAGGGGTTACTTAACGACGTGGCCAGTTTTAAGACTGCTTATCTTCTGCGGTGACTGAATTATTATGACGCATTTATCGAATGACACCGACAGAGGACAGGAGAATCACTCGGACAAGAACCTCTCCCGGCGCCGCTTTGTCCGGCACAAATCCCACATGGCTGTCCATGTTATGTTTTGTTGGCCACAAAGTGCTTTTGGCTCCTTTCGAAGACACATTCTTAGGTTTGTCTGGAGTGACTCATCAAAACATGTGTAGGACTGCAGGCTGGTCGTGAACTCAGGATATCAAGCACCAAACATCAACAAGGCTCTCTCTGTGACCAAATCTAAGCAACATCAAAGCTACAGCATGAAGTGTTGTGACTTAACTTGACGATTGCTGGTAACGAACATTAATTGTCTATGTTTTACTGTACATAAACTCAAGCCGGACTAGCTCAGCAGTTCGCTGAGTGATGTGACATCTCAGAGATAGAGTGCAGGCTGGACGTACAGCAGCAAAGGGAGATTTGTTGTCGCCACTAAATGCCAGACTGGCGAAATCCCACCCAGCAGGCACTGGTCTTCGTCCGTGTTTACGGTTTGGAGAGCCTGAAGGTGATTACCGCCTTGTGTCAGTCGCTGCTGCGATTAAAGCTGTTCCTCCATCTTGGATACGTCTTCTTGGCATGCCTATCGGACAGTCCTTAACTAACCTGGTGTGGTGACTAAATTGGGGGCCTTCAGGTGTTCGTGGCGATGTAACTGTGGCGTCAGTCCTTCTGATGCCCGATACCATTAAATTGGTCCCTCTGGTAAGGTAAAGGTAAACGTAACGTTCGCTCTAGAGCAGGCCACGAAGGCCCAGAGGGGAATACGAGGGTGTGCTGATAAGTCCTTAGCCCGACCAGGAAGGAACCAAGCTACAGCGACCAAACTCGGGTTTCATTCAACATTCTCCCCACGAAGCTTAATACACTTTTTAGCCCGTTTCTCTAAATTTGCAAGCCACTCAAAAAAATCAGAAATTTGTCCGCCCATCCAGATCTCCGCGGCAGCAATGTCCTCCGCGTCGGACGAAAAATGGCGAGCTTTCAATAGTTTTTTTAGTCCAGGGAACAGGTGCTAGTCGGACGGGGCCAGTTCCGGAGAGTGGGGTGGGTGATCAAGACACTCGAAGCCCAGGTTGGCCAGTTTCTTCTGGGTTGCAAGTGCCCGGTGAGCTGGGGCATTGTCGTGCAAGAACAAGACCTCCTTGGTGACCTTCCCGCGGCCAGCGCTTTTCTTTCAAAATATCCTTCAATTGCACCAGCAGAGATGAGTAATACTCCGCCTTGTTAGTTTGGCCCTTTGGAAGATAATCAATGAGGAGGATGCCGTCTTGATCCCAAAATATCGAGGAGAGAACTTTCCCTGCGGATTTTTGCACTCGGATTTTTTTGGGGGGGGCAGGGTGAGCCGCTATGCCGCCACTCCATTGATTGTTGCTTTGTCTCCGGGTCATAGTGATATAACCAGGTTTCATCCATGCTCACCAGTCGCGACAGGAAATTATTTGGATCGCGCCGAAAAAATTCCAAAAGTTGCTCAGACAACTTGACGTTGACGTTTTTGATCCGCGTTCAGGCATTTCGGGGTCCACTTTGCGGAGAGCTTCCGCACGTCCAAATCTTCTTGAATGATGAACCCAACACGCTCACGTGAGATGCCCAGTTGCTCAGCTATTGATTTAGCCGAAATCCGGCGGTCTTCCAAGATTATCTCGTGAATTTGATCATTTATTCCGGGGTGGTCACTGTTTTGGGTAGTCCAGGACGAGGCGCGTCACAGGTGGAAAAGTCACCGCGTTTAAACTGGGTCACCCAGTTTTTGACGGTGGCCTACAATGGTGCATGGTCCCCTAACGTTTCTCTCAGAATGGCGTGGATTTCCTTCGGCGCCTTACCTTGCAGGGGGAAAAAAAACTTGATGACAGCTTGCGTTTCCATGTTGTTGAAATCGCGCGCGTCGCCTGACATGCTTCCTTTCTGTCTGTGTAACGAAAAAAGACTTGCAATTTGGCACACGAATAGACCCCTATTTCCAACGACACTATCGATTCCGTCCTACGACATCGGGAAATATGTCGGGCTAAGGACTTATCAGCACCTTCTCGACAAGATATAGCTCTAACCTTTCATTAGCCTCGGCGCTAGATGTGCTTGTTCAACGCCACGCCCCGGCCGCTTTACCCCCGGGAAAGACCCGGTACCCGTTGTGAGGCCCAGGACCGGGCTGGACAGGTGCGGAAAATCTCTTCCTCACCGGGATTCGATCCCAGGGCCGTCCAGCCCATTGCGAGTAGCTATACCGACTGAGCTATCCCGGCTCCTATTGGTCCCTCTGTGATTGACTGCATCACGCGCACGATTAGGAGTGCTTAACGAGGTAACCAAAGAATTCTCAATGTGGATTCGAAGTCCTTCCATCCATCTGTCCGTCTGTATGTGACGTATTGCCAGCGAAAAACTGTTTGTCAAAATTTTCGTAAATTTCTGTTTGGTATTTGTGTGACCGTGCATCAGTGATACAATGAGATAAACAACCAACCAGATGCAACAATAATAGTTTATCAATAATTTCAATCAGCTCAACATGTTTCGGGAGATAATTTCGCCCATCCTCAGGAGCAATAGACTGTGGTATAATGCACCGACGATGCTGCCGATGCATTATACCAAAAGCTGCAAACACAGTGTAGTGCTCCTGAGGATGGGCGAAATCATCGCCCGAAACATGTTGAGCTGATTGAAATTATCAATAAACTATTACTGTTGCATCTGGTTGGTGTTTATATTATTGTAAATTTCCGTGTTGGAGTTGCTTATGGACAGTTATCTAGCAAATTCTGCATGTCGCGAAAGGGAGCTGGACGACAGTTAGTGTATTACTGAATGACGTAAAGCAATTTATGCTTGTAACTTATACATTTCTCGGTCGTAATATAATACTGAACAGTGTACGTCGGGACAATCGCTTTATTACTCAAGGTAATTATAAGGATACATGTTTCGACTATAGATTAGTCATCCTCAGGCCTATTTTGTCAATTGACAAAATAGGCCTGAGGATGACTAATCTATAGTCGAAACATGTAACCTTATAATTACCTTGAGTAATAAAGTGATTGTTCTGACTTACACTGTTTAATATTATATTACGTTACAAGCAAATCGTGATGCTTCCATTAAATTTCTCGATCGATTTGTGTAAATTTCTGCGTAGGAAATGTCCACACAAAGCCGCTGAATTGCAGTACGTTTAGTGTAGCTGGTTTAAATGCAGGCCATGCTTAACATAGAGACATCAGTCACGTTCGGCATTTATTGTCTACATTATTGTCAGTTTTGTGCACAATTTGGTACCATACCTCTTAAAAATCAGAGCACGGAAGACCACATTTTCTTTAGGGGGACGGGGGAGGGGGAGATAAATTTAGCGTGTACCGTAAAATTATGATATTTTGAAAGCAATTGACGCCTTGGTGAGTCTTTTTCACTCCGTCATTATCATCATCATCATCATATCTGTCATGCAGTTCGGCCACTTGTTGACCCGTTCCGGTCTCACGTATCCAGAAGTCTCCTCAAAGGTCTACCATGATTCCTTCTGCCAGTTGGACAGTAGTGTTTCATTACCCTGGGTGATCTATTTCGAAGCATTCTATTTACATGTTGTATCTAGCTTCTCTTGTATTCCAGTTATGCCGGTCCAGAGGCTAAAGTTAGCAATGCTACCACTGGACTTACCCTGCTCTGAGCCCGTAACCCATTCAGGGGAAATTTTAACCACTGGCAAGTCTCACGGAAAGCAGCCGGACAGATTTTCTTTACTTCGTCATTTAGTGGATAATTTACAGACCGTTCATTAATATAATTTCTACTGAGTAAGATTTGGCTTTATCACAGCGGTAGTTGTTGAAGGCTAACTTCTGTGATGTGACACTGTGTCATGGGCTGGTTAGTAGCCGACGTTACGCGATCTATCTCACCTCCGCCACTGTTCCTGTGCACACTGTCAGTACTGCTGTTTCTGTCACTCGCATTCAAATTAAACTAAGCTGCCAGTTGTATATTGACATTCTTCTGCCATAGAACCAGCTAACATTCCGTCACATCACTCTCCAATCATCAAATGCACTATGATTTACACAGATAAATCTTCAAATGGTCGTTTTTCTACATTTTGACCAGTAGACAGACACCACTGAAATCAAAATAGTACAAGACGTTCATTCCCACGAATTTAAAAATTACTTAATCCTCAGTGTCGGCAAGCTACGACACTGCAATGCCGACCGAAGCTTGACTACCTGTTTGACTCATGACTGCTTCACAACGGCAGCTGCCATCTGGTGTAAGTAGAAGCTAGTCACTCACACACTCACAAACAAGCGCTTTGCATGAAGTACAGTTTTTTGGACGGACAGCAGCCATGTTTGTTAAGTGTTCCGGTGTCATGACCCTGTCCGACAGGCACAGTCTCGAACACAGTGGCAACTGCCTGTCTTTGTGTCGTTGTGTCTCAGTTGTGTTGCGTGTTAAACGACGTTGTAGACAATTAGGCGTGTTTTGCTTCATGTCAGTATAGAACGAAGTATGGAATATTGGGAGGACAGCAAAGGAAATTCACTAAATGAGTTGTAAGATGGATTTTTCATAGCGAAGCAAAGAGAAAGATTTTACTTGTTTTGGAGATAATAGGGGTGGAGGTTACAGACCATTATTGGCTCGTAATGTGCAAGGAACTTTTAATCACCAATATTTGTCAGCACCATTGCATTAGTGTGTTCCGTAGCCTTTATCACCACAGGAAAATATAACCAGCATATGGGGTTAAAACCTTTAGTAAGTGCCAAAATTGTACATTTGGTAGATAGGACAAATCTGTTTAAAATAAGTAATTTAGTGTATGGTGGGAGGGAAATTGTAACGAGTTTAGGAAGTGTTTCATCGCCGTTGTATGTGTGAAACTTGGAAATGGTATGTAGTCAAACACAACTGTGTCACATGAGGTGTATTTAATGACTATATAATGGAAAACTACATGTTTCGGCCTGTACTGGCCATCTTCAGGTTCTCTTTGGGGAACTTAAGATCTTACTATAAGCATGCTCATAGTAAGATCTTAAGCATGCTTATAGTAAGACCTTAAGTTCCCCCAAGACAACCTGAAGATGGCCAGTACAGGCCAAAAACATGTAGTTGCCCCTTATATAGTCATTAAATACACCTCATGTGACACAGTTGTGTTTGACTACATACCATTTTCCAAGTGTTACGAGTCTGTATAGCAGCTTGCAGGGACAGCGGCAGGCAGTTTATAGTGAGCTAGCAGGTCGCCGTTTGTCACTGTCAAAATTGATGGCTTAGGGAACTTTTTGGAACAATTGACGTTGTAAACTTTGACAGCTTTTGGACATCTTAAATCTTGTTGGGAAGGTTACCATATTGGTCACGCTTGCACATTAGAGAAACCAGTAAGACGCGTCAAACAGTTCACACGGGTGACAACAATGAAACAAAGTTACATAAATGGGAGCCAATGGTGTTAAAAGGTATTAAAAATTTTGACTTTTGGACCTATTGGGAAGTAGTGAAATTTAACATTTAGCCACTCGGGAACAGTAAGAATATTTAAGAGGGGATAAATTTGGAATTGCCTTAGTTTTGAAAACCTAACACAAGCAAACAGTCTGTTTAATGCTATGGAGGCATCAAGTTGTAGACGTGATACCGAGGCTAGTAAATAAAAAGATAGGAAAAGTGCACTCTTGTACAGGCACTGAGGCTCTGTACAGGCCGTATGGCCCATAGGAGGAGTAGAGGTATAGCTCTACTCTTTCTTGACCACGGCACTAGAAGGGGTGAGTGGTCAGCAGCACGCACCGGCCGCACTTTACCCCCGGGAAAGAACCGGTACCCATTGTGCAGGAGGCTGAGTGGGCCCCAGAGCCGATCTGGACAGGTGCGGAAAAACTCGCCCCCACCGGGATTCGATCCCCGGACCGTCCAGTCCGTAGCCAGTCGCTATACCGACTACGCTACCCGGCCCACAACCGAGTGTATACATTTTTCAAAAGACGCATCCATACAAGCAAACATATGTAAACTGTAACAATTATGAAATAATACAAATAATATTAATACTTTCCAGTTATTTATAAAATTACTTTTCCGCTACTTTGAACAATTAGATTCCTGGGATTAAGACGTGCGCCCGACAGATGAATTGGGAGGGTTGTAACAGTAAGCACAGGACAATGACGATATACGTATTGGGTTCCACTGCAAGGTCGTTACGTCTTTATCGCGCTGTTACGGAAGGAAACTCGTCCAAAATTCTATGCAGTTCTCAAACAAAAGCCGTTTCTGTTCTAGAACACGAAGCACTTGTTTTGTACGAAGAGCAAGTGTCTGATCGAAAACCGTGATTTGGAGAAGTTTCTTTAGAAGCGAACTTAAAACAAAAGATGCAAGTGGGTGGAAAACGTACGTGAAATGGGCAGCAAAGTGCCACTTTGCCCTGTGACTGAAGGCGCCGTGAGAGCGCCACTGATTACATAGCCAACTGGTTCTGCGAGGCTCTGTAATAGTTTTTACATTTCGCTATAATTATGCTCTATATTGAGAACATGGTTTTGAGGAGAATATTTGGACCTAGGAGGGACGAGGTAACGGGGGAATGGAGGAGATTGCATAACGAGGAGTTAAATGATTTGTACTCCTCACCTAATATTGTGCGGGTGATAAAATCGAGAAGAATGAGATGGGCTGGGCATGTGGCGCGTATGTGTGAGGAGAGGGAGGTGTATAGGGTCTTGGTGGGGAAACCGGAGGTAAAGAGACCACTGGGGAGACCTAGGCGTAGATGGGTGGATAATATTAGGACGGATCTCCAGGAGGTGGGATGTGGGTACATGGACTGGATTGGGCTGTAGATTGAAGTATGAAGTAGAGATGAAGAGGCCGCATCCCATATCGCCAGAAGACTACAGCTTCACGAAGCGGCCACTTCGCCATATGAAATTGGCTGAGATTGGTGGATCACGTAACCAGCCGATATAGGTTAAAAGTTGCATATAAAATTCGAATGTGTAAATGTTATAGGAGTAGTCTATTTGGGAGACCTAATGCTAGGTGGTAAAACTGTAATGAATGAATTTAGAAGAAACGCAGCTTTGGGTTTCGATTGTATTTATGTAGCTTAGGATAGGCACCAGTGGCGCACCGTACTGGTGGTGCAAATGGTGCTGTCTTTTACTGAACTAAGACCACAACCTCTACATTTAATTTAACCCTTTTGTTTTCGGGTTGGGTGGCAAACTTACAGAAACATTTATCGGCTTCCGTGTGGGTCATATTTGACACTTTAATGCCACCTGGTGTCGGAAATCCGCAATTACTCGGCCTTTGAACTTTGTCTGTGAGATCAGAACGCGCAAGCCCTTGTTAGAGGAACACACACAAACCGTAACCCGATTAACCCAGCAATGCAGAGTCTAATGGGAACGCTTTGTACTTAACTGAGAACAAAATACGTGCAGCGCCATTGCCATGATCGCCGAACTGAACAGTTTAAATCTGTTCGTATTCACTTGTATGCGGGTCATAGCGGTGCAAACTGACAGTCTGCGTCACAGCGCCATGCAGTCTGTGGAAGAGATTTTCAGTATACAGCCATGTTGAGGGTCTGTTAGAAGAGTTCAGCAGAAATTCGTTTAATTCCGTTGATATCAGACGGAAACGGGTCTGCCTGTCCACCTGCTATAATGACAGTGTAAAAGTTGCGCGTTGGGAGTTTCAGAAACAATGAAGGTGTTACCTGAATTACTCAATTATTACACCAACCACTGCACATATATATAAAATTTATAAAATTTACACATTAAAACGCTCCGACATGTTTCGGTCCTAGGACCAACATCAGGGAGCCGTATCGTCCTTGCTAAAGTCACACTATAAAAAGTCACATTAATTTCGCTGTACCGGTTGGGTGTTGTGGCAGCATGCTGCCACAACACCCAACTGGTACAACGAAATTAATGTGACTTTTTATAGTGTGACTTTAGCAAGGACGATACGGCTCCCTGATGTTGGTCCTAGGACCGAAACATGTCGGAGCGTTTTTAATGTTTTAATGTGTAAATTTTATAAATTTTATATATGTGCAGTAGTTGGTATAATAATTGAGTAACTCGACAATATGCACGGTGTAACAACGAAAATACGTCACCTGAATATTTTCGAAAGGAAAGAATCGGACTAGTTCATAACCCGTTGCTCTGTAGAATATAATGTAACTGTGCAGTTACTTTTCCATGAACCTGATTTATTTTTCTGCTTTTCGAAAGGCATAGAATTTAGGTCGAGAAATCTTCTTGTTTGAAATTCCAGTTACTATCCAGTTGCCGTTAGGAACGGGCGCTGTGAATCCCTTAAGCGATCGGTCACGAAGGATCACCAAAAGTTACTTATGAAATTGATAGTTCTTGGACGCACAGCGATGTCTAGCCACTACAGTGTTTTGAATCCATTGCTGACCAATAACATGCCTCGGTGTACGTCCGTTTTGTGGCTGTTACCAGGCAAAGAAGCACCACATTGTGTAATTGTTAGGTATCAATTGGAAAAAAAAAAAGAATTGCGGGCATGAATGTAGAGCAATGTACAGAAATGGCTTGTGTGGCCGAAGGCAGCACAGCGAGGTAGGAAACGTCCGCAGAAGAAAATTGCCGCCCCCATCGGTCTGTTGTTATCCTGTAACAGTCCTCTGTGTGAGAGCAGCCAATTAGAGTTGTTGTGTTTTGTTCCTCAAGTGTTTCTTCGGCCTCAGTGTACACGTCACAGACAACATATTCTCTCTTTATTACAAACTTGAATGACGTAAATTGCGTATTCATGTACAGCGTCTGTTACTTTGGGCCAGTTTGAACAAAACCTAAATTATTCCTTACGTGTTTCATGGAAGGTTCAAATATTAGCCTTCATAAAATCCGTCCGGCGACAGTCGAGACGATCCGCGCCAACAGACTGACATAAAGACGCACGTACCGACGAACGGTGAGACGAAAACAAAATAATGATAGCGTTTCGTATTTGTTGTGTTGAAACACGATTGCACACAGGCGACCGAGCGACGGCGTCCTGATTGGTTTCTGTACGACAGTCGCCAAGCGACCGCGCAATGTGCTTTAGTTGATAGACAGTCATTTAATAAACCATGAAAATAACAATTTACCCTGAAAATAAACTAAGCCGCAGGTAATTTAGTGCTTTCTCAGAATTTTATTAACCCTTATCCTGCTAACGTGGAAAATATGGTTTGCTCCTAATAATTACAGCAAATGGCAGATGGGATTTAAAGAGCGTTTAAGGGGTTAAGTAAAACAAACGCTTAATACGAAAGGAAGAGTGTAAAATGTATTGCAACAGTTTCAAACCAATGCAGCAGGTCATCTCATTCGCTAAGGCCTTTCCTCAGCGGCGCTTGAAAAGGCCGTTACTGAAAAAACTTATGCTGAGGGCGCTTGGTCGTCAGTACTAGATTTCGTCAATGACCTGGTGTGTCCAAAGAATATGTTATAAAAGTGGGGCGTCTGCTGTACCAAGACACCTGCAACTATCACGAAAAAAAAGCAGTGTTAAAATTACAATTCTTAATACATTTTCTAATTGTTTGTTTTTGGCAAAACAGCCCCCCCCCCCCAGTGGGCCAGGGTCCCCTCATTCGCGAGGTTTCTAGATCACACACAACGACGCACCACAGTCGGTAGTGCTCCTCTGGACGAGTGATCAGCCCGACACAGGGTCATCTTCCTGACTACACAGCACTCACAACAGAAAGACATCCATGCCCCCGGTGGGATTCGAACCTACGATCTCAGCAGGCGAGCGGCCGCAAGCCCACGCCTTAGGCCGCGCGGTCACTGGGACCGGCACAATTCGTAATTACTGAGACGAAATCTGACAGTCTAGTTAAGAAATTAAATTATTCTTTTAAAATGTTTAGCCAAGGTTTATTTAAAGAAACTAATCAAAATTCTGTGGTCTGCCTGTTACTGGCCTGCCGTCAAGTGGCGCTGTAAACATTACCTCTCGCTGTATCATCACGACGCACATATAGCACTGTACACTTCGCAGCAGCACTGTGGGCAGCCCCGCAACCTCCCTGCGGTGTCTAACCTGGCTCCAGCCTGCCCCTTGTCCTGCTACTGCTATTCAGTTACGGTGTATTTACTATCGCACTCGGTGTTGCGAATTACATAGTTTGGTGTTTAATAATATAATCCTCTCTACATAATATTGGTATCACCGAGTGACTGAGTGAGTCACGCAGCATGTAATGCTGACCAGCACGATGGAGCTTGGTTCAAGAGTGACATTACATCCCGAGTTGATATGTTGTTATAATAGCTGCGAATCTTGGGCTGCGTGTGCGAATATTGTGTGACCGGCCACATGTTGGGCTGTGTGCTTTTTGAATTGGGTACTGACTGGAAGGAAGGTGTCTTGGTTTACTCTGAACTGTGGAGATGCAGAAGACTGCAGTCAGTGTGGGCTGAGATGCGAACACCTTGACCACAGAGTATAGGCGAGGAGCATTACCTTTAGAAATGTCACCTTCGGTTCGCATTGCTACACGAGGGATAAATTTGTAAGTGTTTTCTGTAGATAAACGAGCGCCTGTAGGTTAGACGTATAAATTGATTTAGTGCACAGGTGTTGGTATCTTATTGGTGCAGTGAGGTGGATGGTGCAGTAAGTAGTGAGAGAGAGATATTAGAGAGAGAGAGAGAGATAACATTCATAAGTCCGCGCATCGCTAATATATTCGCAGAGTACAACCAAAAAGATGCAACGTTTCAAAATTTATTTCCGTAAGAGGCTGTACATGTTTCAGACGGTTTTCCGTCCATCATCAGGAGTTCAAAACTGCACATACAGCGTCAGGCATTTGTCACACCAATACTGCTGCCTGCTGCTAGCAGCAGGTATCAGTATTGGTCTGTATGTGCAGTTTTGAGCATCTTGTTGATTGTACTGAACAAATCAGATATTTACGCTAAGACAGATATTGGAAAAGACAAAAGAATTTGTTATTGAGACACACCATTTACTTATTGATTTTAAGTCTGCATATGACACAATAAAGAGAGGCCAACTATATAATGCAATGAGTGAATTTAACATTCCAAATAAACTGATAAGACTTACACGGATGACCATGGAAAATACACAAAGTTAGGTCAGAATTCAATCTGATTTATCAGACTTAATAAGTACAAAGAAAGGCCTTAGACAAGGTGACACACTGGTTTGTTTGCTTTTTAACTTAGCATTGGAAAAGGTTGTAAGGAAGGCAGGAATACAGACGAGTGGAACTATATTTTATAAATCTGTCCAACCCCTTGCATATGCTGATGATATAGATATAATAGCGAGATCCCGAACGGTATTAAAGGAAGCCTTTCTATCGCTTGAAAGAGCAGCTGGAGAAATGGGCTTAAGAATAAACGAGAAAAAGCCTAAGTATTTGGCTACAAGAGAAAGTAAAAATCAGCAGAGTTATTTTCAAATTAAGAATTTTAATTTTGAAGCCGTACAGAGTTTTACGTACTTGGGCTCCCTTATAAATGTTAATAATGATAATTCTGAAGAAAGTGAGAAAAGAATTTTAATGGCTAATAAAGGCTTTTGTGGATTGAAGAGACAATTTTTGTCTCAATTTTTATCCATAAAAAATAAAATAACATGATATAAGACCTTGATCAGACCAGTGCTGGCTTATGGTCCTGAAACATGGGTTTTGTCAAAATCTGACGAAGCTATTTTACGAGTTTTTGAAAGGAAAATTTTGAGAGCTATTTTTGGACCTACAAATGACAATGGAGAATGGAGAATAAAATACAACAATGAGTTATATACATTGTACAAGGAAACTGATATAGTAACATACACTAAAATTAATCGATTAAAATGGGCAGGACATGTTATTCGTATGGAGAAACAGAGCGCTACAAGAAGTAGGTAGAAGGAAGAAGACAGAGGGGCAGGCCGAAACTAAGATGGGAAGACGGTGTGATGGAAGAAGCCAGGAAGTTGGGGGAGAGAAATTGGATGAATGCTGCAAGGAATAGGGACAGCTGGCAGAAGCTTCTGAAGAAGGCCTTGGCTCAAAAGGGGCTGTTGTGCCAATGGTGATGATGATGATGGTTGTACTGTGCGAATAGAGAGAGAGATTGAAAGAGAGATTCCTCGCGTTGATGACTGCTAAGGTAGGCTGAGTAAGACAAACAGATCTGTGAGTTTTCTTTTTGATTTTCAAATGTGTAAGAGAATGATGTGCGTTTGTACATTTCTTCAGAAAGAAGGCCGTTATTTGTGACAGCCCGCTGCACTGCGTGTCTGCGTTTGCTGTTGCGCGCCATTGATTTGAATCACCCTGTTAACGTGTATCGCCAAAAGGCTTTTTGCATAATAGCCGACGGTGAGGATATTTCCTGCTACCGAAACGTCAGATGTGAAACGGCCTCATAAAAGGTTACGCGTCTAATTACGTATTCATTATCACAGCTACAACGCAGTACAACAGTCAGTAATGTATTTGTATTGCCCGACTGTCACGTGACGTCACGATGTACTTGTTTTCGGAGACTACACACATTATAGAGACAAATGGAGGCAGCACCTCCCCACTTTGAATTGTTTTGTGCTTTCCTTCTTATATTCTTCCCGTCTTTCCTTCCGTTTGTCTTTCGAAAGTTACAAATGGTGTGAAATGTCGCTCTGTTGTGGGTGGCGTACGTTGAAAATATTCCGTCTTTAAATTTCAGCCCACAATTTGGTTGTCATTACAAAATTTTGTGATATTCTTCCGAGTAGCTGCCTGCTTAAGTCACGGTCACCTCCTTCCAAATCCGTTCCAATTGAATGTTCGCCGAACATCCTACACTGAACGCTGTTTATGCTGCGCTACCTACATCCGCCACCAAGCGTACTGCAATTGCAGCTGTTAGCCCGTTACATTCCGTTGCTTTCTCCTGCTGTGTAGGCTGTGCGTCTTACAGTGTCGAATAATGCGTCTTATCTTATGCGTATTGGACCGTGCATCATCTTGATATTTAAATAAAGGTTGACCAACTAGATGACACTTGCTTTATTATATATTGCTCAACATGTTTCAGACGTTAATACGTCCAGCTTCAGGAGCTAGCGAGTACTTGTTGTGTTGTGTAGGCTGACTTGAGGCGTGC
>Ga0131853_10014335_pt1 | contig 14528 bp, 17 predicted proteins | sample TergutLab28metaG_FD_92764 | JGI IMG/M metagenome (GOLD analysis project Ga0131853, IMG submission 92764) | Labiotermes labralis P1 segment gut microbial communities from Petit-Saut dam, French Guiana - Lab288 P1 (version 2) (version 2) | ecosystem: Host-associated > Arthropoda: Insects >... | reverse complement strand
GTGACCTCGGTGGTGGCGTCGTCATTGAAGCCCGACTCGATGTGGGCCTTCTTGATGATGCGGACGACCTCGGCCGGGTCGTCAGTCACCGTGATGAGGTCAAGCTCGTCGGCGAAGACCTTGCCCTCGGCCAGGACCTTTCCCTTGATCCAGTCGACCAGGGGAAAGCGATCGATCTCACGGCCCGAGTCCAGGATCTCGCACAGCCGGACCATCTTCCCCGAAGGTGCTGACTTTGCGGGACACCCGCAACGCGAGTGGGCCTCGTTCCGCATGACCGTGAGCCGGCGTAGAACTACACTGCGGTCGATGGACGTTGACGAGAAGGATGCCCGCAGCGCGGACACAGCGGACCTTCGCAACACGATGATCGATCAGCTGCGTGAGGGGAACGTACTCCGCTCAGCGGAGGTCGAAGCGGTCATGCGGGTCGTCCCCCGACATGTTTTCGTCCCGGATACTCCACGCGAAACGGCGTACGGTCCCGGGCCGGTCATCACACACCGGGACAGCAGCGGGACCGCGATCAGCTCAGCGTCGGCGCCAGGCGTGGTCGCGGGGATGCTGGAACAGCTTGGCGTCCAGGCAGGTAACCGAGTCCTGGAGATAGGTTCCGGGACCGGTTACAACGCGGCGCTCCTGTCCGAGCTGGCCGGGCCATCCGGCTCGGTCACGATCATCGAGTACGACGGAGAAGGTAGCTGCTGCTGCGCAGGTGGGGCTCAGCCGGGCCGACTACGACGAGGTGACGGTCATCACCGGCGACGGGGCGGCTGGCTGGGAGGCCGGGGCACCGTATGACCGGATCATCGTGACGCGCGGGGCCTGGGACGTAACGCGCGCATGGCGGGAGCAACTGGCCGACGGAGGACTGTTGGTAGTCCCGCTGCGGATCGCGGGTCTGACCCGGACCGTGGCGCTGCGCCGCCACGGAGAGGTCCTGCGAAGCGAATCGATGGCGCCGCGCGGGTTCATTCCGATGCGCGGCGAGAGCGCGGTCGAGGAACAGAACATCTGGGTCGGCGGCCAGGACAGCGACCTGCTGCTGCGCGTCGACGACGGCCGCCTGGCCGCCGCGGATGCCGCAGGGCGGGCGCTGGAGTACCCCGGTGCCGTGGCGTGGACAGGCGCCCGATTCGCGATGCCTGAGATCCTGGAGTTCTGGCTCGCGAAGACGGACGGCTTCTGCCGGGTAATCGCGTCCCGAGACGCCGCCGAGGCGGGCAGGATCAGCCCCCCGATGTTCCCGTGGGGCAGCATGGGCGTGCTCCGCAAGGGAACCGTCTCCTATCTGACCACGACCCCGGACCTGTCCGAAGTCGGCGCCTGCGCCTACGGGCCCGACGCTCAGGCCCTAGCCGGCGAGGTCGCCGCCCGCGTCCGGGACTGGGACGCGGGCGGGCCGTCCATGATGCTCCAGGTTGACGTACATCAGCCCAGCGCGGAGGTTCCGCCTGGTGCGTGGCTGGTGCTCGACAAGAAGGACAGCCGCATTGCGGTCACCATGTGTCCGGCCGGGGACGGCTAGGACAGAAGGAGCAGCGCGTCCCACTTGTCCGGGACTGCCGGTGCCGGGATCGCGGAGCAGTCGGCCAGGGCGAGCGCGGTCCCGCAGGCTCCGTTCAGGACACCGGGGTCGTCCGTCGCGTTCTCGTGCGTGGCGTACTGGAATCCGAACCGGTGGCGGACGCTGAACATCCCGGTGACGGCGGAGGCGGCCTGCGGCGAGCTAGTCGACTGGAGTACGTCGGCGTAGCCGTGGCAGAGCGCAGGCCCCTCGACGCCCCAACTGGAGGCCGGCCGGGATTCCAGGGCGCGGGCGGCGTTGCTGGCGGCTGGCCCGATTGCCTCGGACTGTCCGTCGACCGAGTGCCCGACAACGCTGGCCACCGCCAGGAAGGCGAGCGGCCCGCGATGCCGTGCGCCATCCCGGTGGCCGCCGCGCCAGATGGCTCCTCTTGAGCGTTGCTGCCGTTCAGCCCGGGTGGTGGCCACCACCCGGGGCGTGTCCGGGCCGGGGGATACCTGGCCGCATCATCATCCCGCGACCAGCAGGGTTTGCACTAAGCGGCCGGAGTCTCCTTCGCTGTTATAGAGCTGGTCTGCCGCTAGTCACCGGTCGTTCTTGAGCGCGGCTAGCGCGTCCAGGATGAGTTCGCGTGCGTTCTCGCCGGTGACCGCCTCCGCCATCAGCCCGTCCATGATCTCCCCGTACTTGGCGGACTCCTCACCCCTCAGCGTGCTAGCCGACGTGAAGCTTTCGATGACGGTTACATCGTCCGCCATGAGGAATCCCAGCATTGGCGCGACGGCGAGCCTGCCACCGGGGGGAATGATGCCGAACTCGACGTTCTCAAGTCCGAGGCTCCCAAGCAGCTTGTTGAGCTGGCCGCGCATCACTTCGGGCGGGCACAGCAGGTAGCGGAGAGCCGCATCGGTGATGACGAACTCGAATGTCTTGTCCATGTCATAGAGGACTTCCTGCCTCCGCGCTCTCGCAGCGACGGTCTCCGCCACCTGGTCCTCGGCGGCACCGTGCAACCGCACCGCCTCAAGAGCCCGGTACCGCGCGTAGTCCGGTGTCTGGAGCAGGCCCGGGACAACCATGACCTGAAAGCTGCGGATCCGGCTCGCGCCCCGCGCGAGATAGTCGAATTCCCCTTGCAGGGCAGCATTACCGCCACGCAGCTTGTGCCTCCATTGCTGACGGGACACCTCGGCATCCCCAAGCATCGCGAGCAGTTCGGGGACTTCACCCGCCTGCCCCGTGGCGTCAGCCCAGTGTCGTATGTCGGCCGCGCTCGGCATCTGGCGCCCATTTTCAAGCTTGGGGACCTTGCTGCGAGTCCACTGCAGGCGTGCTGCTAGCTGATCACCGGTCAGCCCGGCGTCCCTCCGCATGCGCACGAGGCGCTCGGCTAGGCCGCCGGGCTGCATGAGCCACTCTTGGGTCGGCTTCAAGGCTGGTCTCTCTGTCAGGTGACGGTGACCTCTTCCCGCGTGAATCCGGTCCGCCAGATCCTGGGATTTACGCTACCGGTCAGCAGGAATTCGTCAAACTCGCTCTGAAGACGAAACGACAGCAAAGACGCCCTGGTAAACCCGCGCCGCGCAGCAGGCACAGCAAGGGGACGGGCCTCTCAGCGCTTCCTGATCCGTCGCCCAGTCCGGCTCCACAGCGCGCGGCCCGCCCACCGGGACCATGCGTAACCCCGGAGCCGGTCTATGACGTTGGCCGGCACGAAGACGGCTCCTTCCCCTGCCCCGAAGTCCCTCAACTGCCGGCGCGTGTGGTCATCGACGGAATCTCCTTGGACGACATAACCACCGGGCGCCCTGTACAGCGCGGCGCACTCGCCCGCGTTCGAGGCATCGTCCTTCCACATGAACACGATCTCCATCGCTGGTTCCCTTCGTACATCGAGACTGGCTAGTTCCAATGTTCTCATACGTTCTCAATAGAGCAAGATTATTGACAGTCTAAGAACGTTCTTCTAACTTGAATGCAGGCCCCCAAGCGCCCAGGGAAGGAAGAAGCCTGCATGGTCGCCCCCGTACACGAACTCGCCCTGTCCGACCGCTTCCCGGTCAGCCCGGATCCGCTGACGTTCCGGCCTCGCGGCGCGACTCTCCGAGCCGAAGCCAACACTTCCAAGGTCGACCCCAGCGAGAACTATCCAGCAGCAACAAACCGCAAGTCCCCGCAGTATTCGCCAGACAGACAGCTATGTGCGACCGGCAACTGGCAAGCCCCAGGGTTCTCGCGGCTGTACCCAGCCCCTCCATCATCACCAGAGCAGTCGGCGACAGGACAGCGAACCGGCCGACGCGGGAAAGGCGTAGATGAAGGAAAATTCTATGGCCGCCGTAAAGTCAGCTGATCTGGTAGCCGTAACGGCGACTGGTGAGATCGATTCTTCGCAGGTGACACTTCGCTACACAGGAATCAGCAGCGGAATTCCATACGTTCAGCAATTCATCCAGGATCAACTGTTCGCCGACACATCGGCCGTGATCGATACCCGAGAGAGCGTCACCGCCAAGTCACTGAGCGCTCTACGGACCCCGGATGAATCAATCGCTCTGGAGATAATTTCACTGCATCGCGATGATATCTACGACTTGGCCGGAAGCAACGATCTCATGTTGCCGCTGCGCGTGCACATGGTCGTGGACGTAACGGGCACCTGGGAAGACCTTACTGCCCGACTGTCTCGGCGTGAGGTCAAGCGATACGCGAAGTGGCGAGAAAACCCTCGACATAGCCTACGGCTATCGCACGATGCCGATGAGTATTTCTGGTTCTACGAAAACATGGTAATTCCATCTATGACGAACACCTATGGCGTTCGCAGCAGAACACTTTCCGCTCGTGATGGGTATCAGCAGGTGTTCAAGAACGGAGGGCTGTTTCTAGTCGAGGTCGACGGGGAGCCAGTAGCTGGCAGCGTGGCAAGTATCGACTACGGCAGGCGATGCATCGCTGGGCGCATCATCGGCGTTAAGAACGGAGACCAGGCGTACCGTAAGGACGGTGCCCAGAACGCCGTATATCACGCCATCATTGAATGGGCGCGGGAAAACAGATTTTCATGGGTCGACTTCGGAAACTCCGAATCATTCCTCAGTAAAGGAACATTTCAATATAAGATGCGACTTGGGACCCACGTAATATTGCCGCCAGGCACCCATTCAGACTTCAGGACACTAATTCGATGGAACTCGGCATTCCCGCCGGTAGTTGAATTTCTAATCAACAACCCGGTAATTCTCATTCAAGAGAGTCCAGTAAAACTGGGTGCTGGATACTTCTGTACTGCAAGCCGACCACCTAGACGAGAAATCAGCTATCTGCCGACCACCGGACTTTCCTTCGAACGCACAATAACGCTCTAAATTGACCGTGAACAGCACTCTCGCAGAAAAGGATTTAGAAATGGAGATAGGAATTATAATTCTGCCGGAATATTCATGGAAGAAAGCCTCAGCAATATGGCAGCAAATCGAGGAAATTGGTTTCGATTACGGATGGAGTTATGATCACCTGGCTTGGCGGACATTGTGCGACAGCACGTGGTTCGGGACATTCCCTGTGCTCTCGGCAGCCGCATGCGCGACTACGAGACTGCGAATTGGAACACTTGTCAGCACGCCAAATTTTCGACACCCAATCCAATTGGCCCGCGACGCGATGGCATTGGACGATATTTCTGATGGAAGATTCATTCTTGGCCTCGGAGCTGGCGGCCCAGGTCTGGACGAGCGACTTACAGGCATCTCACCCTTGCCACCGAGACAGCGATCAGACCGATTCTCTGAATTCGTTGAGATACTAGATCAGCTACTCAAGTTTCCTAGAGCAAATTACGACGGAAAGTATTATCGAGCCGTCGATACGGTGATGGCCCCCGGCTGCGTCCAGCAGCCCAGAATACCTTTCGCTGTAGCCGCCACCGGTCCACGCGGGATTAGCGTCGCAGCAAGGCATTCCACAATCTGGGTAACAAATGGAAGCCAAAAGCACTTCGGAACCCAGTGCCAAGAGGACGCACTGGCCCTCGCTGGCAAACAGTTGAATCTACTGAGAAACCAATGCGAAGTAATTGGACGTGCACCAACCTCTGTCATCAGCATGGCAAACGGAAGTGTCATGGGAGATAATCCCGCACGATCAGCCGACTCGATGGTTCGATTCGCAGCAGAATGCGCAGGCCTTGGATTCAATGCAATAACGTTTCACTATCCGCGCGCCAGTGGAATATTCGCTGGGGATACCAAACTATTTGCTCGAGCAGCGGCCAAAGCTCTGCCACACATACGCGACATGAGTTCTTAGGAAATTCAGGAATATCTAACAATCGAATTAAGGAAGCGAATCGGTATATCAGAGAGGAGACGACATGCGAATACGGCATCAAAATGCAATTTTGGACAACCTCGAATTTCTTCGAGAAGCTCTCCAAAAAATGGAAATCTTTACAGACAGAGAAACCGAAATATTTTCACCACCGTTCGATATACCTCCGGAAAGTCCCGCACTGAGCAACTTCTTCAGTGCCGCTGCGATCGGCGTGACTGAGATCGGCAGCTACTCGGGAATCCCTATTTCCGTACTCGATCTCATGCGAAATCCACGCACACGGACCACGAAGACGTTCCCATCCCTGATTATCGTGGCACGAGCCGTTCGCCATATTCAGGTGACCGGCGAACCTATCACGATTGTGACACCCACCTCAGCCAATAAAGGTACTGCTCTTCGGGACGCGGTCCTTCGCGCTTACGAGGCAGGACTCGTCCGACCTGATCAACTAACAATCACTACCCTCGTCCCGGCATCTTCCCTTCCCAAACTCTGGTCATCACCACTGAGCGACGAACCATCGCTTCACCGCACAAATCCCGTCGCCGCGCTTTCTGCGGAGCAGCCTCCCGGGCAGGTTAAAGAAATCGTTCAGGAACTCGTTTCAACGCGTACTCGCGAGTTCCAGGCAGTAACGGGACGGCACCTGTGGCACACGCTCAGCCTAGATAATTATCGCGTCGCCGACGCACTCCGCGCGATGACAGAACAGTGCCTGCACCCCTCCAGCGGCAAGAGAGTGCATGTCCACTCAGTTTCCAGTGCGTTCGGCTTGCTCGGACATCACTTCGGCCGAAAACTGCTGGAGCAGCGTGATGAACCAAATCTCGGAGAACCGTCGGCGTACCTGCTAGTTCAACATCTCGCCCGTCCTGACATGGTGCTTCATCTTCACCACGGCGACTTCGCATACGATCACCTTCCTGCTTACCAGGTGACCCCAGACGGGCTTTATCGGCAGGAGGAAGACCCGCACTACCCACAGTTGACCAATCACCCGGCGGAACTGCTGGACAGTACCTTCTATACAGCCCAGCCATCCACTTCTGGAGAGATGGACACAATTATCGCATCACAGGGGGGAGCGGGAATCGTGGTCTCGCGCCTCGAATGCCTGGAGCGGTATCGGGAAATATCGTCTCTCCTCGCCAATGCGGGCGTCCTGATGCCCAACGATCCGGAGCAACTCCGGGAATGGTCTTTGACCATGGCTATGACCGGAATGATGACCGCGGTAGATCGGGGGATTCTTCCGCGCTGTGATGACATTCTCGTTCACGGTTCCGGATATTACACCTCAGACGACTACACTCCGATTCCTGGGCGCAGTCTCCTTCCAGTCGAAAAATCGGATGATCTATGGGAAATAGTGGTGCAGGCTGCGGCGTTCAGTTCCGAAACGCCCTCAAGCCCGCACGAATACAGCAGTGAACCATCCGATGCAACAACCCCTGAGCTTGGGGAGAGCGAACTATGACACGCTCAAACAACCGGTCGGCCAGCGCTCCAGATCCTACGCAAATCATCGCCCAGCAACGCGCGGCAGCGATTGCTGGATTCCTCGCCCGTCGAAAGTACGGTCCGTACACAGGAGTGCCATGCGGAATTTTGTCACCTCTGTTCACGGAGCTAGAGAAATTGCCTCATGGCTTCATTTACGCTCCACGCGAGGACACCGCAATAGCAATGGCATGCGGAAGCCTCACAACAGGGAATAGGCCGGTAGTCGTCATGCAAAACTCAGGTCTCGGTCAATCGGTGAATGCACTCGCCTCTCTCGTCATTCCATACGAGTTTCCGCTCTCTCTGATCATCAGTCTCCGCGGCGTCGACCCGGATACAACTGAGGAAAATCAGGGAATGGGAAAGATTACGATCCCGGTATTGGATGGCCTAGGCATCCAGAGCCGTCAAATCATGCCTGGCTCGGTTCAGGAAGACCTGAACTGGTTTCACCAAGTCACCAGCACTGACCCGGCCAGGGCGGCTGCTCTACTGATAGAGCCCACTTTCTTCGGATGGAATCCTCGGACATGACTGATTCTCGCCAGTCTCCTGCCAATCAGGAAGCCGGAAGGAAGACCCTCATGACTGAAGTGGACGCGATCCACACACTGATGAATCGTGTAGACAGATTCCCCATGGTCTTCACCACTGGATATCTGAGCAGGCGCGCGCAAGCCGTCCGCGACTCACCCAACAATTTCTACATGACGGGCTCCATGGGTCTAGCCCTAGCTATCGCTGCCGGCATTGCGGAGGGTTTGCCTAATTATCCGGTCTTCGCGGTGGATGGCGATGGAAGCTGGATGATGAACCCGTCAAATTCAATTCTAATTCGCATGTGCGGGCTTTCCAACGTCCATAATATCGTGCTGGACAACGCGAGCTACATGTCTACCGGCGGCCAGCCCACTGCCAGTAGCAACGTGGAATTCTCCGATGCCGCACGCGCACTCGGATTCTCAAACTCGGTAACGGTCAGTTCAGTGTATGACCTGGGCACACGGCTTTCGGCCGTGCTTGACAGCGCTGCTAACGGTTCCACGTTCACGCACTGCCGGGTGGCTCCAGTTAAAGGTTCCCCAGGCGGGCGACTCGCCCTTCCACTTAACCAGGTTCGCAGCCGGTTTCAACGCTGGGCTAGCACTCTTGAAACCGAATAGTCTCCGGCCACTCTGCTGAGAGGCTGCGCTCACCTAGCCGCCCCCTTGTCATGGTCAGGCTTCGAGGACACGGTGCAGGCCGAGCGGAACCTCGTGCAGCAGAAGGCGGCTTCGGACTTCCCTCACTCCGAGGTCATCTTTGAGCCTGTCGATGACGGTTTCGCACTCATGTGCGTCAGAGCAGGCCATCCGGATCTGGAACTCGTACTCACCGGTCACCCGCATCGCGGCGGTCACCTGCGGCACCTCGTGGAGCTGCTCCTCGAAGTCAGCCCGACTCACGCCATCGCGCAAGCGTATGTCGCTGACCATCTCCATCCCGCGCCCGATCGCCTGCAGGTTCAGGTCAGCCCGGTAGCCGCTGATAACACCGTCTCCCTGGAGCCGACGAATCCGGTCCGCGACAGTGTTGGCCGACAGCCGCACCTGGCGGCCCAGTTCCTGATACGTGGCACGCCCGTCGTTCATCAGAAGTGCTACGAGCTGGCGGTCCATGCGGTCCATGCATATATGGTAGTAGCTTTCCTCGACTTTATAAGTCGATCGCCGAGTTTCCTTCCCACAATTCGGACATTTCTCCGTGAATATCGAGGCCAAATCGGGACGAGCGGTGACAGCATCGCAGCATGGAACTGATTCTTGTGCGCACCGCTCTCGCACCGTGCCTCGTGCTGCTGGTCTCGGTTGCTTCCCGCTGCCTGGGATCCCGCCTGGCAGGCCGCTTGCTCGGCGCGCCAACCACTACGGGACCGTTCCTGGTGGTGGTGTGCCTGAGCTCAGGCGCCGCAGCCGCCTCCGGCGCTGCGGTCGGCAGCGTGGCCGGGCAACTGGCAGTCGCATGCTTCTGCCTCGCCTACGGGCGGATCGCGCCGACCTTTAGCCCGGCGGTGACCCTGGTCTTCGCCCTGGCGTGCGCGGGCGCGGGCGGCACGGCCGGCACGCTGACGGGGAACGAATGGCTCACGGCCGGACTGGCCGCCGCCGTGATCGCCGCCGGGTTGCTGACCTGGCCTGCGTCCGCGCACGTGCCCCGTCTTCCGGCGGCTCGGGCGCGAGCTTGGAAGATACCGGCGCGGATGGCCCTGTCCGGGGTAACGGTGCTGGCGGCCATCCTCGTGGCGGACGCCGCCGGTTCCTTCGCGGGCGGGATGCTGTCTTCGCTGCCGGTCCTGCTCGGAATCGTGACACCGTCAGTGCATCGCGGCTCCGGTGCCCAGGCCGCCTCAGACATGATGCACGGCGCGTTGGTGTCCGCAGCCGGGACCATCGGTTTCCTCCTGGTCCTGTCCTGCGAGCTCCTGCGGCTCAGCCCCTGGCCCGCGTTCGTCCTGGCTCTCATCGCAATGGCAGTCACGGACTGTCTCGTGCGCTGGCTGGCGGGGCAAGCTGCCGGACGTATGGTGTTCCCTATTGCCGGGCACCGACGAGGTCGTCGCCGAGCGGCGTCCGGTAGTACAGGACCGAACGGCCTGCCCGGCTCCGCCGAAGCAGGCCGCTGTCACGCAGGATCGTCAGGTGGCGGCCCACCGCGCCGAGTGACTGGCCGGTGAGAGCGACCAGGTGAGTGGTGCTCTTGGGGGTGTCGAGCCGGACGAGGATCTCCGCGCGGGCCTGGCCCAGCAGCGCGTTCAGGGCGCTAGTCGCGGGAAGGGCGCTGCCGGTTCTAGTGAGTGCTCCCGCGCACGGGTACATAACGGCGAACCGTCTCGGCAGTCCGCCGGGATCGCAGGCAGGCGCTTTTCCCAGGGCGGGCATCGTCCAGTTCACCCAGCCGCCGCTCATGGTGACGGGCACGAAGAACAGGTCCGCGCCGGACAGCTCGCGCGGCGGGTTCGCGTTGGAGTTGATCTGCAGCCGGCCGCCGCCGAGCCAGCGCATTCCGGGCCGCATGCCGCTGATCGCGGTTGCCCACCCGCCGAGCGCCAGGCGCGCGGTCCGCGCCACGATGTCGGTTTCGAGGATGCGGCGCCGACGCGGCCAATGCGGTTCCACTGCGTGCGTCCAGGTCCATTGGAGCAGCCCGCAGGCCCTCTCGGGCAGGTCGTCACGGTGGAGTATCCGGGGCGCCGCCCGGCCGAGGCCGACGGCCAGGTCCTCCAGTGCCTCCTCGCGCGTCAGCTGCAGGATCTGGGGCACACGGGCGGTAAAGGTCTCTTCGGCTGGCCACAGCGGCGGAGCAGTGACCAGCGCCGATGTCCACCGAGGCCGGATCGCGGCGGCCGCCAGCGCTTCGGTGACCGGGTCCTCGGCCAGCAGCGCCCGGTAAGCCGGCCTGCATGCCTCCAGCCAGGCACGCTCAGCCGGATGGGCCGCGGTGCCCCTGGCCAGCATAATGAGGCTCGCCGTGACCTCTGCCAGCGGCGAGATGACGAACCTGCTGTCCGCGAGCGTGTCGGCGCCCGCCTGCCACCAGCCCAGTGCCGCACCCTCCCGAACGACCTTTCCCCCTGCCGCGAAACTCTCGGCATTCCGCCCGCCACCGCCGATGCTGGCCGGCGTGCGTACCTACAGCGAGGTCTTCCGCGTTCCCGAGTTTACGTCGCTCTTCGCGACCTATGCCTTGTGGCTGGCCGCCTCGACAGTCACCGGACTGGCGCTCGGGGTACTAGTCTACACGGCCACCGGCTCGCCGCTGCTGTCGGCGCTCGCCATGTTCGGCCCATCACTCGCGCAGGTCATCGGCGCGTCCGTACTGCTGGACGCCGCGGACCGGCTACCGCCCAGACTCGTGCTGACTGCCGTAGCGCTGATCCCCGGCCTCTGCACGCTCATCCAGGCGGCCCCCAGCCTGCCGGTCACCGCGATCCTCGGAATCAGCCTGGCCCTCGGGGTCCTCGTTCCCCTGGGCAACGGCGCGCGCTTCGGCCTGCTGGGCGATGTCCTTCCCGCCGACGGGTACGTGCTGGGCCGGTCGGTGCTCAACATGGCCAACGGCCTCATCCAGATCTGCGGATACGGGATCGGCGGCCTGCTCGTAACGGTCCTGTCCCCTCGCGGGGCGCTCCTGGCCGGCACCGCTTTCTACCTGGCCGCGGCGGCAGGCACCCGGCTGTTCCTGCCACAGCGACCGCCGCGCTCAGCCGGGCACCCGTCCATCGCGCAGACCTGGAGAGTCAACCGCGAACTATGGTCATCACCGCCACGCCGCGTCACGTTCCTCGCTCTGTGGGTGCCCAACGGGCTCGTCGTAGGCTGCGAGGCACTGTTCGTCTCCTACTCGCCCCGGCACGCGGGCCTCCTGTTCACATCCGGCGCACTCGGCATGGTCCTCGGCGACGCCCTAGCCGGCCGCTTCCTGCACGCCTCCTGGCGGTCCCGACTGGCCCCTTGGCTACGGCTTCTGCTCGCCGCGCCCTACCTCGTCTTCGCCCTGCACCCGGCGTTGTCGACGGCAGCAACCGCCATAGGCCTCGCGTCGGTCGGCTTCTCGGCGACCCTCATGCTCGCCGAGCGCCTGATGCTACTCACCCCAAGGGAACTCGCCGGGCACGCCATGGGCCTGCAGATGTCCGGCACGCAGGCGATGCAAGGCGCGGGCGCAGCCCTGGCCGGAATCGCTGCCCAGTGGACCTCCCCCGCCGACGGAATGGTCATCATGGCCGTGGTCTCGGTTGCAGTCACTCTGCTGCTGGCCCCCGGCCTGCGCCCCCTGCCACCGCAGCGCGCACATCCGGCGCGCGATCTTTGAGACGAGGCACGAGAAGCTGTTCCCTTGCCCCGGTTCAAATTGAACGGCCACCCCCGAAGACTCGAGGATGGCCGCTGATCATACGGGGCTTGCTTACCGCATGGATTCCGCGAAGGCCCGCCACGCGTCGGCCGACACGCTGAGGACCGTCCGGCCGGGCCCGAGGGGGGCCTGCTTGGTGTCGCGTATCATGACGTTGCGGGTGCTGCTGGCCACTTCTACGCAGTTGGTCGCGCCGCCGTTGCTGTAACTGGCTTTGCGCCAGTTCATAGCCGTTCCTTCCATTGCTCCTCCTGTGTCCGGAGAAATTCTAGGGATTCCGCGCACGGCAGCGCGCAGCCGAGGACCCGGTCGAACGCGCTCATGGCGTCGTCCACCAGGTCGGGCGCGGTGCTGGTCACGTCCCTGAGCGTCGTCATGCACACGGTAGTCGCGGCGCCCTTGGCGGCCATGTTCAGTTCGCACCAGATGCCGGTGTTCGTGTCCGGCGGCACGATGTGCAGCGAGACGTTCGGGCGCTCGGCCATCACTACCAGGTGGGCGCACTGCTCGGCCATGATCTGGGCCGAGCCCATCATCCGCTGGACCACGGAGTAGTCCAGGACCACGGTGAACCGCACGCGGTCCAGTACCTTCTGGCGGTCAAGCCGGGCCCGGAGCAGTTCGGCCAGCCGTTCGGGCGTGTAGGGCTCCACGCCCAGCATCTCCAAGGCGTACGCCTCGGTTTGCAGCAGGCCCGGCACCGCCATCGGAGACCAGCACCTCAGGGAAGTCGCCTGGGCCTCGGCGGCCACGTACGGCACGAACCACTCGGGTGTCCCCGAACGGCAGCGCCCGGCCAGTTCCGTGAGCTCGTCGAGCGGCGTTCCGGTTACGCCGGACCAGGCGGTCAGCAGCGCCTCGGACGGTATGGCGGCGGTCGGGCTCTCGGCCTTGCTGATCACGGGCCGCGAGAGATTCAGCCTCTTGGCCAGTGCGTCCTGCGAGCCGTACCCGGCTTCGATGCGCGCTTTCTTGAGCAGTTCGGCGATCTGTTCTCTTGGTGTGGCCATAGATCGTTACCTTGGTTACGCTCGTTCACGTCTTCTCGGTGTGCAGCGAACACCTTACGCCTCGTATACCTATTGGGTCATGTTTATGCCTATGACAGCTCAGAATCAGCGGTAACTAGTGAACAGTGAATGTAACGCACATACTCGTCGGGGCACCAGAAAACCTGCTCTCGTCACTCTAGTTCTGGACTATCAGCCATGATCAGCGCACTTCGAGGGGAACGCTCATGATCCCGGAAGACACCCAGCCCGAGGCCGAGGGCCAGGTCGCAGACCACATTTCCGGCCCCTCGGGGCCGGTAACGGTCAAGCCGTGGAACCTCACCACGGGCATGTACTGCCGCGCGGGCCGCAGCGGAACCATGTTCACCCGGCGGTGACCCCATGGCGGCAACGGCAGTACAGGAAACAGGAACAGGCCTTGAGGCCCCGTGGAGCCTGGCGCTCGGCGCACGGATGCCCCGCTGATGAGCACGCGCCGGGAAGACTTCGGGACCTGATCGGCCACATGGCGGCGCAAGAGGGACTGTCTGAGGTGGTCGAGGCAACGGCCCAGCTCCTCACGACCGAGCTGGCCACCAACTCCTACCGCGCCTACGCGGCAGCGAGCCTGCGCGGCTGTCTCCATCGACGTCACGGGCGGGGAACTGTGCGTCTCCGTCGCGGACACGGCGCCCGGCGTCCCTCTCCTGTTCCCGCCCAGTGCCGACCGGGAGTCGGGCCGCGAGCTGTCCCTCGTGGACTCCCTGTCATGCGAATGGTCCTGGACGGGCTGCCCCGGTCGCAAGTTCGTGTGGTTCACGCTGCCCCAGGACATGCCGGAGCCCCAGCCAGACCTGGACCGATGGACGGAACCTGCATGACGGAAAACTAAAAGGATGAGATGAGCCAGTACCCCACGACAGCCGAGCACCGGGGGTGGAAGGCCATGTGCTCAAGGGCGACCTGCCCCGCTGGGGATAGTGAAAGACGACAGGCCCGCTGCCGTCGCGGACCTGATGATCATTGCCTTTGGCGCCCTCCGCAGCACAGCATGGCCTGGCCAGGGGGCTCCATCGCTTCGCGCTCAGCCGCGTTTGCTAACTTTTGTTAGCTCCACGAGAGAACAAGCGCGTAGAGCGGATCAGGTTCCGCCAGTGACCTCGGTGGTGGCGTCGTCATTGAAGCCCGACTCGATGTGGGCCTTCTTGATGATGCGGACGACCTCGGCCGGGTCGTCAGTCACCGTGATGAGGTCAAGCTCGTCGGCGAAGACCTTG
>Ga0131853_10014333_pt1 | contig 14529 bp, 11 predicted proteins | sample TergutLab28metaG_FD_92764 | JGI IMG/M metagenome (GOLD analysis project Ga0131853, IMG submission 92764) | Labiotermes labralis P1 segment gut microbial communities from Petit-Saut dam, French Guiana - Lab288 P1 (version 2) (version 2) | ecosystem: Host-associated > Arthropoda: Insects >... | reverse complement strand
TGCAACTCATGGCCAGCTGGACTGTGTGCTTGTGCCATTATAACAGTGCAACACATGGCCAGCTGGACTTTGTGCTTGTGCCATTATAACAGTGCAACACATGGCCAGCTGGACTGTGTACATGTGCCATTATAGCAGTGCAACACATGGCCAGCTGGACTGTGTGCCTGTACTGTTATACCAGTGCAACACACGACCAGAGTTTCACCTATGCGTATTATGACATGAACGATCTTATAATTGTTGCAAGAGAAGAAAATATTCATGTTATTCTGTTAACACAGTTTTTATGAATTGGAATGCATATGCAGGTTTAATGACCTTCGGAATTATAGAAGGATTTTTTTAAACAGTATGAAAATGTATAAATATAAATTAATATTCATGGTTTTGAACCCACAGTACTGAGTATCGTTCCTTCACGAAATTGGTAAGGCAGTTTCAAGTGCAATGTATGTAAACAAATGGCAGCATATTTGAGAGAAATTGGTTGATGATAAATGAGCATGGAATTCAATATGGAAGTCATTGTAAGACCCCACTGGTTTCCATAATTGTGACTTAAACATTCTAATCTGCATAATTTACATAACCATAGGCTACACTGTGTAAATTTGATCAGAACATGTACTGGATTATAACCATATTCATGGCTTCTTTTTTAGCCTTCTCTGGTTCCTTCATAGGACAGTCACTTCTGAAGAAACACATTCCTTATGGGAAAAACACTTACATCTTGTTATCAGCTATTCTGGCAACAGGAGCTTCTTACCATGTGACTACACAGCGCACAAAGTCTTGCCAGGCCGCATGGATGGCAGCTGAAGATAAGCATACATATTTCAAGCATGGTTCTGAGACTGAATAATCTTCCCATTAAGGCTGCAGCTGTCTGGGGTACTGGATTATAGAGACAATATATATATATAAAGTTTGGTTTTCATTTGAGACAGTTAAAAATAGTTGTAGAAATGGGATTCCTCCATACTTGGTGTATTTGTATAAAGCACAAGTATATGAATGGATATTTATGTAGGTTTTATAAAAATTGTAGACAGATTTCAACAAGGAACTCTTACACAAGAAACAAGATGGGTGCTGTGAACTATGTAACATGTCAGGAAGATCTGAAAATTCGAGGATACAAAAGGTATTCCAACATGTGCAGTGTAGCCGATGTAAATGTTTCACACACTCAGGTGAAACGCATATCATTTATTACCTGTGCAAAATTTCACGATCAATACAGAACATCCAACATAAATGTCTCTTTACCTCTGTCCTATAATATAATGGAAAGTAGAAGCTTTTCTTCTGGTAAGCACACTTCAGAGTTTCACAAAAATGATGGTGGCTTGGCTGACATAGATGAACAGGATGCTGAACCAGAGGATTTTGAGAAAGATGAATATGATGACATGATGAAGCGCATACTGCATTTGCCAGAGATGGGTCATCAAGTACTTGTTGTTCAGCCGTATGTAAAATGGGGATCTGGCAAGAAACATAATACCACTCCGGAACTTCAATTGGCCGAAGCTGTTGCTCTTATTGGCACACTGCCTAAATGGAAAGTTGTTGATACAGTAAGTTGACAGATGCACTTGGCCATAGTTCATTCATTCATTCATTCATTCATTCATTAATTCACTCCATTGGCATGTGCAGAATGCGACGATGCAGGACCTTCTTCCATTCCTCTCTGTTACCCTCTGCTACCCTTCACCAACTTTCCGAGGCTCCTTTGAGAAATTCGTAACTGTATATTTTTTACTTAGCTGGGCGGTTAGCCCGTTGTAAAACCCTCAACCTGAAGGATCAGAATTTTTAATCAGGATTTACTCCCTTATATGACCTGCTTTCACCACAGCTTCCAGAGCGTCGTCTACCCTTGGTTTGATTGTGGAGTGTCCTTCTCCTAGGAGGGTTGCACCAAGCTCTCGAGGGTCCTTCCTAACTTTAAAGAGTGTCATCCCCATTGTGTTTGTTAGAACATAAGGTAATAATTCTCTAAGGATATAGCAGTCATAACACAACTATATTATTGGGTTTATATAACTTATCAACTACATCTTTCGGCCATTGCTGCTGTGGCCATCATCAGGTTGGATACAATTTATCAGAGAAGCTACATAGATATGCTGTAACACAGAACAATTTTTAGTATTAGTGTAGGTAAGGGGACGAGATCTCATTTACACAAAGTCAGTGGGCGTGTTATATACGCCTGATAATATAGTTGTGTTACGACTGCTATATCGTTACAGAATTATTACCTTATGTCCTTCCTACCCTATCTGATAGACCCTTACACCTGGCCATAATGCTTATTTTCATTTTATGAAGATATATAATTCATTTAATAGTTAATGAATGTTAATGTTTCTTTCAGGTGAAAGTAGGGCTCCACTCTTTGGGAAAGAAGTCATTGTTTGGAACAGGAAATTTACAAATGCTGAAAGAAAGAATCTACAGAGACAAACAAATAACAGCAGTTTTTGTTAGTACAGATATTTTACGAGGAATTCAGCACAGGTATTTATTGTTTAAGTGTAGCAATTTTGTAATGAAATCATAATCCTTAAATAAATTTATAGAATAAATAGAAGGGTTGTTTGTAAATGTTTTTTATTAAATAAGAATAGAGAAAAGTATTGCATAGTTGGAACAATTTATCTACTGTAACTTGTTGGGTAGTGATGTCATGTAAGTTTATTGATTGATTGATTTGCATTTGGGTTTGGGGCCTGTCAGCCCCAATGCACCTAGGCCTTAATTAAGACGGGCCCTTTGTGCCCATATCGAATCATGGGAGCTCTGTTATTTTGCTGATATTCCAGATGGCCCCCAAGCCTATACTCCTAATATCCTTGGGCTCCAAAAAGAAGGAGCCTAGGAACGCATGCCTGAGTGAGGCCAGAGCCTCGCACTCACATAAAATGTGAGCCGGGGTTTCCTCTCCCACCCTGCACTTTCTACACAGGGGGCTGTCAAGCAGCCCTAGTAGGTAGAGATGTCTCCTCAGGGTGTTATGACCCGTGAGAAGGCCAGTCATGACCCTGGATTGAGTCCTATTAAAGGTCATAAATTTTGCCCTGGTACCCAGACTAGGTCCATCATGTAAGTTTAGGTTTGTAGAGAAGTGATATTTTATCCAGATGTGTAGAGGCACCTCCAAATTTTCATGTAAATGAAGGTAAAAAGGTCAAGTTCATTCTAGAACAGGTTGTGAGAACCCAGATGGGGAGTAGAGGTATAGCTCTACACTTTCTCTAACCTCCATACTAGTTGAGAGTGGGTGGTTAGCACCACATCCTGGCCGCTTTACCCACAGGAAAGAGACCCAGTACCCATTGTACAGGAGGCTGGGTGGGCCCTAAGGCTGGTCTGGACAGGTGCAGAAAATCTTTTTGCTACTGGGTTTCGATACCTGGACGGTCCACCCCATAGCGAGTCGCCATACCGACTGCACTACTTCCATCTCAATAAGATTTGCTTTGTCTTATACTCTCAGACTGAACATGATATCATTGATCTGAAAGAGAGTGGTGCTTTTCTTGCTGACAGAATGGAAATGAGTTAGAAATATCATCAACAATGTCATGTAAAGTCTAACTAAAATGTGTATTTAACAGAGAATTGGAAGAGGTGTTTGGAGTACCTGTGTATGATCGCTATATGGTGGTAATTCAGATCTTCCGGGAGCATGCCGTTAGCAAGGAAGCCAAACTCCAGATTGCCATGGCTGAGATTCCTTATTTAAGGTAAAAGGTACTGTTGTCCCTGTGCACACTATGAAGGAAGATGGAGTGGAGTTAGAGCTCCACATATTCTTAAACCTAACACTGTGATGTTTGTGAGTGGCCATCGTCGTGCCGTGGTCATTTTGTCTCGCTTTGCAAGCACCCCTGATTCCCGTTGAATAGGAAGTGTTGTGGGCCTCGGAGCAGGTGCGTGTGCTTTAGAGAAAAGGCTTGCTCCAGCCAAGAATTTTCTTTTGTACTGCAGTGTTGAAAGAATACTGTAGGTGTGTGGAGAGATAGAAGGTATTATATTCTGGTTAAAGGTATGGGTTGAGAAATATGTCCTAAGCTGGAATATTGAATTCCATTGTTTCTGTGCTTCATCTGATGAAATATAATTCATTAGGTGTACTTCATATCACAAATTGGTACAGTTGATCAGCTTATGGATTTGAATTTGACATATACGAAGAAAGTAAAGGTAAAGTGATGCTGTTGCAGGCCCGATGTGGCCCAGAGGGTGGGTATAGGTATAGCTCAACTCTTCCATGACTGCGGCACTAGGAGGGGGGTGAGTAGTCATCAGCACGCCCCGGCCACACTTCACCTCCGGGAAAGACCTGGTGCCCATTTTACAGGAGGCTGGGTGGGCCCCAGGGCCGGTCTGGACAGGCAGAAAATCTTGTCCCCACCGTGATTTGATTCCAGACTGTCCAGCCCGTAGTCAGTCACTATACCAACTGAGCTACCTGGCCCACATATGAAGAAAGTGCTTTTTTTTAATCCATTATATGAAGCATTAATCTGTCCCTTCCAGATGCATGCCATAAATAGGGTTTAAATTCTGCACAGGAACTGAGCGCAGTGAAGTCTTGTAGGTTGTGAACATAGTCAATATGAAGTGAATTATTGTTCCTTCAACTGTGACGTGGAGACCCACTGTTTGTGAAACATATTTATTCCATTTTGACACGGTTAACCTGTAACAGATGAATGGGACAATCTCACTCCGTTATGTATATGCCCTTTCCGTCTGAACAGGAAAACATTGTCCTGCAGTGGGCATTTTATTCAATAGTGCTCTGACCACAGCAGAAACCTGGCATTTAAATGGCCATATGCAGAGTTATTAACCGAAGATTTCATTGCACAAGTTAATAATTATGGAGAATAGGACCAAGGTACTGGATTTACATTAAAGCATAGAACTTGTGAAATATGTGTCAGGGAATGTGTTTTTAAAATCATTTGTCTTGGTGGGATTGTTCTGCATTGACAACGGGAAGGCACCTTTTGCAGGATGAGAATAAAAGGCCTTGTTGAAGGTGCTGTGGATCATCATGGAGGTGCTACAGCGTCCATAGGAGGCGCTGGTGAAACTCATATCGAAATTCGCAAAAGGATCTTGAACAATCGAGAAATGAAGCTAAAACGCATGTTGGATAAAGTACGTGCACAAAGGACACTGCTGCGTAACAAACGGCAGAGGCTGGAGTACCCAGTAATTGCTGTTGTTGGATACACAAATGCTGGTATTGATTTATTAAATTGACAATATCATAAAATCCAATTTAGCTTTCAAATATGGGATGTCATTGTATGTTAAAACTGTGTAAGTTGGCTGGATTAATTGCAAGTGCATTGTGTATTGTAGCTAAAATAGTGGTTTCTTAACCCTTTGGTGCTGGAATTTTATCTTTGGCTCCGGAATTAAACCCCCCCCCCCATCCACTTTAATGGCCATTCGGCCATTTAAAGGGCTCACTGCACAACATATATATATATGTCGTTCGGCGCCAAAGGGTTAAGTTATATTACATCTGCCCACTTAGTTAATTTTACTGAATATGTGACTGGTCTCCTGAGATGAAGAGGAAGTAATTTTATAGACAACTATTCAAGCTAGCGATGTAATAACATATTATTTGAAGGTTTTACCAAGGTTTTTTTTTTCATGTTAGTACCGTGCATCAGTGATGATTAAAACACTTTATTGTCCAACAGATGCACAGATATAATTCATAGATACAATTAGAATTATTATAAAATATTTAAAAATGATCCAACATGTTTCGGATCACAAGGGATCCATTATCAGGGAGCCTTGTACAGTGCTTGGCTAAAATTACAGTAAAGGTTCTATCGTGTTTGTTGGCATGGACATAGTCGGTGTTACAGCAGCATATTGTAACCCGGTGTGTGTGTGTGTCTTACTACGTCCATGTTAATGTACAAGATAGAACCGTTAATGTAATTTTAGCCAAGCACTGTATAAAGCTCCCTGATGATGGATCCCTTGTGATCCAAAACATGTTGGAGCATTTTTAAATATTTTTGAATATTTTGTAATAATTCTAATTGTATCTATGAATTATATTTGTGCATCTGATGGATAATAAAGTGTTTTTACCATGTTTGCCTATGGAAGATGAAGTTATGTAAAGCCATACTTAATTACAGCAATATTCTAAACAAATATTTATTGTCTGAGCCAAATTCACATTACCTATTCTTAAGAGTTGCAGTATACAGCATGACATAATTGCAGTATAAGCAATTTCCCTTACAGTACAGTGGCTTAAAATGCAATTTGTCATCATTTGTGCTTCATATTTTATTTCTAGGGAAAACTTCTTTAATAAAGGCTTTGACTGGGGAGAGAGATTTGGAGCCTAAGGACCACCTGTTCGCCACATTAGATGTCACAGCTCATGGTGGTGTGTTACCGTCTCGTCTGAAGGTGCTGTATGTTGATACAGTGGGCTTCATTTCTGACATCCCTTCCAATCTCATTGAATCATTTGTGGCTACATTAGAGGATGCCTTTCTTGCTGTAAGTATTGTGTATTATGCTTGGTAGTGTAGCTGATCATTTTTGGTATATTTGTTTCTTAGGTTTGCTGGCATCAGTTATGGATGGTTCATGGCCATGCGTTTTAAGTTTAATCTGTCAATGTATGAATCTTATGTTTATTGCACTGTGCATCATCTTGGTAGTTGAATAAAGAGAGACCAACTTGGTGTCAGTTGCTTTATTATTTCATTATTTACTGCTCAACATGTTTTGGATGTTAATACATCCGTCCTCAGGAGCTTGCGACTTATTTGATGAGTTATTTCATGGGTTGTATTGTTCTGGTTCGATGTGTGTTGGTGTTATGTTGTGGTTTGGTTGGGGTGGTGTGGTATCCATATGCAGGCTGAAGCAGTGCTTCAGCCTGCGTACAGATACCACACCAGCAGTAAATAATGAAATAATAAAGCAAGTGACATCAAGTTGGTCTCTCTTTATTCAACTGTCAGTGTATGTTCAGGATCCGCTGGTGATAGGTAAGAGGGGTTGTACAGGGAGAGATTTAAATGAGGAAATGTTAACAGCAGACAATGGACAAGAGTGACATAAGTGAGGGAGTACATGTGACTGTGTTATTTTAATAAAAAAATGATTTAATTGTTTAACCGGATACAGCATGCCTTTCACTTTATATCAAAAATAATTCCCTCCCCCCCCCCCCCAATGCCACCACATGTCCTTGTGGACTTAGTGGCCCTTGCTCCTGGGCATGGCAGGAATGTAACCGACTTCTGAGGTTGGGACGCCCATGAGGCGCAGTTACGTTGTCCCAATGATGTGAGTGGTGATAGAGGAAGTTGTAGTGCCAGGAGGGCCCTTAAACCTAATGAATAAATAAAATAAAAATTAAAAAAGAAAATAACTAAAACTATATATGATTCGATGAACCACACCTGTCTCATGAAAGAGGTCCACCTGCCAGACTAAGCAATGTCGGGACAACCAAGTTATAAAAGGGCGATCTGTAGAGTTGCATTCAGCAGGAGCAGGGATCACCCAGTCGTTATTGTGACAAGGCATGGAGACTTAGTACTCAGTTTTTGTAAAATAACTTTAGATGTGACAGTGATTGGGACAATTTACGGTCATTTCACACGTGATATGGCTAGTGATTCTGTTGTAATTGAGAATGCTATATCAGACCATGCCATACCTGAGGCAGTTACCAATTGGCCATACTGTGGAGACTTGGGTTCTGTACCAGGGCAGTTCACGCATGTGGGATTTGTGGTAGACAAAATGGGACTGGGACAGATTTTTTTTTTAAATACATCCTTTCTCATCTATCATGATCATTCCATCAGTGCACCATTTATTAGCAAACTGGAAGTGTCATAAAATAGAAGAAAAATAACAAACAAGTATCATGTAATGGTGGGCTTGCTTACTGAATTTACACTGTTGGTATATGTAACATTTTCCTAAAAACATTTACAGATTTTGGTTGCAAGTGCGCATGTGTGAAGTCAGAATAAACACAAGTGCTTTCATGGGTTCTTTGCAGTGATCATTCAGATTGTAGACTCTGTAGTAGATACCAGAATGGCAAGAGAGTCACATCTACCTTCAGGATTGTATGGTTTCAGTCACCAGTTCTTTTTTTCTGTACAGGATATTGTTATTCATGTATGTGATGTCAGCCATCCTGACTACAAAGCACAAGCAGAGACAGTAACAAAGACTCTAAAATCTTTGAACCTAAGTTCAGACATGCTAGATAATATACTTGTTGTGGGTAATAAAATGGATCTCCTGCCAGAAAACACACCATCTGAAGATTTTAATTGCAATGTACTTGTATCATCGGTCACTAATCAGGGTAAGTCAGTATTAATGACAGACATGACACATTGTAGTAGACTCCAGTTGAAATGTGATGGCACACGGTGACGCAAAGGAGGGGCAGTGAAAGGGAAACTGGCGAATGGAGTGAGTAGCCAGTACCCTTCACACTACCTCGGAACATGGTGTATCCAGCATTACTACCGCTTATGCGCACACCTCGGCTGCCAGTAGTCGACTGAACTGACGCCCCCCGCCAATTTAAATGGACTGGTCCGTTTTACCGAAAGACGAAATCTGGATTTTGCGTGTGTGCCATCACATTTCAAACACAGTCTAATTCTGTGAACAGAATCATGTGCTTCACTGCCATGACAGCTTTGTTTCTCACATGCTTGTAGGATTAGGTTAGTTTGCTATTCGTAAATATTCTTGCATGTAGCATGGCAAGTCGATAACATGTGGGGTATCGTCTGTAGATAAGTACTGTAACCATTGTCTCACATTTAAATTAATGTATTGACCTGAATATAAGCCAAGAATTTTTTTTCCTAATTCATTATCTGGAAAATGAGGAGGTTGCCTTATAATCTTGCACGAAGTTCAAGTATTTTCTTGAAAACTGAAGATTGTGAAGGCAGTCATATGCATCATAATGTCACCTTGTATTTGGGTAAACATGGTATGTTAAACACCCAGAATCTTTTAGTGAAATGTATTCAGTTTTTTCTGTTCTTTACAAACTGGAAGCAAAACCATGGTGTTTAAAACCATACAGAAACAGACTGCAATGAAATGTGATTTGTAAGTGAAACCAAATTCGTATTCCCAAAGATTATGAAATGCCGCATCTCAGTAAGTAGGTGTTACTGTATGTTTGTCTTGTCCATGCATTGGTGTAAGTGATTTGGCAATACATAGGTTTGTAGTGGAGGCTCCGATAGCAGAGTGCAACGGTTTTATTTTTCTGTAGTTGTTAAGATTACAGTCCACAAGGCTGTAGTGCTGTCATGTGCCAGAAGCATGTAATCTAAATAAATATCCACCAGCACAAGAACCTCAGATTCCATAGTAAATTTCATGTTTAACTTGAGTGCTGATATAGACAGTACAGAATGTTACAGTCCATTGGTAGACCTTTGTTGATTCTGCATAGATTTTCGTAACAGTTTCATGGCATGAGGGGAGGCATTATCTTGCAGGTATCTGTATTTCCATGGACAGTTATATTACTTTCTTACAGGGTTGGATGATTTAGTCATGCAGCTTGATAGAACTATGCTTAAAGTAACTGGAAGGTGTTCTCTAGTTGTACGAGTGCGAATGAGCGGAGAAGAAGTAAGGTAACTAATTGGACATACCACAGTGACAAAGACATGCCACGCATGGTGTTGCGCCAGTTTTGGTTATAATATATAAACACTTTTGCCATGTTCAAGTTTCATTGTGAAGTGCCATCATGTAGTCAAAGTGCCTGAGAACTGTGCTCTTCTGGGTTCTACACAGCGAATAGTGGTAATTCCTTACTTGACCCTTGAAGATGGGACTGATAGGTTGTCCCAAAACATCAGTAAGAATTTGATGTTCATAGGACCAGTGCATCATGATATATTTCTAAAGTAAAACCAACTAGATGCACCAATGTATCAAATTATTTTATTTTGGAATGACACTCCTCATGTTTCGGATGGTCTTTCCGTCCATCATCAGGAGTTCAAGACTGTACATATGCCTGTTGGTGTATGTACAGTCTTGAACTCCTGATGATGGACGGAAAGACCGCCCGAAACATGTGGAGTGTCATTCCAAAATAAAATAATTTGATACATTGGTGCATCTAGTTGGTTTTACTATAGAAATATAGAAATTGGTAAGAAATTTCCACTGTTTGCTGTGTGATAACCCATGAGTGCAGTTCTCATCTTCTTCATGGTACAAGCGTGAAATTACACATGAAAAGTGCCTGTTAGCCCTGTCATGCCTTGTCATCCATCCATCGGCACATACCAGCTTGGCTCCTACTGGACAGGTTTTTATGAAATTTGATATTGGAGACGTCTTTTAAAATCTCACAAGAAAATACAAGTGTGGTTAAAAACAGGACAAATTATCAGGTACTTTACATGAAGACCTAAGTACATTTATATTGTTGCTTCATTCATTCCACTGGCATGTGCAGAATGCGACGATTCCTTGCCGTTCTCAGGAGTTTCTTCCATTCCTCTCTGTTATGTAGTTTTTCCTGCCACCCTTCTCCACCAACTATTCTTCCATCCTCTCTTACCTCATCTTTCCATCTATTTCTTGGTCTACCTTTCAATCTTGTTCCCAAATCCATATATATAATACCCTTTTGGGAATTCTATTTTCTTCCATTCTCTGTACATGCACGAACCTTATTGTCTTTATTATAGTAGGATTTTTAACACTTGCTTATATTGTTAATGGCTGCATTAAATATTTAGTTCCTTGACAAAAATGCAAAGGGAACACATTATTGCACTTCCATGAAAACAAAGTTTTATATTGTTGAAGGTGATTTGGTTCAACAATACACACTGTTGCATTTCCATGGCAAAAGTAGTTATATGAACATGCCATGATGTTATAAGTACATTGCCTATCTACTTTCGGTGTCATGTTGTTACATGGATTAGTTTCTGAAGCTCCAATGAAAGAGAAGGCAAAAGAACCATGAAGGTCTCAGGATAGGTGGTAGCTTGGTTGAGATTCAAACCAAGCATTTCCTGAATTCAAGTATACGTGGTATATTGGTCCTATCCGTCAGGATTAAAATCATTCATTTTATATTGCAGATGGCTATACAAGAATGCAGCTGTGACAGAAGTTACAGCTGATCCTAAAGACAGCCAATATCTTCTTATGAAGGTTGTGATATCTGAAGCACAGTTAAGCATATTTCGGCATAATTTCATTAAGAGGTGATGGTGGGTAAGTGTGTGTGTGAAGGAGCAGTTACTTCTCCATCCCTAATCATGATCTAGTTCTGTAAGAAATGTTAATTAATTAATTAATTATATTAAAACTTGACCACAATTTGTAATTCTTTTGTGTACGATAACTTATTGTGTACCCCTCCAGTTCAGTTTGTGTCTGCGGATGTAAGAAACGGAGGAAGCCGCATGTGTGCACATCACATGTGAAGGCTGTTGAAGGTAGGTTTTTAATATAGTCATGCCCACTGTATTATTCCGTTTATTTAAAAATAATCATGCTTAATGTTCTTGTTTCATTAAGCACTGCTTACATCAGGATTGCAACATGACTGGAGAAATACCAGATATTGCGGCTCCTCCCAGTGCAGTTTCAAACTTGTATATTCCACATTGCTACTGTCAAGAGTGGGCCACAAGGTTTCTACTACAACAGGGCGCTATGTCATGCATAATATGTATAGTATTTACAGAGAGTTTCAGTACAAAAAAGAATTTCATGTAAAAAGGTTAAATTTATGATTACAGTGCAATTTATTTTGCCTCATGGAATATAATGATGTTTTCAGGACATTATTTCAATCTTTAGCCACTGCCTTTCCTAGATATAGGATGTAAGTAGTACTGACACCCATGACCCGAGTTATCTCCTCAGTCGCACTTCATCATCTTAGGGAAGAACAGAATAGAATTATATATGGGTTCAGGCCCGATGCACCTAGGCCTTAAAACAGGCCCTTTGTGCCCCCCACTCTATAGTAGTTTAAAGGAGCCCTGTTGAGTTACTGAAATGCAAGATGGCCCCCACACCTTCATCTTGGGGAATATAAAGTGTTCAGTGTAGGTAGAATAGCATAAATAATTGGTTCACAATTACCATTTTTTTTAAAATATTATTTAACCAGATTTTGATCATATAGATATTCATGTGTGTGCTTGGATGTGACGTTCAAACTTGATATACTTCTCTGTTTTGGGACCACTTGGTAAATAATTTTGGAATATTTTGCACTTATTGCAAATAGTGCAGTACGTTCCCCTCTTAAAAGCCACACTTCACTTCACTTCACTGCTTTAACCACAGCTTTTAAATTGTGTAAATGGTTTATCAAACTGGTGCAACATATACATGACTTTTTCACCACGTAGGGAAAAAAGAGATTACCATTGGCATTAGGTTTACAAACTTGCACCATTCCATATCCATCCCCTTCATTAAATTTTCTTACTGTTCCCAATTGGCCGACTTAAATTTCAGTACTTTGTAATAGGTATGGAAGTTACAAATCAGTAAGTTCTTGTCATTGGCCACCAATGGCTTAACACTGTTTCCTGAGCCGTAACTTGTGTGAACCCCTATAAGAGTCCTAATGGCCATTCTTAATGTGCAAGTGTGACTAGCATGGTGTGTGCCCCTCCAAGAATTAAGATGTCCAAACCTGTCAAAATGTAAAATTTTGACTGTTCCCAATACCATTAATTTTCACACTGACAAACGGCAACAAACTGTCTCTCTGTCTTTGTCCTCTAAGCCATTTACAGACATGTTACAATTTCCTTTCCTCCCTAAACTAAATTACTAATTTTAAACAAATCTGCCCTATCTGCCAAATACAAATTTTTACACCTAGTAAGAGGTTTTACACCACAGACAACAGTTGTGCACCCAATGACCACATTTCATATATTTAGTCAACTGAATTTTCTGAGACATGCTGCACAATCTCTGTCTTTTTCTCCCCAAAATTTCATATTGTCATGAATGAGACCAAATTTGGATTTTGAAAGAACTTTTCCGATTTATGAACTAACCAGGAAGACTTGCGAGAGTCTTACAGCTGTCGTAATGAAGAAACATCATCTAAGCTTACTATGCAGAGTCAGCATACGTCATTTGCACTGCTCCACTTGTCATATGTGGAGGATTGCAGCCTGACTGACACACTTTCTTACTTCATATTTTGTGTTTCGGAATATGACCATATATGGTAAGGTATGTAAACTAAATTGCTGACAACGTACTTTCCTCTATAAAACTCCCCCCTTTGATAGTTACGGACGAACTTTGTTTGGAGAATCTTTTGAAACGTTATTTGTTTCACACTCGACACCGTACCGGCGAAGCAAGTACCTACGACGACGATGGCAGATTTATGAGTACACAGTTCTGTTACTCAAGATTGTTAAAATAACTAAAGAGACGCAGAGAATGGACTTCGGCATACTGCTGTTACAAGGTAAGCTTTAACAGTTGCGTTGTAACGAGTTTTGATTTTATTACAAAATCTAGTCGAGTTTAAATTCAGTTTGAAATTCTAAATTGCATACCCTTTGGACTATAAGGAGAGGCAAGAACGTTAACTTGAACACCTCTAGTACAAACATTTCTCTGTAACTAACTTGTGTAGAATTGTAGAATAGTGTAGAGCTATAGAATATAGACTTAGTCAAAGAAGTCTTTGCTATTGCTTATCACTGAAACCCCATAGTAACTCCCCGACGTTTGCCTAGAAATAGGCTGGTGGCAGCATTTAAACCTACCCTAGATTTAATTCAAGACACAGAGGACTTAGTGCCTCAACCCACTCTTGTCTACCCGGGCATAGTTTGGTGGAAGTCAAGCCCCCTAACCCCGGGTTCACAACAATATTCTTACTTTTTTGGTTAAAAAAATATTAACATTTTACACAAATGGTGTGCTAATATTCAAATTTCCATCTCTGGGCCAAAGGTTAAGCATATGTCATGAACTGAAAATCTTTTGTCTTTATGTTTGAGATGTGTCATTTTAAACAAATATGGTTGCAAACTGTGGTCCTCCAGGTTATGATGTGTAGTCTGTAAGGTGCTGCCCACCTACCAGATCACATGCATAATTCAGTAACTCAATAAACACTGGCAACCACCTTCCATGCTACATGATCTCAACCCAGAAGACCACAATTACGAGTCTCCGCCGTCATGAGAAACCTTGCATGTTGGATACGGGTTCAAGTTATGTAATGCCACTTCTCTGAGTGTTCAGTCTGCTTGAAATGCCTCAAAAGCATGTACTGTACTTTGACATGTTGCATGTAGTGGTGGCAACATTTTTTTTTTTTTTTTTTTTATTTTTTTTTTCAAACTTTTTTTTTTTTTTTTTTGTTGTTTAGTTTTTTCTTCCCCTTTTTTTTTTTTTTTTTTATTTTTATTATTG
>Ga0131853_10014332_pt1 | contig 14530 bp, 8 predicted proteins | sample TergutLab28metaG_FD_92764 | JGI IMG/M metagenome (GOLD analysis project Ga0131853, IMG submission 92764) | Labiotermes labralis P1 segment gut microbial communities from Petit-Saut dam, French Guiana - Lab288 P1 (version 2) (version 2) | ecosystem: Host-associated > Arthropoda: Insects >... | reverse complement strand
TGAGAGTTAGGAAATAAGTTTTTTATCACTCTGTTCATGCCTTTGAGGCTTAAAATTGTTAAATAGAAGAAGCGACAGCCTTTGGCAGACTGAATGATTACTTCATTTTATGCGAGAGCTGTACTGCGTGGTTTTAAACAGGCGCTATTTCAGGCCATTTCATTACTGGATGTATCTATACCACTGTTATATTCTTAACCCTTTAAACGTCGAATTAAATTCCATCTATCATTTGCTGGCATTATTAGGAGCTCACCATATTCTCCGCGTTAGCAGGATAAGGGTTAAATGATTGTACGTTAATTTATGTATGGATTATGTCCTCTTGGAGTAACGCGGACGTGATATTCCCTTAGGTATCCTCAGTAACTGTTGACAGTCAAATTGGCGTGTTCTGTAAGTTTCATGTTAACACGTATGAGTTGAAAGGGATTCTAATTAAACCTTTGAAGAATGATATTCATGCGGAAGTAGTTTTATTTAAAATGCTCGTCAGTATCCGAAAGCGCGCTGCTTTGCTTAAAAGTTCCCAAGTTTCCCCCGCTTGTCCTTCTGGTCAGAGTAGTGTAAAGTTTAAGATGAAAATAAGAGTAATTGTACTGACAAGGACCAACAGAAGTACGTACAGAATGACCTATTCCAGTGATAGTCGATCCACTACAAACCTCACATTGACTGCAAGTTATACTTAATCAAATAGTCTTTCCGTACGTGAAAGGAAACTTATGCCCTTCGCAACGAAAGTCCAACAGAAAGTGCTACAGAAGGAAATAATCTTTGTTTATTATGACAATTATGTGGAACACAGAGACACTCTATAATTAAAAATAGGCTTTAAAGGTTGAAACTGAATCCAATGTTGGCATGTGATTTTAGTTCCTGATAGAACATAATTTCTTGTTTTGTACTTCTTCGCGTTTGAAATACTCATATTAAACAAGCCACGGTCTACTGTGATGAAATTGTGACTTTACCCGACTGTAATAATTTGGTTAGCAGTGTGTTAATACATAAGGCAGACAAACTAGGTTACTGCATTGAGCATTAGCTTAATTATTACCTTATAATTATAAATACAAACATATCGTGTTAGAGACTATTTATTTATTTTTGTTACGTGATGTTTGTCATAATTATAAAGGGAGTCAGTGTTCAGTAATGCAAAATGTATATGATTAATATTGATACTGTGTGTTTGTAACTGCCGAAGAAACGAAATTTCTCGTATTTGGTGTGTGAAAGAATGTACATTTGTCCCATCGTAACAGAAGCAGTCACGGTATCATAACGCTTATAATTTAGTGCTGTAAATAAGAAACAAATTCTCACAGATAAGGAAAGAGCATGATGTTTCAAAATAACAAATTATACTGACAGGATTACTTGAAGTGTAATCAATTCTTTACGTGGAACTTATACGCTTTTATTGTATTGTTCATTGTAATTTCAGAAATTAGGAGTTTTGTTACTGTTCACATGAAGGTAATTCTGCCCATTGACGTCAGCAGCGTACAGGTTTATATAGTTTTTTTTTTATGACGTAGAGACATTATGTGCTGTAGGTGAGCGTCTTCCGTGGAAATAAGCTCTCCTCTAAAAGTCAGTGCACTTCTATATACTTGTCTGACGAGTTTCCAAACAACGCAAAATATTTTAGTTAGAAAATGACAGTAATTTGAACGAGGAAATGCTAAAAATTGTAGACCATTTCTGACTGGAGACTAATCTAAATGTACGATTTATAGGAGTGATTGCTCCTGTGCAGTTCATGAGAGCATAGGAGAAAGTGGAGTTATGGCTCCATTCATTCTTAACCTCGACACTAAATACAGATGACCGGGTAGTTGTACAGTACAACACTGCCGCTTTACGCCTGGTGAAAGCACTTCACCGAGTACCGCCTAAATATGAAGCTGGCCGCAGACCCAATGTGCAGGTTTCGAAGAGAAGTATATCTGTTGTGTAAGAATTACTATCCTTAGTTATTTCAGTGCCCTGGAAGGTTTATGTAAGCTGCCGTAATGTCACACTGTATTGTAACTGAACTCACACTTGTAGCCGAGCTTAAGCGAGGAATTGATGTTTTGGATAATGATTCTGTTAACAGATGTGTGAGAGATTTGATGTGGATGTAGCGGTAGTGACTGAGCTAGGAAAACGGTAATTGAAGAAAGCGTGTCGTTGTTTTTATTCACTTAACGTTTATAATGTAATTACGTTAATTTATTTGCAAACGAAAAATTTCCTTTATGACATGCACGTAGACGTAGCTTGTCAGACTATCTTATGTTAAGGACGTAATAACAACGGAGGTGACGATGGTCATATACATAATGAGAGCCTAACATGTAGAGAAGGATAGGATAAGTAATAACAGTATAAAAACGTAGCCATTATGTGTAGGAAAACATAAAGAGAACCAACGTCAAAAAAACACAAAAAGATAATAATCGTAATGATTAGGAGGAGGAGAAAGGGGAGTTAATTTTTTCCTGAACTTACGCTCTTTGTCGCGGTATCTGTGTAAAGATTCGCCCCTTATTCACTTCCGCACTTGAAGAAAATGAGAGATCACTTTCAAGCTTCAGTCACTTAAACTCAATAAAGCGATCGTTCAATACCTGTTTGTCAGTAAACCGGATTCGAATCAGGGCAGTTTTGAGAAGAATGTTATTCATTTTCGAATCACCTTTAAAAGCAGGAGGAGGGATACTACCAGGACATAGTGAATGCCTTCTTTAATAAGCGTTTCAATTTCGTTTATGATCAGCCGCTTTGATACGTTTTACATTTGTCAGGTCTGTTAGATTTACATTCTCATGAACAGCGCTTATGTATTTGATTAAATATAATTTATGAATAAAATATAAGGTTTATGTAAATAATATCTATTTAATCTCTGTTCAGAATATTGATCTTTTATGTACAATTATGTTTCAGTATCATACGCTTTATTTTAAATGAGTTATTACTTTATTCTGAGGCTAGCACTAATCAAACAAACATAAAAGTACTGCTAAAGAAGTGAAGATATCAGAGAGAAACACAAGCGATACGTAACTGAAGTTGGTCCTGTTTAGCATTCATATGGCCAGTGTAACTCTGGCTGAGGTCTAAGTGCAGACGCGAGAGTGAATGTTATATTAACAGAGGATTATAGTCGCATTTCTGGAGTAAAGTGGCAGTATAACTGGAAAAAAATGACTTATTTTGGACATTTTCCATTTTATGGGGGTTTTTTTTTCGAACCACATCTTTTCGGCAGGTGGATATTTCCGGCATCAGTTACTATGATTCGCCCTATACAACAAAAGCAAACGCTCTTTCATTCGGCCGAACTAATATAGTTTTGAGATCTGCGCTCTTCTAGAAAATTACTCAGTGTATTGCGGTAAGATTTCTTGACCGTTGACGATGAGACCGATAGGTTGTCCGAAACGGCGGTAAGAAATTACCACTATACTCGTACACTGAGTAATACCCCAGAAGAGTCCATATCTCGTCTACTTCGTGGAGGAAGCCTCAAATCGCGCCATGTATTTTTGTTAACTGAAAGAGCCATTGCATTTATTGTTTATGCTTGCCGCTAAGGCAATGCGGGATGTCACTCCTGAGAAACATAATGTTTCCGGTTTACAGCTGCATGATATACCCCTTTTCCGAAAGGCTGTTTTTGAAATTCCAAGAGGATTGAAAGTGTCAGAAAGAAGTCTTATTCATTGTAACATATCACCATCAGATTAGTTAGACTTGGTTTATGTAAATAAATTTGCATATCATCTCACCTGACCCAGAGACGGTCATTTCACCAAAACAAAGTAGTTATGTCACAGTTGTTCAGCTGTCAGCAGAGTAGTGGCTCAGGTAGGACGAAATATTTCACATGACCTACGTTACAATTATAAAACCTACTAACATTAAAGAATAACAATCTTACTTGCTGGTATTCGGAAAATTCTACACGCAACGTAATTGTTTGAACGTAGCCTAATGCAGTTACGATTCACTTTTCAATGAACGAGTAACGTTTAGGTAAGAGCTAAAACTTTTAACAAATAGGAATAAATTACGGTACTAACTGGCTGTAAACACATTTAATGCATTTTTTGATGTTTTGCTGACCGTGCATCTCAGTATAATCTTAGTAATTAACCAACTTAATGCACAAAATCTTGTTTTATAATAAGTTTATTATGTGTCTCTACATGTTTCGAGCACTATGTGCTCATCATCGGGAGCTCGAATATGTAGAGGCATATAATAAACTTATTATAAAACAAGAATTTGTCCATTAAGTTGGTTAAATACCAAGGCATTTAATGCACTGAAAATGAGTGTTGCAGTCAGTTTGGTAAAGTTACACTTTAGGCACTTATGTAAACATATTTATCAATGTATATATAACTTTCAGACTCACCTGTAGGTATGCCATTTTTTCAAGTGTGTGGGTAGCACTTTTATCTAATTAGCGACTGACTTTTTTTTGTCCTGAAGATATATTTGCCGCTGCTTCTTTAGTTATAAAACTGTACACGACACTGTGAGGTGGAGAATGGCAGTAAAGTACTACGATACACAACGTCTTGAAAGATGTGTGAGAGTATGCGCGTTGAAATAGTGGCCTCATGTACGAGAATTGCTTGGCCGATCCGTTCCGCAAACGATTCCAAGTGTTTGTAGCATCACTGTCAACTATCGAATGTGTGTTTGACCACTCACTTGACTTCGGAAGTCTGGTTTTCACAAGTGGGTTTCTCTTTCTTCTCTTTGACTGCAGGCTTTATAGTCCGTGCATGGAAGCTGTTCCCCTTCTTATTACTCAGGCTTGCCTCCTGAAATGAGCTAACCAGTGCTAAGTAGAAGAATGTGTTTAAGAAAATGGAGACTGGGAAAATTACATAATAACAACCTTTTTAATTTGAACTGTTTAAGAAATAGTATTGAGCGAAAAACATGAAGGAGATAGGATGTTTTGGACGCGTAGCGCGCACTGTGTCCTTAAAGGGGTCATATATTTTATTTCAGAAAAAAATCGATGGCCGAAAACTTCAGGTGTATTAGGATGATATAACACAGAAATGGAGTACGGTAACTTGCAGCGGCTTCAGACGGCTTGATAAGGTCCAGTGACAAGCCCTAATTAATAAGGGAAACCCAAAAAAAATATTTACTTTAATTTTAGATATGAAGTCTGTTAGGGTCCCACTTATCTCTTTGGACATGCGTTCAGTTGGTTATTAAACAAGTTTCGTGGACATGTTGGGCAGGTATGTCCCAGTTTGTGCTAATGGGATGTGCTGCGCAGCAGTCAAACCAAGAGTACTGTAAATTTTATTACTGTTATTATGTATTTACCAAATGATGGACAAAAAGCGCTCTGTGCCATGTAGCACAACGGTACGATAATTGCCTTTGTAATTAATCATGTATTAATTTTATGTAGTAAAATTGTAAGAAACAACACATTAAGATACAAAAAAACAACCATAGGAATGGCAAGATATATGAATGTGATACAATGCAATGAATATAAAAAGAACTGTTGGTAATTATCCATAAATTGTATGTCGCTAAAGTACTTGGAACTGATACTGTACGCCTAGAGTCTCTGACCGAATATTTCGGCATGTTATTTTCATCGTTACACCGTGCATGTTGTCGAGTTACTCAATTATTACACCAACCACTGCACATATATAAAATTTATAAAATTTACACATTAAAACATTAAAAACGCTCCTACATGTTTCGGTCCCAAGACCATCATCAGGGAGCTATATATTCCTTGCTAAAGTCACACTTGAAATAGTCACATATTAATTTCGCTGTACCAGTTGGGTATTGTGGCAGCATGCCGTGTTGTGTAATGTTATGTTGCGAAGAGTGGCCTGCTACGGATGTACATTCTGTGCTTCGTTGCGAACGCAACTCACTCTGTCAAGAATATCGCATTGTGTTTGGGACGATGAACTGGTATAAACCACACCAAACACAGATAATTGCAATGTGTAACAGCAGGTTGATAACAGGTAGATACATGTTTCGGCACAGTTTTTATCGTCACCTTGCACATGGCATAAAATATAAGTGATGCACTTTTTTTACTGTGAGATCTCACACAAAAGGTTTAATTGCATTTATAATTTTTACTACTGGCAGTGAAAGTTTGTGTGTTTTCCTCTTTGGATATTAGCAATTTAAACGACAAGTTAAATCCCATGTGCCATTTGCTGGCATTATTAAGAGCTCACCCTATTCTCCACGTTAGTAGGGTAAAGGTTAATATGTTTTCTCTTCCGAATGTTACAAGCTTTCCTTTGAATGGTAGAACATTATTTCAAATATTATATTCAAGTAAGAATATGTTCCTAAGTTGATGTCCCGTTATTCTTTAAACCGCATGTGCAATGTTAATGTTTTTATTAACTGCGTATTTGGTTTATAATCACGTAAGGGTTAAATATATTATTTGTGATATAACTCTCGAACCTCGTTAGGTTCCGTCTTATGGATAAGTGAAATTTTCTGTTAAGTACAGTCCTGCTATCTCGTGTTCGCTTCCTGTTCAAATTAGAACAGCTATTACTCAATAAATATAGTTTAGTTTGACGGTGGTATTTATCGTTTCCTTAAAACACATTGCGTTTCATAAGTTTGCTTTTATCTGATGACGGAAGCGGCGCCTCTTTCCGAATCATTTTGTCATTGTATTGAAAATTAAGACCGCGAATGAAAATCGATATTGGCCTTTGTGTTACCTCGATAATATACCAAGTTACAGACCTTTGGACTAAAATATTTTTCATTTAACCGTTTCTCAATTACGATTAGTGAAGCAGTTCTCCATATCTGAAAAATGAATGAACACAGAATACAAGTAATTTGCTGTAATGTTCTTTCTCTTGATGCGTGCTGTGTATGCGCTGAGTTCTCACTAACTGAGGAGAGTTCATGACCCGGGCAACCAGGATGAGGTTTTCCCTTTTCCTCGCATTTGGATAACACAGTTTCTCCATCTTTCTCGCAGCGACGTAAATTAATGTAGAATATGACTAATAAATTAATGTAGAATGTGACTAACCAGGTTTCGCTGCGTACATCAGACCCGAGCTGGAATTTCTAAATTCCGAAATCGAAAGTATGAAATATGGACAGAGGTTATTAAAGTTGAGCCAAAGAGGCTTTTTAAGAGCTACAGCAAAATTAACGATACTTCAAAGCAGCGTGTTCAATAGTTTGACATCAAAGGAAACACAGCAAATTGCAGTGGTTTAAAATTTCAAGGAAATAAATGGAAATGATCTGGACAATATAAAACGTGATAGTGGCAAACCAGACCCTAAAAGACGACAAAGAGGAAATCAATGAACTAAAAAAACAACAATAACGAGAATACCTTAGAATTCTAGAGGAGAGTAAATTAACTGAAAAGGGTCAGACAGCAAGGAGGTAGAAAGAACCCCGTAACATTTGAAATTGATGGCAGCAGTCTATACCAAAACGTCGATGACTGCAATTTCGGCTACACAATGTCAGAAACGACACCGTCGTGTAGACCTCAAATCTCACGATGTCTATGAGTCTCCTTCAGGATTAAAACGATATTTGAGTGATTTGAAGAGTCGCTTGTATGCCATTAAATGTGGGGTTAACCGTGTTATGAGGGCCGCAATTAATGAAGTCACCAATTGAAGTTACTATTGAAATTCATACGGTTGAATAATTAGATTGAAGATAATCGTAATATTTATAGGCATATTATTGAGCCATTAGTTTTTATTACTATTAAAAATGTATGCAGTTGGGTTATTATCTTCAAGTTACTGTTCAAAACTCTGTGAATCGGAATGTAGATGAAATTTCGTCATAAATGTTCCAAGCAGTGAATACAATATTTTACTCTTATTCTTACAATAAAACCAACGAAATGCACTAATTTCTCAATTTTATTTTTGGAATAGAAATCTACGTGTTTCATATAGTTTCTCTGTCCATCATCAAGAGTCCAGCACTGTATACACAGCAATAGGTATACGTCATAGAGGTTAGGCTGACTGCTTGCTAGCGGGATCAGGATGGAATGGCAAAACCTGTATGACATATACCTATTGCTGTGTGTAGAGTGCTAGACTCCTGATGATGGACAGAGAAACTGTCCAAAACATGTAAAATTCTATTCCAAAAATAAAATTGAGAAATCATTGCATCTCGTTGGTTTTATCATAAGAATATATCACCATGCACGGTCCTCTGAATGTCAAAATATTTTACTTCGATCATCATATTTACACAGATTTTATTAACAAAAAGTCTATAACGACTATAGCAAACTGAAATTATATATTGAAGCGTTATAAGGCTCAAATTGCTAGAGATATTAGACATCACCTTTATCTTCGAAACACGAGCCACAACGCCGATCAATGTAAGTACAATAGTATAACACTGTTTGTGAGTACTAGTAATCCGGTATAATGATTTGTTTCTTATTTTTTGTGTTAAATACCTCTTTGAAAGAGAAAATGATTATCATTAGCAAACTGGAAAGGATGAGAGAAAACACGTCTGTGCTTATATCCTGGCGTGAGACATCAGAGGTGGAGGGGAAGCTAATCAGAATGAATGGCCTTCGACCACAAGTTCGAACCCAGGCTCTTTTAAACTTTAAGATAAAAAAACATAATCACCCAACCGGTTATATTTATTACGTTTGTGATAATATCTTGTTTCCGACAAAATGGCTTTACATTGTCGTTTTTTTTCGAAAAGGACAGGGATTTAAATAACATGTCATTTAGTTGCGCTAGTGTCATGACAATCACGTGGAGTTGCATGAAGTTAGGCCATTTGTTCAGACGTTACTATTGTAAAGGGGAAAACACACACACAGAGTCTGTATCATCCTGGAAGTCCGTTTTTCCTTTTGGAAATTTGTTAGGTCACACATGAATAATTTAACAACTTTTTATCTTGTAACATTACAGCAGCATTTAAACAACTTCTCCTTTGTAAGGCTGGCAGAATGTTGGATGCCAGCGTGGTTTATGGTTTTTGTTGTGGCAAGTGAAGGTAGAAACTCTCAGAATTAAAGGCATGTTAACTTTGAAAATACAGAACAAATGTGAAACATATTTTGTTCATCAGAAACGACTTAATATTGAGCCCTGTGGGGAAATTCTTTATATTCTAACGATGAGTTTATACGAGTAGAATATTTATATTTTACGTTGGTTTTAAATTAGCTTAACATTTCCTTTCATATGCAAGGCAAACATCAATCTTATTTTTATGAAAGAAGCCTCCCATGTAGGAAATCAAGTCGCCTTATGATTTTCAGATCATATTTGTGCATACGTTGTGGTATTATGTCGTATGTGACTACAGACATGAAGTCTGGAATATCTGCAATTGAAAATATCTGCAAACCACAATTTAAAAACCTGTGATTCATTATCTCCACAGAGCAGAAACTATTTCTAGGAGTGTTCTGCACGGCGAGTCAACAAAGTTTCTCATGTTGTGGAACCCGAAATAACATTATCGTGTTCAAAAAGAGCTGTCACCGATCTCTGTCCTAAGTACGATCCAATCAGACCATGTGTTCATATCTTGTTTCCTTTAGCCAGATTTTAATATTATTGACTCCTATGTGTACCTTTTATTTCAAATGGTCTCGTACCGTCAAGGTCACCTGCCAAAATTGTGTACGTATATCTCTCCATTTTTGTGCTTGCCACAGGTCTCACTCTCCTAATTCTCTTTAATTCGAGCATACCAATGTAGTGGAGAGGGGTGGCATTGTAGCGAGCTGTGACTGTATTGATCAAGTGAAGTAGTCAGTAGTTGAAAATCTAGATATATACCTAGCAGAATGAAATTCCCAGGATTGTTAACCATTGCTTACAAGTTGTATTTTATTACATTTCATGATATGAATTGTACAGAAATTGTCCATTTAATGCTGCTCAGAGAACGGCAGCTGTCATGAAATTTCTCGGGACAAGAAGGCCTTCTGTGTGTGGGGGGGGCACTGTAAATGGGACACTGCATGGATCTGTTACTGCGGACTTCCATCACTGAACGTCGTTACGTGTAACTTATCGGTGAAAATAAAGTTGTAAATCTCATGACCCTTGAACCTAATACGTTTGTAGATTTTCATATAAAGACATTTTAGCGTACCGTGAGATAGAGACGAAAGAAGTTGTGTCGAGAGTCACATCCTGTTGTGAAATCAATTAATGTTATATTAACTGTAGATTATGTTTTCATACGGGTGTGTAAAGGAACAACAGTTATCACTTGCGGATAGCAAGTCCGTTTAAATGAGAGAGTTCGAGGTTAGGCGGGCAGCAGCAGACGTGTTTCGTTTTCACCTTGCCTTAGGCCATCTCGCAAGACAACATCCAACTTCTCCTATCTGCCAACCACGTACGGCTGTAATGATATAAATTTTTTTCTCTTAGGATGAGGAGAGAGGAAGTGGGGTACATAATGCTCCTCGTGCTGCAGCTTCCACTCCTAACAAGCCTGCGATGTTTTCATAAATAATGTTATGAGAACTTAATTGGACGTGAGGTGATACTTTAGACGGCTTTCAGTCTCCTGGCGTAAGATAACTTATTTTTTTTGTCCTCAAATAACATGCAAGAGTGAAATATGAAAGTCCTATGGTTTTAATTTTTTTAGTTTTACGCGACTGCTCGAACAGTTTGTTTTCAGGTTTCACTTATTCCTAGAAGCAGGGTCCTTCTTGAAAAGCCAGCAGGCTCTCAGCCAGTGAACATAGACCTATTTTGCAAGTTGTGTTTAACACGAATGTTCATTACGGAATTTTCAACAGGCTGTCTGTCGTCCTTATTCCGGTTTTTTTTTAGCTGTTTCACAACCTCCAACTTTATTTCTGTATGATTAATTTTATTACTACTCTCCCAACTGTGGACTGGGTAGCTCAGTCGGTACAGTGACTGACTACGGGCTGAACGGTCCGGGATCGAATCCCGGTGGGGACGAGATTTTCCGCCCATCCGGACCGGCCCTGGAGCCCACCCAGCTTCCTGTACAATGGGTACCGTGTCTTTCCCGGGGTTAAAGTGCGGCCGAGGCGTGCTGCTGACCACTCATCCCCTTCTAGTGCCGCGGTCATGGAAGAGTACAGCTATACCTGTACCCACCCTTTGGGCCACACCGGGCTTGTTACGGGATCACTTTACCTTTTTTACTACTCTATCATCTACATCTTCATCTTCCTAGCGATTTATTCTCTGCAGATTTTCGACCACAAATTGTACACATTTTTCTTCTCTCCAAGGCGTACTACCTGGCATTCGTGCCGTATATTAACAACACATCGAGAGTGTGCAAATGAGTAATACACTTCGGACAAGTGACAAGACAAATCATTTATGTTATATCATAGAATAATACAAGATATAACACCTTCGTGTTGCATCTTCCGAAGTGAGACATTCGGGTTCTGTCTTAGAGAGAGCACCCCGAAAACACTTCTGGGTTTTCTGTCCTGCTCTGTTTTGCTTTCTAAATAAGTTGTGATCCTACTCTCAAAATTAGATATTCTATGAATTATTAATACCGTCGTCATCTTCATCATCATCATCGTCGTCCTCGTCATCATCATCATCACCACCACCACCACCACCACCACCACCACCATCATCGTCCTCGTCGTCGTCGTCGTCGTCGTCGTCGTCGTCGTCATCATCATCATCATCATCATCATCATCATCATCATCATCATCATCATCATCATAGACTGTGCTTGGTTCCTGGCTGATTCAGTGCTGCTCTTTCGCAAGAACTTCACATGTTTGTCCATGATAGTGTGTGGCAAGGTACTACTCTTAGGTCTGTTCGCACCCAAGGCTGACAATTTGAATAGCTCCGTATGACCACCTGTGATCAGACAACTGGAAAGCAGCTTAAAGAATTTATATGAACTTTGATAAGGGGGGATTTTGCCAAAATTTGTCACACATGATAATATAACCTGTTTCGTTGTAGAGCACTCTGAGGTCGGCAGGTTTCAGAGTGGTATTATTTATGAATGACTGTTAGAAACTCGCTTATGCCTTTACGTAACGTGTGTAACGGAATGTGCGCATTGACCTGTGTATCATGAAGGTTAAAGAAGCATGTTAGAGAGAGAGAGAGAGAGAGATGTACAGTGTAAGAGATTTGCTATTCTCGTTGTAGTCTTTTGTAAGATTATCGTCGTCTTAGTTGAAGTAACCTTGGATTTCGGTGCTTAGCTACTGAAGTTTTAAAAGTTAAAACATCAGAAAATACATAACCTCAATATGTAGAAAGTTTCGTTAGTTAATGTTTTAATAATTAATATTTTTGAGGAATTAGAAAGTCTTTCGCCTTCGATATGGTGTGAGGATTTAATCAAGCACAGGAATATGCACGCATCAGAAATTAAGTAGTTGGAAAAGTCATGCAAAGTGTATAATGGGGAAGTTTAAGGAAGAGTCCATTTGTAAGAAGTCTGCGTATGAAGCAGTAAAGCGTATTGTAAACGAATAATAATGAGGATGTGTATTGGGTTAATATGGATCAGGTTATGATCCAAAGACGGGATTTTATGAGATAAATCTTCGGGTTTTATAAAAAGTGGGGAGTGTCATGGACCTCTTTGTAGAATTATGCATATAATTTGCAGATAGTAATTCTGAGTTAACCTCATTACCGTGGTAAATTCTAATACCCTACGATCAACACACTCAGCATGTAAAGAAATTAGTGCAAGTGTTGCAACATGTTAGTGTTCATACTAAAAGGGCTGTTTCTAGCATCCTCATACATTATCAATTACACATTAAAATATTCACTAGTCAGAGTACATATGTTTCGCTCCGACATTAAACAGTTACAGTGGCTTGTTGAAAATGGCCTAGAAATTCAGCCGCAGGCATAATGCAGTACTATAAAGTTTTGATGCAGAGAAAGTGAAGGTCGCATGCGTTGAAGAGCGTGTGCGCTCCGGATACAGGGGACCATAAAACAGTAGTGAAGATAACTCATCTCGCACAGTAAACCCACTGAGCAAAGTATAATACATTTTTATGGAACAAGGGAGGAATGAAACTGTTATTTAACGGCCTGGTGCGTTTATGAGATCAGTTATCTGTCCGTTTGCTGCTCAGAATATTATTAGTGTTGGAGATTGCAATAGCTGAAAAATTAGCACCCAGTTTTGTATTTTTTACGCATGTGAAGCATACCGACAAGAATTAGCCACCGAGTAATGCTGTCGAAGTATTCCAGTTCTTCAGAATTTGTGATACTGAATAATAAGAATGAATTGGGCAGACATTGAGCTGATTCCCTTAGGCGCTGAAGCCTCTGATTTATATTAAGTGGGCGCGACTTTCGAATTCTGGTTTGAACATAAATTATTCTGTTGATGTTCTTCGCCATTTTTCTCAGTCCCTACGACACTTATCGGTCTAGCACATCAGTTTTACCACAGTTACTTTCCATGAAATATTTTTCAACAATTTTTCACGACTTATCTATATGTGGTCTGTGGCACTGACTGTTTTCGAAACACCAGCCTTAAGCAAATATGTGAATAAATTTATTTTTTTAATTTTAATACTTGTACCGTGGATCTCTTATTATTTTGTGCAATAACCAACCAATACAGGAGCAATATAATAATGTCAATTAATTGTGCTTTGTTTGGTCATTGTTAAAAAAAAAGAAAAAAGTTAAATGTGAATAAATAATTATGGGAAGTATCGAATCTAGAGCACTGGAAAAGACAGCATTAAGGACCCTTTTATTGGTACATTCCCTGCTATTTATTGGCTTTAATAAGAAGAAAATGGACAATATATCCTCATTGCCCCATCCGCTCTGGTATAAGTTCAACATGGAACGGTAATGGAGACTGTCTGAGGGTAAAATTATTTTAAAAATACAATAAACATTTGAAACAAAGGACGTTGCTGTATGGTGTCTCTTCTTGATTTTTCCAGACAGTAGTAAATGAAGCTTCGTAGTATTTTCTTCGATAAACTTAAACTTGACAGATTAAATTCAACGTGTAGCTGGCATGCATGTGAAGAGAGTGTTATTAGAACTGTTGTGGAAAATTTCAACGCAGAATCTGGTAATACCTGTGGCATGCATTTAAGTATCATTCCATCCTTCGCGATTGTGTCGCCCTCATATTTCTTGACGATACATACATATTGTTACGCTCCTGACTTTGTCTCCTTCCTGTCTTCATTTCACCTTTGGTCTGAAGATCGTGTTTAGTATCAGAGTTATTCATAAGACTAGATATATTAAATATATGCCGCTACTTAATTTTTATTTGAAAAAATTTCAAGACCTCTTCGAAAACCTCTTAGTTTTAAACTTCATACAGCAGGAAATGATATATATATATATATATTTTTTTCAAGTATAGTCGAATGTATGAACTTCTGCTATATCACGAATGATGAGTGAACCTGTTTGAAGTAAGGAGTAAGAGCTATTGCCGTTAAGTTCGATGGAT
>Ga0131853_10014331_pt1 | contig 14530 bp, 10 predicted proteins | sample TergutLab28metaG_FD_92764 | JGI IMG/M metagenome (GOLD analysis project Ga0131853, IMG submission 92764) | Labiotermes labralis P1 segment gut microbial communities from Petit-Saut dam, French Guiana - Lab288 P1 (version 2) (version 2) | ecosystem: Host-associated > Arthropoda: Insects >... | reverse complement strand
TTCTTCTTGCATTATTTGTAGTTCCCTTTTCATATTCAAGCATAATTCACAGTCACTTGTGTCATTTTTTCTTACTTTTTCGACTGAACACTTGGGACTAAAATCACTCTCTACTAAGGCGTCTGCCATCTTTACAACACCTTTATTTTAACCCTTTGAAGACTGAACACAGTGTGAATGTACTTTTCTTCATTATCTGAAAGAGCATTGCTCTGTTCGAAGGTTCCTGTGATTCCCCTACAATTCCTTCTTGTAAGAGCAGTATTTAAATGAAGGTGAGTCTAGTGCCCAAGCACCATTTCAAAATCTCCAGAACCTTTACAGGCCACAAATGAATTATTAACAATAAAAGCCTTACTTTTCAAGGAAAATTTATGTTTTATGTAGCAATTAAGAGATTAAAGTTACTGTTAATTAACTATTAGTATTGTTGCAATAACACGAGTATAGTTACTAAATATAATTTCATTTTTAGAACTTACATTACTTTTAGGAATGGAAGAACATCACTGGGATGCTTGCTGCTCTACCTTTGTGACTGACAATTTTTTAAAAGAAATGTACATGTTTCTATTCTATAAAACAAGACTGAAATACACTTATACCAAGTGCTATTAGAGCTTATTCCAGTGGCAGTGCAGTCTAAAGTGTAGGTCTGAAGCGTAGGTCTGAAGCTGCTTGATTGCTGGGATTGTAGGTTTGAATCCTCCTGAAGACATGGATGTTCAGCTCTTGTGTTTGTTATGTGTTATTCAGGTAGTTGCTTCTGTGATGAGCTGATCACTGGTTCAGAAGAATCCTGCTCTGTGTGTGTGTGTGTGTGTGTGTGTATGCATGTGCATGTGTGTGTGTGTGTGTGTGTCTAATTGTGTGTGATCGAGAAACCTCAACAGAGAGGGGGCCTAGACCCAAGTTGAGTTGTTGCACCACAGAAAACAAGTATCATTAGAACATACTGAAAACCAAAACAGTACTGTTATTCTCATCTGTGTTGGCTGTATAGCACTGAATGGGAAGATGAAGATTACTGTTTTCTGGCATTTTACCCCATGACATTTGATTCTATTGACACCTTCAATACTAATTACATAAATTTGTTGCAGCAAGTTATTTAGAATATGTAGAGGCTATGATGCTTCATGCCAGCTGGATGACCTCCAGTAACTCGTCTAAATCAGGCCTGGCTGAGAGAATAGCAAGATTATACATGTCAAGTCTCACTGGTATGAGTTCAAAACTGGCTGACTCTCTGATAACATTTGATATGCCTTCATTGATTGCAGCATCTGGGATCTTGTGGCAGGTGTGTAACTGTAACTGTGTACACATGCTAGAACCGGGGGGGGGGGGGGGAAATGTGTCTTAAAAAAGGTTTTTGGGGGGGGTTTGAAAGTTTCACTGGGTAACATGTGTAAAAGGGGGGGGGGGGGGGTGAAATGTTGCTGACAAAGTGCTTGTCAGTAGACTTAAACCAGTTCTTTATGATATAAACTTTCTCTCCAAAATCCATTTTAATGTTATCATTTATAGTGAAATTTGGTCTTCCATTGCATAAGTTTGACATTTTCATGGTGGTAAAATTCATATTGTGGTTGCAGGAGTTATGACACCATGAAAAATGAATGCTGGGGCAGTTTTTGTCTCCAAAATGTTAATACCCTCTTATCACACTGCATGGTATCTTAACCCAGGGCACAAAAATACAAGTTTGTGTTAAATGTTGCATTCATATAAGAACAAAAGAGATCAAACTAATTTCTACAGTTTTTCAGAAAAGGGTTCACATTAAAATGCTGTAGGAAAGATCTGTCTCATTCATTCTGTTCTACACAAACATGTGTATATGCACATGTTTGTACATGCACCCACACACAAAAGAGAATCAAAAAGTGAAGTAAAGTGAAGTGGACTGAATAGACTTCTCAAATGTGTAAAATACAAATATGCATAAGTAAACACACAATGTTGTGCATTGACTTGACCAAACTGTAGAAGTGTGTTCTGTAGGCTGTTTAGGGCAAAATGTTGTATACACCACAGATTGATTTAACACCATTATTGAATTAAGTGAGCTGTAACTGTGATTGAGTATAAAATCTTCTACTGGGAGGTCACACCATCCATGTACAATTTTATGAATGTTTCCAACTGTGGCTGCAGATTCCTTTGTACATTCTGTTCATGGGTGAGATGTAGTTTACAAATGATGGTATTAACAGCAGTAGGAATTCTGACTGTTGGGTGCAGTGAAAGCTGCGTGACATAGTATAATGTAATTTTCAGCAGAGTCTCTGTTAAACATATAATGTCAAAATTTATGAAACTACCTCTTTGGATCACATTTTATTGAGGGATGTTTATTAGCTGCTTATTGCAGAAATTTTAAGCAAAATGAACTAGTTGCTGATTTGTGGAAGATGCTCCTTGCAACAAGGTGATGAATGTGGCTGCAGCATGTTGACAGTGAAGTAACAGAATGTGAATGAAAGTAGTCAAATAAGATGAACAAGAAGATGTTGATGGGTGTCATGGCCAGCTCAGTCACCTGACTTAAACTTCTTACATTTCTTACTCTGGCATTGTAGGAAATATACATTGTACCACAAAGGTAAGCAGCTAGTTGAGGGCATAACCAAAATGGCTGTTGGTATAGGAACACATTTACTGGGAACATGTTTGGAGTGATGCGTGGCACTATGCATATATGTATTCACAGGGTAGTGATTTTGAAAATTTGGTGAAGTTCTGAACATTTGACACTAATAAAGTTTGACTGAAATTTAATTCTGTATTCACAGTTACAATAAACTAACAATTAATAATGGTATCAAACTGGCTTATAACGGATAGGAATTTATTTCTCCAAATGACCTCTATAATTTGCTCGTAAAGTTTGGCCAACTTTTCCTGCAACAACATGGTACACACAGGCATGCATGTAGGAGTGTTTTTTTTAATACATAATTATTTATGAATAAAAATCTAACGTTGTTTCTGATTGACCATATATGTTAAGGTACATTGTAACATTTATATTTAGATCTAAAAACTGCACTTTTATGTACTCATGTTGGATACATGTGATGTAGTTTCATTTGTATTCTAATAATTTTATGTGTTGCATTTACAGTGTGTTTGTATCTGTATGTGGTTCAGATTGTTTGTGTTTATAAGTTAAATCAGTTGTCCCAGACCAATTCTGGGATTGAACTTGAAATTGGGCAGTGACTTCTTCCTTCCATACCCTTTTCAACTCTTTTTCATGCCAGTCGACACTGTATGGTTTGAGCTACTGACAGTTCATTAAATAAGATGTAAGTAAGATTTGTATTCTTCCTTATTTCAGATGGTCTTATTACTTGCTGTGGATGTGAGACCATGTGCTGTGCCCCTGGTGTTGACAATTTTTATCAACATAATGCTCCTAAGTTTGAGTGTTCTCTGGTGCTCATATAGTCAAAGCTCCAGCATTTTCTGCAACTACACCCTTATGACAACACCAGTTATACTTGGTGTGACTATTGTGGTTGCAGTGAATGTGTCTGTTATCCTGACAAGTAGCTTCCGAAGCATAAAATTTTTTCAGGTTAGTAGAGTGGAATCACTTTGACTCCCAATTTTTCAGTAACTTGTACATTTCTATGTTTTTTTTTATTTTGAATTTTATGGAGAAACATCAGTTGTATGCTTACAGAAATTAGGCACATGGATCTATTAAGCTTACTGATGTTTCTGAATTCCAAATCTTATGTTTAATTGATGGTCACTGCTGTTCATGTGGCAACACAGGCATTTGTGAGTAGTAATTTAGATATTAAAGTGACTTTTAGTTTGCAAATTGAAGTGTTCTGGGACATTACAGTGTGTTGTCTGGTACATAGTTACCTGCATTTTAGAGAAGCATGCTGGCAGATGACTTCCGTCTTAATCAGCACCACCATGAGAAATGCAAGTATGACTTTTAATTTGTATGGGAAGGTAAACAGGTAGATAAACTTAATTGACATGCAAAAATCATTTTCTCATTTTTAATATTGGCACTTATTTTGGATTGATTATTGTATTATTTAATTATGCTTTTTCAACTGCTGGGGTTAATGCAGTATCAAATGATATAGGAACATCATTATCAGTGTTAAGTATGTCCATTCGAATGCTTGTTGAATATGTCTCTAGGGACGAATCTGTTGAGCCTTAAACCTCTGAAAGCCTTGTGAGAATGAAAATTGTTATGGCAATGACTATGCAGATTGCTGTCTTCTGAGATGTGATGCCTTGTAGTCTGGCAATTGATATAATTTTAGCAGAATGTGCTGCTCTTGTATTCACCTTTAACATTTGTACCTTTAAGATGGAGGCAGCATGTTTTGTTGACACTCTTGATATCTACTAGACCACATGGTGTTGCATACAAAGACAGTGGCTGTCAGTGGCACTTGCACCAACTTTGGATTTTGACATTTAATAATTATTAAATCAAACAATGAAATATCTACAAAGACAAAACTACTTTTCATACAGTTCCTACATTTTTAGTGTAAAGATTAAGTAAAGATTTTAAATAAATCACAACTATGTTAATACCTTGTCCAGCATTGATAATTAAAAAATTTGATAACCTTACACATAGGTAACATGCAGCACCTTGCAAAAAATGTTGTCTGTGCTCTTGGCAGCCATCACATGAAAATTTTAAATGTAGGGAATTTAACACTCATATGCTTATTAATTTGGAACGAATGAAACTGAATGTTAGGTTGGGGAACACTGAATGAAAGTGTCACTGTTATTTTTAATGAGACAGTAATGTCCCTCTCTCAAAGTTCTTCTCCAGTATTCCCCTGGGGGGGGGGGAGTAAAAAGCACAAAATACATTAATTGTGATAGCTAATAACCATGCTGAGACTTAGACTGGGTATCTCCCAAATACAAGTTACATGGTTACTGCTACCACTTGCTAGGTACACCCATTACAGGTTGTCATCCCCGATCTGATGATTGTAACAGTACATTTGACCACAAATCATTTTTCTGCAGCTTCTGAGATTGTACATTTGCACACAGATCCTTCGTCTAGATCCAGGCCAAGCTGTATGTGTGGTGGGAACATTGTTGCATGTTATCAGCCTTTCATCCAGCAGTTTCATAGAAGAGGAGCATCAAGTGTGGTACTTCTTCTGGCTCACATTTGCTATTGCCATTGTATATAAGCTTTGTTCCGTTGTATTATTGAAACAATCATTTCCTGTAAGCAAGAGGCACACATTACAAGAGACGGGTAAGCCTACTTGGCTTCTGTGGAATTGGCTCGGACTGTTGTTCCTCCATCGCATCCTCAGGAAGTGGAACCAGACAGGTGACAAGTGGTCATCACTGCCAGATGTGGGAGATTGGCTCATCCAGCAGGAACAGAGAACATATCTGTCAGTCGTGTTGCTGTTAGGTAATTAATAGTCTTAAGTGACTGATCAGAGTTGGTAAACACAAGTCTGTTATGGAATTTTATGAAATTATTATGAATATGTGAACACCAATATGTAGGCATATTTTGTAAAGGCAGTATATCTGTTAGTTTTTCCATGCCTGTATACTCCAGACTTCACTCTGAAAGAACCTGCTTTGACTGGAATACAGTGGTTTAGAGTTTCACTAAAATATGTAGTATCATGGTGTCATGGGAAGTGTATGTGATTTGACTCTGCTTAATAGGAACTTCAGCAATTCACCTTTTGCAAAGTGGTGATACCTGAACTACTTAACAAATTCCATAGAGCAGCCTATCCTGAGAAGCTGGTAATTCCTCAGACTAGTCAAGAAATTATCTGCTTTTTGTGGAACCTGAAGCATCATTACCTTTCCACAGTTCAATCCTCCAGCAGAAATCTAAGATGAGACCATAAACTGGAGATTTTGGAAATTAGTAAGTTACATCATTAACAAGGACAATGTATTTAGGGTTCATACTTGGTGTTAAGTTTTGATGTTATTTCTTTCACATTTTCCTTCAATGGGATGTTTTGCAAAGACTTCTGTGTAAACCACACCAACAGTGCTCTTTTGATATCGTCATACTTCCCTCTTCACTTCCCTGCACTTTGCATAAATTTCTCCAGCTTTACACAAAATTTCTGATTTCTTCAACATTATGGAGTTGGAAAGTGTAGTGCCTAGTTCTTTCACACTGACTACATGAGGTGACTGAGGATTTGAATCCTCAACATGAAAGATGTTAAGTTTTGTATTTTATTGAGGGACCTCCTGCTTGATTCCAGTTTTCTTATCACACATGCTGCACACTCTTATGGCACTTATCATTATGCACCATGAAATTTAAATCTCTTGAGCTGCCATTAAACTACAAACAATATAAAATGTTTGCCACTCTCATGCATGTCATTATCAAAATGCAATGACACTTGTGGCAGACATTTTGAACATGTGAGACAGGAAAGCAACAGAACAAAAGATCCGTTCACTTTATTTGTTGCTGTTTTAATTAATAAAGTGCATATGCATTTTTGGGATGCTATGTATTTGCAAACTACACTGAAATCACATTGAGTTCCAGAGCATAATGTTGACTACACAATCAAGTGTTGGTTTTGAAGGCCCCTGCTCCTGTGTTTGCACAATTCATGGTGTATGATTGTTGGAGTGTGGTTATGGGATAGCGGTTTTTAGTAGATGCATCACAGCATCATTTTCTTTACAATGTGTGTGTAAAGTTTGGCTTCAGAATGGATTTCACATTTGTTTGCTTATTTGAAGAACAAGCTGATGAAGATACAGTGTTATATTCTTAACATATTTACTCTGTAGCAAAACGCATGCCATTCAATGGAATGACAGAAGCAAGTTTTAATGTTTTTATTGTCAGACATCTGCTGATAATTAAAATAAATTTAGAGAATATTTTAGTTCCCCATAATTTTTACTATACCATATTTACTTTCATGGATAACTGGCACACAGCATGATGCATTTTTACAAAATCATTTAAATTTGCATCCAAAATCTCACTGAAGGATTTAAATTCCATTGACAAAAGTCAATGGTTTGTAGCAACTGCGCTTCATGCTACACCAAAGTTGACCAGTAGGCATGCGGAGAGGGACACGTATCAGTCACATTTATGCATGACATTACAATCATATGCACGGAATCATTTAATATGTATTATTGTACTTGTGGGCAGTCATGGAATAGCGCATTATGTTCCATTCATTCATGGATACATGCTTCCTGAAAAGCAGAGGGTGGTACACCATGGGACATGGTCTTGGCTTTGATGTCACTTTTCATGTGATATTTACCACTAAGTCCAAAAATGCCCATGACATCATGTTTATATGATTATATAAGAGTAATCTGCATTATTTCTAAATTTTAATTGTAATTTAGTTTTAAAATAGATCATAGTATAAGCATTTAAGTGATATGCCAACAGGCCTGTATTTTGCCTTAAAATATTTTTCCCTCACTTTTATCATACACGCTTCTTACAGCCACACTCATCTAAAATGACACAATTTATTCAGTCCCTTTCATGAAATTATAACCAAGTTATATGACTGTATATGCAGCTTATGGGTACAGTGATATACCAAACATATAGATGATTAATAATGTGGTCACATCTTAAGCAAGTTTAATTGTAATTTGTACTTCTTGCCAGGTATTATCAAAATAAAATGAAGAGGGATGAGCACATAGCATGAATGGGAGAAATGATACATGTGTTCAAAGTTTCAAAAACCTGAAATAAAAACTACTTAGAATACAAATACACAACTGGTAGGATAATATAAAAACTTGTCTTAGAGGGTGGTAAAATGTGGACTGGGTTCATTTGGCTCAGAACATGAAACAGTGGTGGGGTTTTGTGAACACAGCAAAGTACTAGAAAATTTTGGCAATTTCTTGAGTAGGCGAGCAACTGTTAACTTCTCAGGAATAACCCTGCTCTTTGGATTGAATTGGCACACCACATACACGTGGCATTTGGAGGAGAGCAGCCATTGTGAGTTCTTCTAAGAACTTTATATATATATATATATCTAATATATAATTGTTGTGGTTTATTTGAAGGACTTGTGGCAGTCTGTTGCTGCTGTCTGCACCTCTCCGCACATTATCCAGGAACTTTCAGATGGCTCATAGAAGCAGGATTATGCACAGCTGCTGCAGTGTGTGTGTACTGCTATCGTAGTGCCATAGGAAATGTTGAAGTGCCATTCACCTATCCTCCCAGCAGGTAACAGCCTTATATCTCTTACTTATGAATTGCTAGCTTCACTGAATTTACATGAGGTACACTGGTACAACAGTGCCTTTCAGCACTGTTGTACCAGTGGGGATGTTGTTTTGCCAACCTGAAGTGTTATCAGAGCCACCTTACTATCACAGCATATACTAATGTATTTCTCTGGTGTAACGTCCATATGAATTTCATATGCACAGGCCAGGATGGCATGTATCTCAGCCTGGAAAACTGTAGCATATTTTCCTAGACAGATAATGGGCCTTCTCCCTGAAGAAAGCCCATAGACTCTGGCCCCAGTTCCCCTCCACAACCTGGACCCATCTGTATACCAGACAAGCCTCTTAACTGAGGAGAAGTTTCAGGTCCCTTGGTCCACTCTTCTGTAGTCAACATAGTAACCCTATACCTGGGTTCAAAGTTAAATGCTGGCCTCATAACATTGACCCCCATATTAAATATGGGATCTGACTGCTGAAGCTGCATCAATACACTGCTGTGCCCTCAACTGGGGGTGACGGTAAGACCAACATCCTAGACTCCAGAGTCGATGTGCAGCTGCTCTTGCCTCACCCTGAACCACTAAATCAAGTGGAGGAAGGCAAGTGAGTGCCTCCATAGCACCCATAGGAGTAGTGCACATTGCCCTTCTTATCCCTCAGGAAGCAAGTCTTTGTATCCTGCTTAGCCTTTTCTTGGCACTAGCTATTTGACAGCTGGGTCACCAAAATAAAGATGGACATCTAAGAAGGAAACATCATTAAATGAAGTAATATGTGATGTAGTAATTAAATGCACTACAATTAAACTAAAACAATATAAAGTGAAGAGCAATCATTCTTTGCAGGGGTGTAAGTGAGGTCCGCATTTTCTGGAGTATCTTAACACTGATTCTAACAATGGGTCTTGGTGAATCACTGTATGAAAGGAAGATGAAGCATTACAGCCCATTATTCGCATTCAGATGTCTGCTGAGAACATCCACAACCTGCTGGCTACTGATGTGTGCTCTGCTGCATCGCCCGCACAATGTTATTCTGATTGCAGCACAAGTTTTCATGAGCCAGTGTGTTAGTAGAGTCTATGGTTGCCAAAGGAACCACACAAACAACATATGGGGGCTAGTTATTGGCCATGTTTGGATTGGCAATGTAGTCTATTTTTATCAGGTATGAAGAGATTCTGTTTACTGGTGTCATCTTAAAGCAGTAGAGACATTTATTTAAAAAGTTAAGTATCGATAAAGCTAAGTACATTAACATAGTAAAAGGGGGAGTTGACAGACAGAGGAAGGAGAAAAGAATAAGCAAAGGATGTACTTAGCTTGATGGACTGGGACTGGTGGTACTGGCTCTTTTCCAGTGTGTACTTGTGGCACAAACATGAGATTTATATTTAACTCAACATGCTATTATATTATTTCTTGCAGGGAAACTCCAACAGTTTGGCGACTATAGATATTGCATCTGGCTATGTGGGTCAGATTGGATACAACCCCTTTGTTGTTGGAACTCTACTTATCATCAACACATACTCTGCACCAGTTCTGTCCTATCTATTACTTCTGTCAGAAGTTACCTTCCAGTGTCAAGGAGAAGGCACTGATAGGTATAGATAATTATTCCCTACTGGAATTTAGGAACTGGAAAATTAATTACATGCCAAGCAACAAATCTCATTGCTGCCATATTAATTACATTAGGGTGCTTTGGTGAACTGTGGATCCAAATATGCTATTTGTTATTTATTTGTGGTCTAGTTTACAAGGCTATCAACTTGAACTGTATAAAATTGAATGGCAGGATGATTGATCAGTGATGAGTTAGAAAGGATTTGGGAAGAAGCAGTCCATCTGTAATTGAGGCCTGAAATTTGCTTGGAAAGACTGTGGAAAACCACGAAAAACCTACAATAGGATAGCCAGACAACCGGTCAAGATTTGAGCCAGGCATCTCTCAAACATAAGTGTCGAGCATGACTACTATACAAACATTCTCTGTATAATTTGCTGATGGGTTTGTGTAGACACTGTTAGAAACCCTCTCACTGATTAAATCTGTGACTTTAGAGATAATGCATACCATCTTGCAGCTTTCCAGGTTTTGTATGTAATAAATAAACTGTTTGCTGTAGTTGGATTAATATATAAAATATCTTCCATGAATAAAAAATGGTACAATTCTGGGACAAAATGAAAGTCAGTTAAAGTAGACCAGAGTGAAATTAATATTACCATCACAATAATAATCTGATAATACAAAACAGTTCATTATAATAATACCTGAAAATTCACAAACCAAGCCAACCAAGCACATTTCTTGTACTTTTCTGTTCCAGGTTCTGGGAGCAGTTTTATAATTTGCATCATTGCCTAGCTCTTCTGCGCTTACTTCCTGTTGCTGTGTATGTTGTGCTGGTAGCCATTCTTCGTTACCACCTGTTTGTGTGGACTGTTTTTTCTCCAAAACTACTGTATGAGGCCATGCACACTTTGGTGATTTCATTGCTGATGCTAGTTTCAAATGTCCTTGCTGCAGCTGTTGTAAAGACTTTCAAATGACCAAGGAGTTTGGAGGATGTCATCGTCATCATCATCATAATGTATGAAGAATTTGACTTTTGCAGGCCATTCATGTAAGAGTTCTAAGTGTCTTATGACTGCCCACAAGCTTTATACATTCTTTTGTAATAATAAATTGGACTATTTAAAAACCTTGATGTGAAGTGATACTACTACTCTGTAATTATAAATGAACTAAAACTTTTCTTCACATCATAACAAAAGAACAAGAAAGTTGATTCAAGCAGTAACACTCTAATTTGTATGTACTGGGTGCCTGATCTGAAGCTCAGCTGTGACAACAGGTGTCTGGACTGAGGCATTCATGGTTTTCATTCAGTTCATTCAGACAAATGTTGGAATAATACTTTAAAACTAGGCCATGACTGCTTCCTCACACATCCTTTCCAATTTGTCATTAATTTTCATCCTGTCATTTAACATTATATAATCTGCAGTACTGACAGTGCTGTTAAATAGAACCTTTAACTACTGTAAATAAACAGGTAACACAGTGATTGAATACAGTGGTACTCAAAATTTAATGACATGCAAACAGTGAAATACTGTGCCTGCAAAAATAAATGGAAGCCATTATTTTAATAAAGAGTAGAACACTTACAGTATAATAAAGAATGACAAAGATGACAAAGGTTAGGCTACTTTGTTGTCTTCCTTCATAAGTCAAACAACTGCACAAGCTGCAGCAGTAACAAATGTGTAGTCAGACCAATAACTCTACAATCACTGGTGGGGATTGATGTACTGCCTTTGTTTTTGCAGCTTTGTTAATGTCTCCTATTCTTCTCCAGTGAGGAAGAGCGAGTTGTTATTTGAGTAAGCTTAGATGCCAGATACTTTTTTTTTATTTTGTATTATGACCAAAAAATGCACAATTATCTCGCAAAATATCACACACCTACATGTTTCGACACTATCGTGTCATCCTCAGGGAGCTTGTAATCAATGCCTTGCCAAGTCACACAAATATTTTAAATGCAGCTATTGGTAATACAATTTATAATTAAGATGTTACACATAGGCTTAATGCAAGTTCTCATACTATAGTCATTGAAATCTCAGTATTATAAAATTATTAAAACATTGTCTTATTTACAATAAAATGGGCTGAAATCTTTCGTTGTTACTATTCTCATGAAGTCAGTATGTGTGGTGGCCATATATACAATCCTTATATTGATGCTACTGTAGTGCTAGCCTGGTATGTACACGAGTACAGTACTTATCAGATTTTAAAGCATTTCAAGTGGTTGTTTCATATAATAACATTGTACTGTGTTCTTCAAGAATGGATAGCAAGAACCCACAACATCTGATTTTACACACAATTTTAGAATGTATTATTCGTTCTTCAATAATATTGTACGTTGCTGGGTCAAGACACCACATAGTCTGATTATATAGGTACATAGAATCAGACTTAAACTTAAAAATTTGGAAGAACATACTGCATCCATCATTAGGGTAGGTGTGAGCCAAGTTATGAAAGTAGCTGGATACACAGAAGAAGGAAAAGAAATAGCTCAGAGAATACTGGAGTGTTATTTCAGGCTAATGCCATGACATAAATGAGATCTTTGTTCTTCTTGGATATTATGCAGTGTAGATTGATAGTGACTGACTTTTCAGGACAACCTATTAGTCTCATCTTCAAGGGTAAAGAGTTTAAGATGGGACCAATAAGTTGTCCCAAAGCATTGGTAAGTTATTACCAGTCTACACTGTGTAACATCCCAGAAGAGTGAAGATTTCAAAATTGGAGTGGTTGATCGCAGGCCAAAAAGGACAAGTTCCAGACAGGGCAATAGGAACTGGAAAGGACAACTATGCCAGATCAAAAGAAGACTAAGTTTCTTTATTGCCATGCCTGGTAGAAAGGGTACAAATGGTTACAAAACAGCCCTTTACAGGTGTTTCTTTATTCCCTCTTTATTTAAGGACTGATAAGGCCCACTGAAATTTCAAAAGAACTGTACTTATTTGCTTTAATCTTACTTGTACACTCTTCAGGAAGATTTTGAAATCAATGTGCCACTGAAGTTCTGGAAAGAGGGCCACATTTACACTAAGACACTGCACTTGAGAGAACACAGTGTAGAAAAATAAATTTACAGGACTGATGCTATCACACAGGTATGGTATCGTGCACAGACCAATCTAGTTTCTGTTAATTCATCTTATAACCACTAGGGAGTGGTGAAAAAAAAATCTACTTCAATCCATCTGTAGCAGTCCTGTGCATATGTTGTATTTTTCTTTGTTTTCATGGAGTAGTGAGCAAATATGAAGTTTTGTTCTGGCTCACAAATACAGAAACACACAAAACCTTGAAACTGTTCATGGAAATAAAGACCTATCTTGTACGGGCCTTTGAATGGTTTAAAAGACTCAGACAGGAATATGAGGACTTCAAAGATGATCGAACATTGGAGGCCATAAAGTGCTCAAAATGCAGAAAGAGTTGCAAAAGTTCATTAACTGGTGGCCACAGACCATAAAATGTACCTAAAATTGATGGAGGTTCAACAGCATAATAACTAGGAGATAGTTTGTCAGCTTCTTCCTGAAGGTATGGGGAAGCCCCGTTGTAGATCTGTGTGCTGTTTGTTCCATGCATGAGCAAAAGAAGCACAGAGGCACAATTTGTGAAGACTTTATCTGCACCTGTCAGACCAATCCACACTATGTGATTTGTATCAGATATTTCAGTATGTTTCCAGAACAAAATATCAGAGCATTTAGTGGTACACAAAATCATCACCAGGGCCCAAAAGGTTTCACAGGCAGAAGTAAAGTAGCAAAACTATTTTAATCACTTTTCTTGATAAACACAAAGAACTTGAACTTGAAAGGATGTGGAGGGAAGAGGTCACACCATAATATCAAATGTCACAATTTACAAAAGCATAAACATGATCTTGTAATAAAAATATACTTAACTGCTAAGAAACAAAGTGCCTGATTAAAATGGTTTTCTGACAAAAAAAAAAAAACTGGAGGCAAGCTGAAACACAATTAACTTAGAATTTCACATTATATTTGTATTTCATGAATCCAACAATACAAAACATCTTAACATGCAAAGTCTTCACATTTATTTACAGTATGTTTCAACCCAAATGCATTCTTCATTAAATCTTGAAGAGATATATGGGTCAAATTGGATTGACAATTACTTGAAAGTTCATTTTAAAAAGTTGCAGTGTGAAAATGAAGCTTGCATTCATTTGTTACAATATTATGACTTGTTGTTATTGGCAGCTATGTAATGATATAAAACTACAAGAAGGAAGAGTGCCACTCCAAGAACATTAGCAAACACTGCCAGCTGCACGTCCGTAATCATTCTGTGGAAGAAAGTAGGAAAACATTACATAGTGAAGAATGACTGTGTCCATTTGACAGAAAGTATAAAAATTAACAAGATGAGAAATAGAAGATACCATGAGCTCACTCACTCAGAGTTGCAAATATTTCAAACTAACATCTAAGATGTGAATTATTTCAGACTTTAACCAGACAATTAACTGTCACAGAATGCACCTCATTTACTTGTAAGAAATGTGATGTTAGGCATGCACCCAGAATTTTTCATTTGGGGGGGGGGGGGGGGGGGGGGGGGCAAATAAAATTGGTGGTTGGTTTTAAAGGGGTAGGTAAAAAAAATGCAAAAAATAAATCAAAAAATT
>Ga0131853_10014330_pt1 | contig 14531 bp, 8 predicted proteins | sample TergutLab28metaG_FD_92764 | JGI IMG/M metagenome (GOLD analysis project Ga0131853, IMG submission 92764) | Labiotermes labralis P1 segment gut microbial communities from Petit-Saut dam, French Guiana - Lab288 P1 (version 2) (version 2) | ecosystem: Host-associated > Arthropoda: Insects >... | reverse complement strand
CAAAACAAGCACTACAATATAAACCAAAAGGACGAAGGAACATAGGACGACCGAGGAAGAGATGGAGGGACCAACTTCATCTTGAAGATCAAGGAACAGGAAACACACCTAACCCTTCAGGAAAATGATGATGGTGATGATGATGATGATGATGATGGACTATGAAAATATTTTAATAAAAACCTGATGAGGCTTATTTTATTAATCCAAAACATGTAGTCTATACATCTGTTTGAGAATATGTTTTGTTCCACTGGAAAGTTTTGTATATTTCGATCAAGCCGTAACTCAAAAGAATGTTGCCTACACGGAAAATCTCTCGCCTTCTTGCTGTTGCCAAGATTCCAACCTGCAACGTAGTCACTATACTGACTCAGCTATCCCGTCTCCTAACACTAACCAGATATTAATATTTAAACCCGCCACTGATGGAAACTAAGATTTACTTACGAGGAAAACAACCGACAAGCGTGGGTGTTATAATTCATTACAGCCGTCCCAAACCGCAAGGTAATTGGTTCAAAGAAGGCGTATAAATTGCGAACTAATTCGCGTCTTCAAGGCGAGAGCTCGATGCGTTTAACAGCATCAGTGAGCACCGCCATTTAATGCCGAATGCTTCAGAGCAAACCTTCGGGATTTCGCACATGTGCTTACTGGATTTCTAAGATAACATACAGAAAGTAATTCCGTATCCTTCCTTACACGAGTAAGAGGAGCCAAATAGCTCAGTTGGTACAGTCACTAGGATACTGGATGAACAGCTGAGTGCCTTACTTCGATTCCACGCAAAGCCAGAAAGTTTATCTTTCCTCTAAAGCAGCCAAACCGGGCTCTAAGGCCCAAATAGAATTTTACTCACTTGGTTCCGGGAACTTTTCTCTTCGGGTAGGGTGATCGAGGAGTGAATCTGACCATTCACACTAACACAGCACCAAGAACAAATGTGTGGTTACCTACTTTCACACACCTTCATGGCGCAGTGCTTAAGTAGGAGCTGGGATAAATTGTACTGTTACATTGTACAGAACCCCGTGAAGTATTAAATCCAGCAGTCGCTCTTCCCTTATATTTGTGTACAATTAATTACTTCTTCTTCTTCATCTGTGCTCTCCTTCATATCTCTTTTCTTCACGTTAAAGAAATTCAGCAACTAATAAATACCGCCACCTCTCAGACAATTTGTGTATTATACAGTTCTTTCAAATACAGGGTGTTACTGTATCTAACTAATTACTTCCCGTCGGCTAGACTGACTTATAACATTTCAGCTTGCAATAAACTACATTTTTGTTAGATATGACGGGAGTCGAAAAAAAAGATGTCCAGCACACCGTTTAAGTATGGTGAGTAAAAACTTGATTTTTACATACATGGGTCCGTGCATCGTGAATCGAATTTAATAACTGTCCAACAAGATGTGACTTATTCAGTTTATTACATTTCTGTAGGCAGCTCTACATGTTTCAGGTGTTGACATCCATCATCAGGAGCTGGTACAGCTGTAATTACAGCTTCTGGTATTGATTAACTGCAATGAGTAAAATACGTTGCTATTAATACTAATGTATAATTTAAAATTCTAGATTGGTCATATTAAATGTTACTGGCCTTGACGAATATATATATAAAATAATGGTGGATGGTTAAAAAAGCAGTATTTTTAAATTGTGTACAACAAAATATAAAATATAAAACAAAAAATATATATACATAATTTAGGTTATGTTGAAGTTCTATCGGAAAATGCGATAAACAAAGTCAGTTAATACTATTAATATACAGCTCACAACACATAACTCCTGAGACAATACACAACTATATAAATCGAATCCACCCAAACCTCCATTTCAATCCTATATTCGAAAACAATAACAATACGAATTTCCTGGAACTCTTAATAATCCGAGACCAGTTCTACCTGGAAATAGACATATATCGGAAACCCACAACGACAAACACCACCATCAACTTTTTGTCCATCCACCCGACCGAACACAAAACTGCAGCCTACCGCTGTCATGTCAACAGAATGCTGTCACTCCCACTAACAGAAGAAAGACGACAGACAGAATGGGAAACAATACAAACCACAGCGCAGAACAATAACTTCCCGAATACACATATAGCAGGACGAAAAACAAAAATACAGCACTACGCTCACATAAGAGCAACAAAAGATGAAAACAAAAAATGGGCAAAATTTACATACCAAAGCCCAAAAGTCAGAAAGCTTACCAATCTCTTTAAACACACAAACATAAACATCGCTTTCCAAAGCACAAACACAATACAGCAAAGCATCAAACCCAAGAACCCAGAAAAAATACCATACTACAATAGAAATGGGGTATATAAACTTACCTGCAAGACATGCAACATGTCATACATAGGGCAGACTAGTACAGACCTGACACAGAGGTACCGTAAACACATACGCTACATAAGAAATAACGAAAACCCAATCAGCATATGCCCAACACATTCTGAAGAACCAACATGAATATGGGACCATTACAGACACTATGACTTTATTTAAACCAATACACAAGACCTCATTGTTGATATCCTACGAACAACTCTTTATACAGACACATCAGTATAATGGTACTCTCACAAGAGAACAAAACAGAGGCTAACAAAATCCCCTATTCCAGATAGCCATCGATACCGGTCTTACGTCACAACTCTTCCATAACAAATGAAATCCTACCGTATGATACACATGAATCAGTTCCAAATCAACAACGGGAGCAGATGGTAGTAGATCCGGGTACGTAAAGACTATTCTTTTGATCTCAATAGTGCTAATCCCGAAGTATTTTATAATAACTAAATCAGGTATGCACACGAGAGTATTAACTGACTTTGTTTATTGCATTCTCCGATAGAACTTCAACATAACCTAAATTATATATATATATACATATATTGTTGTACATTTTATATTTTGTTGTACACAATTTAAAAATACTGCTTTTAACCATCCACCATTATTTTATATATCATATTCGTCAAGGCTAGTAACATTCTTCAATATGACCAATCTAGAATTTTAAATTATATATTAGTATTAATAGCAGCGTATTTTACTCATTGCAGTTAATCAATACCAGAAGCTATGATTACAGTTGTACGAGCTCCTGGTGATGGGTGTCAACACCCGAAACATGTATAGCTGCCTACAGAAATGTAATAAACTGAATAAGTCGCATCTTGTTGGACAGTTATTAAATTAAAAACTTGATACTGAGTGAAATAAACTGCATTAAAAGGCGTGAAGACCGACTCACGGCAGATTTGAATAGACGCGAGCACTGTGTTGCCTACCGCCACAATAAACACTGCGTGAAAAATGATTATACATGAGGTATTTAATAATCGACGTGTGTATAAAAAAGTGACTGCCCAAAACACGGACACCTGAATTTGGAGAGACAGCAGATATCCGAAAATTTGGAATTCAAATTCGAAATTATGCGACAGAATAACTTGTGCTTTTTAACCCTTTGATCCTGGAGTTGGACAATTACATTTTAGCACACCACTTAAGTACAATGTGAATATTTTATGAACCAAGAAGTGTAACATTAGGAAATGCAGGGAATTTTGTGGAGGAATAAATGAAGATGGCGAGAGAAAGTCTAAAAAAATTATTAAATATATTTGTTGACTAAATATATAAAAAGTGTATTCTGGGGAGTAGCGGTACGTCTGTACTATATATAGGATACATGGTGCATTAAGGTTCAGGTATTTTGATAATTGTGATAACGTCAAATCTTATACATTAAGCACTTTTTCCCCTTTTTCTTGTTTAGTAGTAAACATGGCATCATAACACAACCGACGCCATGGAGCAGAGTACTTCTTGAAAAGCCAGCAAGTTCTCAGCTAGCCAACAAATTCCCCCAGATTTTATGAAATCCGAAGGTTCATTACCACATTTAAAAATCCCGCCACTTGTCCCTATCCTGCGCCACATCAATCCAGTCCTTGCTCCTCAGTCCATTCTTTAACATCTATTTTAATATTACTCTTCCATCTAAGCCTAGACCTTCCAAGTGGCCTGTTCCAATCAGGTTTTCCCACCAAAGACTCCTGTATGCAACTCTCCTCTATCGAATACGTGCTACGTGCTCCGCCCATCTCATTCATCTCGATTTAATCACCCGAATAATATTTAGTGACGAACACACATTATAAAGCTCCTCGTTATGTAGTCTTCTCCACTTTCCTGTCACCTCGCCCTTCTTAGGGCCAAATTTCCTTCTCAGCATCCTATTCTCGAACACCCTCAGCCTACATTCCCCGTCCTCAGTGTGACAGAAAGTTTCATACCCATAAAAACAACAGGAAAAATTATAGTTATGCATAATTTAATCTCTATATTTTTGGACATCCACCTGGAAGACAAAAATTCTGCATCGAATGACAGCAAAGTAGATCTTTGATTTCCTTCTACTCTTTATTTCTTCGTGACTGGAATGGTAGCCTATCATGATACAGACAACAAAATGTAAACTGACACATTACTCACCTCCTCGTACGGTCTCGACTGTGGATGTGCGTCCTTGTAAACCTCACACTCGTAACATGGCGCTCTCTGGCACCAGACATGCTCCATCTCGGTTAAAACGGACAGCATGAATAACGCTGCGCGTAGCATTGCCTCCATCAGAACCTGCAACAACAGGACGCCACTTCTGTTTGCTTCTCACACACAATTACTATGCCGTGATTCAGACTTACACAAATTACCTGTCAATTTTTTTTTATTTCATATATTTCGTTAATACGAAATATTTTATAAATCACATTCGGGGTTTTAAGTTATGGAGGTAAAAAAATTATAAGATTAACAAAATGCGAGTAGCATCTGCTGTACCGTTAAACTGTTTGCATTTTAACTACAATGTTTATTTATGTATTTGAAATTACTATCACAGTAAACAAGATTTTACCTTATGTTTATTGGACCGTGCATCATTGTAATAGTTGAAGAATTAAAGACCAACTTGATGTCACTAGCCTGCAACACGGACACCACTCAAACCCAGCCACACCAAATCTCCAACACACAACGAACCGAGAACACAACAACCGATGTGGTAATCCAACAGCAAAGTCGCTAGCTCCTGGTGATGGATATATTAATGTCCGAAACGTGTTGAGCACATAACAAGTAAAAAAAAAATAGCTAGTGACATCAAGTTGGTCTTTTATTCTTCAACTCAACGATTTTCCCCTCTAATCGTCTCGTCTTTGCCTCTGCCGGTGTTTACTCTGGGACAGGAACTGAATTTTTATGTCAGCTGTCATTTAAATAAAATGTAGGTTTAAAACGATAAATAATCTTTAAATATATAAGGTTAAGAAGTGTCATCGCATCATTATCCTATTATTAGTTATTGGTGATTGTTAGCATTTATAGATACAACCGCCAGCCATCGGCGCCATGTACTTCCTGTCAGCAGACATCAAAATTCCAATTTTTTTTACCCAAAAAATACTTACTTTATTGATTATCCGGGATAGATGGATGCAGGACTTTGTGTGGGAGGGATCTGAAAGAAAGAGACAAGTTGGAAGATCTAGGCTTAGATATGAGAATAATGTCAAAATGGATCTTAAAAATAGTCTGGGATGGCATGGACTGGATCAATCTGGCTACATATAGCGGCAAATGGGAGGCCATGGTGGAGGTGGTAATAAGCTTCTGGTTCCTATAAATTTCTGGGAATTCCTTGCCTACTAGCTGAGGAATCGGTGTGCTCTCAAGAAGGACCCTGCTCCGCCCGGTTGGTTACACAGAGCGCTTATTCAGTTTAATTGTGATTTAATGTAGTAGAAGAGGGGGAATATGGATGGATATTCTGTACAAAATTCAGGTACACATGGGAATTATGCAATGCGAGATTCCGCCCATTGATGAAACGAGAAAGTTCGGCGTATCTTGCGGCTACATGCCGGTACAGGCGAAGATCATAACATTTACATGACACAAATTAAGTAAACGCTGGCAAATTTAGAAAAAAGCTAAGCTGTCTGTCAGGAATTACCGTCAATCTGAGACCCTAACCCCTTAACCAATGTCTATTTTACCTGGTAAAATTTGACAGAAACTTCTGTAGTTTTTGCGAAATATCAGGCTTCCGCCACACTGTAACTGAGAGCTTTGCTCTTCTGGGGTGTTGAGCGACGTTAAGTTGGTAGTGGGCCACCGATTTGATCCTTGAATATGGAACCGGTATTTGTCTCGCAACCTCGGTAATCAACCACCAACCTACGCCACGGTACGTCCCAGAAGCGTGCATGTCTTATCTAAATTTTGTGTTTTGTTGACCGTGCATCTTATCACAATCTTTGTAAATAACCAACTTGACGCACAATTCTTTTTCTTATATTTGTTGATTCCAATTCTCTACATGTTTCGAGCAATCAAGTACTCATCATAAGGAGAGTCAATTGTATCAATACGACCTCTGGTATATGTCACTTTTGTAGGTGACCGTGTGGTATGCAGGTTTAGATGGAGTTCCAACTAAACCTGCATACCGCACGGTCACCTACATACAGTGACATATACCAGAGGTCGTATTGATACAATTGACTCTCCTGATGATGAGCAAATGGTTACTCGAAACATGTAGAGAACTGGAATAAACAAATACAAGAAAAATAATTGTGCGTCAAGTTGGTTATTTACAAATAATATTTTGTCTAGTTGTGAATGAGGCCAATGCCATTCAAATTCTTTGTTACAGAAGGACAAAATGAGAGGGTAGATACTTTAATGAACTCAATTTCCATACGCTGTATTTGCTGAAAAAGTTTCCTCCATATAGAAACACCACTCCAGCACAATACATATTGTTATACTATCCAATTTAAAAAAGTTGCCTTTTTGGAGGCCATGACGGCGTATAGGGAGTGGAGGAATAACTCCACTCATTCTTGAGCTCGGCAGTAGATAGAGGTAAGTACTCAGTTTCACGTACCGGCCACTTTGTCCTCGGGGAAGAGCCCTTGGTATTGATTGCATGGGAGGGTGGGTAGGGGGAACAGCTGGTAGGAAGCACCAGCGGCAGAGAGAGCGCTCATATGTTCTCCGGAAATTGCAGTGTTTCCGTACAGATGTTGCTGTCTTCCTAGAAATTCACAAGTTACGAAGGCCATATGTTTAAAAGTAAGTTAATTTTTAACAAATTCCGTTTGAAATTCCAGAGAGATTTATAAACACGATTTTATAATTTTCTAACTTTCAGAGTGATTCTGCTTGTGTGGAGCCGTGTCTTCATTTTGCTGTCCCTGGCTATGATTTCACACTTCTCTCTTTCGTGCGCTGATTTTCCCCCACCGTTTCTACAGCATGTTCCTTTTTTTATCTGTATACCACAGCGATCAGTACAGATCCCCACCAAATGCACGCTTTTTTTGTGTGAAAAGATTGTCACAATCTCAAATAAACACCCTGTAAAAAAACCAACGTTTTTCCCAACCTGGCTAAATTCTAACCCAAAAATATAGGTAGTATTTTTACTCCAAAAAACTTTAATCCACCGAAAAAGCTACATGGTGTTAAAATCCAGAAGACATTTATATCTTCGCTGCCTTCGAGGCCTCAAATCTGCTAAATCACATGTTTCAACAAGCCAATGGCATAGGCCAAGTTCGCAGCAGCTAACCGTAGCGCACTATTGGCCAATGAACATAATACATTTGCAGCTCCAAGGACAGGCCACCCTCCAACATCTTTCGACGCCTAATGTCAACTATAGTGGTCGTACCGCTCCGCTAACCTCTAAAGTTGCATTTTATATATTTATTCAACAAATATATGCACTGAATATTTTAAACATGGTATATACTCTCCGTTTTTTTCTCTTCAAAGTGCAGTTTGTTTCATAATTCTAACGTATTTGGTTCCTTTATTATTCACATTTTATGTACAGGGTGTGCTAAAATTTAAAAAAAAAATTCCGGCGCCAAAAGGTTAATTAAAAAAAAACAGCCAATATACGCATAAACGTTACATTGGGGCGCGTTCGTACTAACATTGTTGCCGTAAAACAGCAGTACGTATTACATATTCCGATTGTGTGTTTGTAGTCTTAGGTATCCAGTATGCAATGCGCACGCGCCATATTGTCATCTGTGGCCTGTCCGGCTTTACAATATATTTCCGCCTCATCTCATAAACGGTACGGTTTTCGAAAAAAAAATTTATTGAACATAAAATGCGTGTTTTTATTTTATGTACAATATTGTCTGAGACATCTGTTGTTATAAGAAGAAATGAGCGAGATATTATCAAGAGTGTCCATTGGTCATCACGTAAAGTACCCGTTATTCTTGTGAGATTTTAACACAACTGAATTTTCTCGCGAGATTTTCGAAAAAATACCCAAATGTCAAATTTCATAAGAATTCTGTCAGTGAGGGCCCAACTGTTCCATGCGGAAGGACAGACAGACAGACATGACGAAGCTAATAGAAACTTTCTGTAATTTTTGCGGACGCGCCTCAAAAAAAGGAGCATTTAAACTAACATTTCCCTTATCAACTTTCAAAACAAATCCCGCTTTAAAATGTTCTTGCCGGCAGAAACAAGCAAGACTACTAGACATTTAAACGGTCACCTGCAATATTAAGTTATTTTAACAACAGTTTGCTTTAGAGACAGGCCTGCTACTGTTGGGCCCAGAAGGTTTGTGTCTTTCCATCTGCTATCTAAACACATGTACTTAATATACAAGAGAGAGAAATGTGATCTTCCCTGCAGTTTCACAAGGCTATGAAACTTGATCTATCATATTAAATGAAGAACCCCGATTCAGACCATATTATACAAGGAGAATGAAGAGGAACAAGGAGGGAAGGAGGGAGTAACAGGAGAATGCTGATAAAAAAAAAACACAAGGGAGATCTCGCTACTATTTTCTCTTCGATACATATTATTAGAATGTTCAAATGACGGAAGGTAAAATGGACGGGAATTGTAGCATATATGGTAGAGAGAGATAAAATAAAATTATTGTTAGAATACCTACAGCTAATATAGAACTTGAAACGAATGGCGTAGAAGGGAAGATAATTCTAATGTGCATCATCCCCTTTGTGTTTAGAACAATTGTAAGCAGTTAGGTATGTTTACACTTACAGTCGAACACAACTATATTTGTTTTTTTAAGTATACAGGAGTTTACAACAACGACATGTTTCGGCCCTATATGTGGGCCATAATCAGGTTGTGGTTAGACTTTCAGCTTGGGCTATACTAGCATGCGTTTATATTATTCTCACTGATTGTACATATTGTAGCCTAAGTAATTATATTTAGATATTATATTTTACCCTCTAGCATAAGAAATAATCCCTATGGGAGAAAAAACGATATCCAACCATATACACCCGGGACCATGGTACCCCGTGACATAATGAGATCTCGAACCCGCCCCATTACGCCCCAAGACCACTACACGGATGCTAGTACAGCCTAAACTGAAAGTCCAACCACAACCTGATGATGGCCCACATATAGGGCCGAAACATGTCGTTGTTGTAAACTCCTATAATATACTAACAAATATAGTTTTGTTCGACTGTAAGTGTTAACATACCTAACTCCTACTTAGGGAAGATAATATTAAAAGTGGCTTTAAAGATATAAAATAGAGTGGCATAGATTGGATTCCTTACGCTTAGAACAGGGAATATAACGGGCTGTTGTGAATACGGTAATGAATATTATGCTTCATAAAGGACAGGGATTTTGTATTTCGACTGTCTGAGAAACTGTGTGTCAAGCAGGACTCAGCTGCATGATTCTTCACCTTTATTATCACGCAACATGAATCTGATTATTTCACTTCTCATCCCTGGTGGCAATTGTAGGAAACATTCTGTTCATTTCTTAACATCTGTTGAGGGTTGAGTCAGAGTTCTTTGAAACACAAAACATGGTTCATGAGCTAGTGAACTACCATACAAACTCTGACAATGCGAACTTCGGGTTTTATTTATTTCTGTCATTGTATTGCAAGACTGTACAATGCCGAGAGAAATATGACGTCACGTCTAAACCCACAGCCCTACAAACTAAACAACGGAAAATTTTGTATGGGTGAAATAACTTGTTCTTTACAGACTTTCAGATTAAAACAGAATGAAAGTATACATTGGGGCATGTAAAAAAATACAAATATGGGAAAGGAGAAGTTTATTTTCAAAAGATGTTGTTTCAATCGCGTCTGTCGGTACACCAAGATAAATCTTCTTTACATTCTGAGTACACGGATCCAAACTTCTTCCTTCGTCATGCACAAATGGAATTTGAATCAAATTGTTGATACATTTGCATTTCAAAACTATACAGTAAGCTTTCCAACAAGGAAAGTTTATTTTCAAAGTTTTTTTTTTTTACTACTAAGCAGTCAATGCTCTCACCGCAGAGAAGTTTCGCTTTGTTTCACAGTGCGTTCAGAAAACAAGGTGCCCACAAAGAAGCTGGCATCTGAGAAGTCTTGCAGGTCTCGGATCAAAACCAGCCGAAGGAGAGGTCATTTAACGAGACTGTAGATTCCTAACACACGTAGACTGTGTCACACGTGAAAGAAATAATTAGGCAGCATGGGTAGAATATGACTGACAAGGAAAGACCGATGTACGTGAAGTAAAACGCATCCTGGTGCCACTTTTTCTACCACAAATCCCATATCGACTGGTCTGGGATCGAATGCAGGCGTCTGCGGTGAGAGGCTGCCTGAAACATGGCACGACCATACATTGAAATACAATGGAAATTATGAAGAACAAACGCGCATGCGTATAAGGCATTACAAAGGATCGTTCTAGACCGAACGGTCTCTCCTGCTGTAATCATTCTTCTTTGTATTTCAGAGGTTCCCCGTCCTAGTCTTGACCAAGACATGGACTATCGTGACGATTACTGTGGTATTACTCAGCCTCTACATCCACACGCCCGGATTGTACCCCAAAATAAGACACGGCCGTTTCTTGAACTTCCTTTCCACTATAGTTGTCACTCTCATCCAATTATTTGGCATAATATAATACAAATGACAGCGCTGTTAAATAAATTACAAAATTCCTAATAAAGGACGGAGTAAATTTTTAAAATTTATTATTCCTCTATCGCCTATATTCAAAAAGCCAAGACTAGCTAAGAACGCCTCTGGAGATTTGTCAAAACTAACTGTGGAATACACATCAAACTAGTTGGTGATCGTAATGTATCCTAAAACAGGCCATGGAAGCCCAGATGGAGAGTACAGACATAGCTCTACTCTTTCTTTAACATCGGCGCTGGATGGGGAAGGTGGTCAACGCCACGTCCCAGCCGCTTTCCCGCAGGAAAGAGACCCGGTACCCATTGTGCAAGAGACTGAGTGGACCCCAGGACCGGTCTGGAAGGGTGCGGAAAATATTGCGCCTACAGGGATGCGACCCCCGGATCGTCCGACCTGTAGCGAGTCGCTATAACGACTGAGCTATCCCGGGCCACCTGCGGATTCCTACCTAAGAGTAAGATTGACCAAAAAAAAAAGGGGGAGTAGAGGAGATGAAAGAAAATTTTTAAAAAAATTTCCAATCTTTCAAAATTTTACTTCATCATTCAGGTTTATTTCTTAAATTTCCGATCAAAAGAGTCCACCCGGTTTCCTCTAAAAGAAACTTGCTGGCCTTTATAAAAGCCACTGTACCACATTAAACCATTCGCCGCGACCATTTCCACCCTCATTTGCCCATATCACAACTGTACCTCACCCCCGCGTCGCCCTCGTTCTGTCCTCGAGATGTGGTAGCAGTTTCGACTAAAATCATTACACCAATGAACCAGAACTACACTGTGTCATATCATCTGTGGATCACCGTGGATACGTGGTGATATATTGCGGGAATAAACTGGGTTGAAGGGCATGAGATTACACTCTGTGGGTGGGCACACGATCAGCTTGTTTCAAACGAACGAAATGATAGTAATGAAAGGGTTTCAGTTTACCATTACGCAAACCGATAAAATCAAACAGTACGTGTACTACGACAGACAATGCAGAGAAGAGCTGGCCTCATGTGTGACGTCGGTAAATCCATTTGAATGTGAATGGATTCGAAGCGGTAGCACCCGGAATATCCCTGCTGGTGCCAGCAAACACTCTTAAGGTTTTCATTAAGCAGCCACGGTATTTCGAATATCCGCCTAATACAGGTGCTAATCTTGGAACTTGCCGATTAATTGCAGAGTATCAAATGCGTCCTTATATAAAAATTACAAATGTTCTTCGGGTCAAAAAGTCAGTGAGAATGTCACAGGGGAGGTAAAGGGATACGTGCGGATTAGAACATAAATATATATGAAGTATTTTGGTGGGGAAACCCAAACGAAAAAGGCCACTTGAAAAAGTACGCTTAAGCCTAAGGGTAATATTAAAATGTACCTTAAAGAAGCAGGCTGAGAGATTGAAGACTGGACTACGTGTTTCAGGTAACGGACAATTCGACAAGCGGTTATAGATAAGGTAACGAAAGATCGCGTTTCATCAAATGCGTAAAACGCGGTGAATTTTTGGCTAGCTGTGGATCTGTTAGTTTCCCAATAAGAATTCAGGCCGTTTGAATTAAGTGTTTATACATTTAGTCCGCCACTTAATAAAAAAACGACGTTACAGAGCTAGTCGGACAAAATGACGCCAAAGAAATTCCTGAAAATTCGCTTGGAACGAGGGCCCACGAAACCGCTTTCCACAGTTTACACTCTGCTCCTGAGTGTAAGAAGAGCCTTGGGGCGACCAAGACGGCAATGGAAACAACAAGCATATTTACCGAGAACTGTTAAAATAACCGCGGAACAAACACTGCGGTATGTCGTTCAAGCGGTAACGGCTGTTTCGGATTCGTTTAACCTCAGGTCTACTCACACCAGGGTTATAAGAACTGACGAAGTCACTTTGTGTGTAGTTGATACACATTAATTTTTTATTGTTCTTTTCATTCTTTTCTCTCCAGGATTGCTGTATTACTGTATGTGCTGTATGTACTGTATATACTCTATGTTAATCATATGCTTAATTTTATCATGCTTAGTTCTCGCCTCTCTTAAGACCAGAAATGGGAGGAATATAATTTCCTTCTATTTCTTTTCGTTTATAACTGGACGCGATAAGTGTTTATCGCGCGAGTAGTGTGTGGAGTAACGCATGTAACAGTAGCTGCTTTGTTCAGCAGTAGCAGTCTGCTGTGTATCTCGAACAGTGACTGAGCAACAGAGAATGAATCTGGACGGTCAGTGAGTGTAAACGGTAATGAAGAGCCCGCTGGCGAGATTTGTCACCAATACAGTTCAGTCGTAACTGCAATTATTCCCTAATTACACAAAATAAAACTCCAATACACTCTACTTGGGGATTACTGAGTGTGTGTGTGTGTGTGTGTGTGTGTGTGTGTGTGTGCGGCCTGCCCTAATCCCCGTCTTAACCTGAGTTCCGAGCTCCGTCCCTTCTGGGAACAACATCCAAGATACGTTCCCCACCGGGTGCGCGCAGGTACAACAACTTTTACTCACTCCTCAGCCATTCCTCAGCACCTCGAAACGCTGGCACAGCGCCTTCATTATACCGCGATTGTTTTATTATACAGCATTTAAAATTTGTCGTTCTCCATCGTTTAAATATCGTACTGTATAATTTTAAAATTTCGTACAAAATATTTGACGTGACAACTCAACATGACTCCCAACAGATGGCTCGGTATCGATTATAGGCCTTCGTTACTGCAAACCCCTTCATTTCTACGTAAGCCACGAGAGGAAGGGGACATCCACATACATTCTCCTCCATCTAACTCAAATTACAAGTTACCCATTCTAAATGTCTCCGAGTCATCGGTAAGCATCCCTGACGTACCCCCCAATTTCCCACCTGCACCACTCTCTAAACATCAAGCCCATCCCCATTCTCACCCACCACCTTGCTGACAAATTTTTAGCTCATTGCCCCTTACACCCCAACCCCCCAGTCAAACAAATATGGAATTATACTCTAGCCGACATGACTAATTTGTACAAAAAAATATAAACGTACGAAGTACATACTACTGTAATTAGCTTACCGGAAGTAGCAGTGGGTTTTTTTTTGTTCATAATTTTTCACTGCTGTTATTTGCACCTGAAGAGTATGTTTATTTACTTAGGTTATTCGGAAAGTAAATACCGCATTCTATGAGGAGGGTATACAAAAACTTGTGCCCCGCTACGATAAGTGCCTCAATAATGGCGGAGAATATGTGGAAAAATAGTTTGAAGAATGTAGAATCTGATAACAATAAAAATTTATACGAAACCTTACTCGATTTTTTACAGCGAAACGGTATTTACTTTCTGAATAAGCCTCGTATATATATATATATATATATATATATATATATATATATATATATATATAAGCTTTTTATACTTTTGTCCTATCGTGTATATATATATATATATTAGAGAGAGACACTCTTTTATTATT
>Ga0131853_10014329_pt1 | contig 14532 bp, 13 predicted proteins | sample TergutLab28metaG_FD_92764 | JGI IMG/M metagenome (GOLD analysis project Ga0131853, IMG submission 92764) | Labiotermes labralis P1 segment gut microbial communities from Petit-Saut dam, French Guiana - Lab288 P1 (version 2) (version 2) | ecosystem: Host-associated > Arthropoda: Insects >... | reverse complement strand
TTTGAGGGCTTTCTTTCCACCGCCACAAAAGCCCGCCGGGCGCATTTGGAATCCCTCCGCCAGGAACAGCGTACTATGGTCTTTTACGAAGCCCCCCATAAACTGCCTTACACGTTGGAGGACATGTTGACATCCTGGGGCGACAGACGCATCTGCCTCTGTCGCGAGCTCACGAAGCGCTATGAGGAAACCATACGGACAACGCTGGCCGATGCCCTTGCCAAATATACCGCTGAAAAACCCCGGGGGGAATTTGTCCTTGTCATTGAGGGCGCCCCGGCTCCGGTCCCAGAAGAAGCCGGCGCAAACCTTCCTCAGGCACTAGAGCGGCTCTCCGCCTTGACGGCCTCCGGCCTCTCTGTCAAAGACGCCGCAAGGCAGACGGCCAAAGAAACAGGCCTTGCTAAAAACTTACTCTATACCGAGGCATTGAAGGCACAACGGGAGTAAAAAAGCTTGCAGTTGCACTGTGCTTATGTTAAGCTTTTGAATGATACATCCATCTCTTCCGCCGAAGACGGGAGAGATGGATGAGCGCATATATCGAAAACGAACTGAGGTGCTCTTCGTGTTTTGCAAAAATTGTGGTAAGAACATCGCAAATGCCGAGTTTTGCGGAGGCTGCGGCACAAAGGTAACAAAAAGCGCCGCCTCTCCACAGCCTATCCCGCCACCCCCACCCGCTCCGTCTGGCGAAGGCGGTTATCGGCCACCTGCCTCACCTGGGCCTGCGCCATCCAGGGTGCAGAAAAAACAGAAACCCAATATGACGATTATCGTCCTCCTTTCTTTGGTGACACTCATTGTCATCGGCATGCTGGCAGTATGGCGTTTCGGCTCCTCTGAAACCATTGATGCACACACCCTGCGCTTTTACTTAAACGATGGCTCAGAAGCGTTGCATGTGCAGCGCGCCGTGGAAGACGGTGACACGGTCTCCCTGCCGCAGCCGCCGTCTCGCTCTGGATACGACTTCATCGAATGGACGGAAGACCGGGCAGGCAATCGCCCCTTTGACGCTGCAGCGCCGGTGAGAGACGACATCGACTTGTTTGCCCAATGGGGAGCCGCCGCGCCAGCAACAGCGCCCGCGCCTTCCCCCTCACCGGAACCTACCGCACCTGTCATGCACACCATCACCTTCCAACTGAATGATGGCACAGGCGATGTTCATACCGCAGTCTCCGTCCCTGACGGCTCTCTGGCCGCCCTGCCTGTCGCTCCCGAGCGAGAGGGATACGAATTCGTCCACTGGGCAACAAGCGCAGCAGGCGTACAACCTTTTGTCCTCACCACCCCCGTACAGAGTGATCTGACTTTGTTTGCCCATTGGCAAGAGGAGGCACAACCATCTCCATCGCCAACTTCGACCTCTTATGTGACAACGGCAAACCTGCATTTCCGAGCAGGCCCTTCCATGTCCGCCCGCTCTTTCGAGGTGGTTCCCCGAGGCACCACCGTTGAAGTCGTCGGCTACACCCACGCGGATGATAGGCTGTGGCTTCGCGTGAGCCGGAGTGGTCGAACAGGCTATATGGCAGCAGAATTTTTATCTCTCGCAAACTAAGAGAAAGAGGTGCATATGGATCATCGCTATTCCGAAAGAGACGAGCGGCTCCGGGCAAGGCGCCGCAAAAGCAATATTGTGTTCACGCTCGCTTGTGTTGTGGCCACCGCTGTGTTGGGTCTGGCCTTTATAGGCATATTGGCATTGTGGTCCGGCTCCTTATCCCGTCCCGATTGTGACTGCGCCCCACCACTTCTTGCGGCGCGGCCGACAGATACAGAAGAAGGGGATATTGAGCCATATGACCCGGCTCCGCCATACGAAGAAGCTCCCGAACCCTACGAACCAGCGGAACCATACGAAGAATATACGCCCGAGGTGCCGGATGATCTCCCTGCGGAATCCCCTCTCCCCCAGGGAATCGCCCTTGCGGCTGGTGCGATTAACGCCGAAGCGGCCAGAGTCGTCGTGCAACCCGGAGATCCGCCCTTGTATCGGCGGCTTGTCAATCAGCACAACCCCTTATCATCTTCCTTTGAACCGCCTCTTCGCACATTGGCCGGCTCCCATGTCTCTGTATATACCGGGATATATGAACCATTGACCCGAATGATGGCATCCGTTACCAATGCAGGCGGGGTCATATGGGCACAATCCGGTTTTCGTTCTTACGAGTCTCAGCGGGTGATTTTTGAGAATCGCGTGGCCTTTTACATGGGCCAAGGGTATGGCCGTGAGCAGGCGGAGCGAAATACCGCCTTGTGGGTCGCCGTTCCGGGATCCAGTGAGCATCAATCCGGCTTGGCGGTGGATTTTAACTGTATCACTATGGCCTTCGCGGGCACTGTCGCCTACAATTGGCTGATTGACAACGCCCATCGCTATGGCTTTATCTTGCGCTACCCGCAGGGAACGACGCATATCACCGGCATCAACTATGAGCCTTGGCATTTCCGATACGTCGGCATTGAGCACGCGACCGCGATTTGGGAAAGCGGGATTACGCTGGAAGAATATTTCAAATGGTACTATTTTTTGCGCTAGACAGGAATGAATAAAAGAGGAGCGTTTCCGCGATTCGGAAATGCTCCTCTTTTATTTTATCGCTTTTTTAAGGCCTCTTCCACCTGTTGCAATTGCTCCACTGTGTTCACCCCGATGATCTCATCCCCCAGCTCCCGCTTGCAGATGCCGATTTTTTGGCCATCTCCTTGCAAAATAGCGGGCACATCCGTCAGGTAATACTCCCCCTGGCTGTTGGCACAGCCCAGACGGCCCAAAGCAGATAACAGCGGGCCCGACTGGAAGACATAAACCCCCACATTCAACTCTCGAATGGCCTTTTGCGCCGGAGTGCAGTCTCTGTCTTCCACCACCTCGCGGAAACTTCCGGCGGCGTCTCTGACGATCCGGCCAAAAGGCAGGGCCAGATCTGTGGTTCCTGTGAGGATGGTGCAGGCATTTCCCTCGGTCTCGTGGACCCGAACCAAATCTTCGTAGGTCTCCCGACGGAGGAGGGGCATGTCGCCGTAGCAAATGAGGACGGGGAAGTCTCCCTGGCCCAGAGCCTCTCTGGCGGCCATCACTGCGTGGCCTGTACCGAGCTGCTCTCGCTGTTCTGCAAAAACATAGCTCTGATCGTGGAAATAGGCGGTTACTTTTTCTTTTTGATAGCCCACCACAAGAATGGTATCTTTCGGTGGAATGAAGGCGATAGCTTCCAACACATAGTGAAGGAGCGGCTCTCCCAGGGCGTGGCGCATAACCTTGGGCAAATCTGTGCCTTCGGTTTGTAGTCGGGTGCCTTTTCCTGCGGCTAACACAACAGCTTTGACTTTCATGGGGCACACTCCTTCATCAAAAATCCCGCATACACAACACGGGCGCACAGTGTGCGCCCGCTTCCATATGCTCATGTGAAAACTACGAAAATAAAGAACTGATAAAGCTGACCACCAAGAACGCGTTGCCTCTCAAGACACCCGGCAGGGCAGTCATGGCGTAGGCGCTGCTGCCTGCGCTGTCTAACAATATATCTCCGGCCAGGTCTTCCAGGGCCGCGCCATTGGACATCTGACGGGGGCTGGACTCAAAGACCACGAGGCCCAACTCGTAGGCGTCCCGGGCTAGGCCTTCTGTGCTTGCGGCGACGAGGACGGTTCTAAGCCGGACGGCTTCAAACAGAGCTTCTGACGCGGCTCTGTATTCTTCCTCTGCCGTCTCTGTGAGGAAGATGCCCACCTGGTGCCCCTCGCTATGGAGACGCCGGAGAGTGTCAGGATGGGCCAGAGCGTCCTCTGCGGTGACGAAGAAGCCGGCGGGGATGCGGGCTTGACGAAGCGCGTCTAAAAGGGCATCGGTCTCCGCTGTCAGGCCTACGAAGCTGATAGAAACAGGAACAGGGGCCGGGGCCGGAGGAGAGGGTGCTGTTCCAGGTTGATCGGGATCATCAGGGTCGATTTCATCCGGATCTGTCGGATTTTCTGGATCGGTCGTGTTCGGCGGTTCTGGCGAGACAACCACTGTGGAGCCGCCCGTCTCCCCCTCACTGGTGGCGGTAAACGCTTCGTATCTCTCCCGGAGTCCAAAGAGCAAGTCGCCGTTTTGCAGGACGACGTTGTGGTTGAGTGCCTCCAACGGCATGTTGTAAAGTCGCACTGTGGGTGCTGGCTCCGTCGGGATGATTTGGAAATTGATGTCGAAATAATAAATCAAGAGCCCGCCCAGGGAATCAACACCGCCGACGGGGAAAAACAGAGCACCGAAGCGGGTCAGAGGTACAACGGGAAAAGATCCGCCTTCGCTGGTGACATTTGTGTCGCTTTCCAGGTCAAATAGGACGTATCGATCAGGGTTCCAGCTTTGGGACAGGCGGACAGTGTTCGGCTCTGTGGAATGGGCGAAGACGAGGCCGAGCTGTTCTAAGGTGGACTGGGGCACATAAATTTCTCCGTTCCAGACAAAGGGCATTGTGCCGGACTCCAACTCCTCCGGTTCGTCTGTGTTGACCATGGTAAAATACACCCCGGACGAGGCAGCAACCCCGGGGGTGATTGTCAATAGTATGAGCAGTGCTGCGAGCACAAGACAAAGAACGCGTTTATACGTCATGATGGGCCTCCCAGAGCATAGAAAGAGAGAACTCTACAAGTTAGAGTATAGCATACACTCCGGTCTCTTGCCAACAGGGAGAACTCAATTGTTACAAAATTGCAAAAAACCAGGCCCGGAGGCCGCAAATGCGACTTCCGGGCTCGGTCATTATATAACCCTCATGTAGGGGCAGACCTTGTGTCAGCCGCGAATTGTGCTAGAACATTCGATACAATGGTTTGAACTTCTTGGCATGGCTTCTTTTTCTTACCCCCTGCGAATACTTCCCGACCCAGTGACACTCCTTGTCACATCAACAGGATCACCGTGGTAAATGATATCCCCAGAGCCAGACACCGTCGCGGTTAGGCTTTCTGCCGCATACACAATGGCCTCACCCGAGCCGGTTACCCGGGCCTCCGCAGTTGGCGCATGCACAGCGCGAATATCCGCCGTGCCGGAGCCGGTCACGGTAATATTCACATGGCTGGCCGTACCCGAAAGGACAATTTCGCCGGAACCGCCAATGATGGCGTCAATGTCGTTCACAGCATCGACTGCCAGGCGCACATCGCCGGAACCTGTGACACTGGCCTCAAAGCCATCCGCCTGCCGCACGCCTTCGCCACGCACACTGCCGGAGCCTGTGACACTGACCGCAACCAAGTCCGCTACCCCCACATGAAATTGGAAAACGGTGGGCGATATCCCCTGATTGTTCACATTCCGCGTGGCGATATACAGGGTGGTACCAGAAATGCTGACGTCCAACTCTATATGCGGCAATACATTTTCATCAACTTGAAACAAGAGGCTGTCGCTGGGCTCATTGGATAGGATCACGTCAAAAGATCCCATGGAGACGATGCGGTCAAAATTACCGTCCAGCGGGATGTCCGTGTCTGCAATCACGCCGTTGCCGCTTACAGTCGCCACGGATCCGACGATACTGCCACAGCCTGCTAAAAACAAAGCTAAACCTAAGGTCAAAACACCAGCTATCATTTTTTTGATTTTCATTTCTTTTCCTCCAGAATATGATTTTTTAATCTTTCCACGGCTTTTTTCCGTCCAGCCAGCCGTTTTTTTGCCAATGCAAATAGTCTTTTGTACGCTCACGCCCATCTTTGCGCTCTGATTTGTCAATCATCTTCTGCGCGGTCTTCATCCCAAAAAATAACAGACGGATTTTGAGACGTGGCCTCGCCTCGGCTTTTCCTTTTATTTTGCGAGAGACGCGTTCGCACTGAGCCGCTATCGCCTTCTTGTGTTTCTCTGCGACATCTTCCCACTTTGCCTGATACAGGGCCTGCTTGATGACAAAGGTCTGAGCGACGCCCCAAAAATCCAGGCTATCTTTGATGTCTTTTGCCGTCTTCCCCGTGCCCTGCCCGATTGCGTTTGTGATAATGACCGCCCGCTTCGAAAACATCGGTTTTTCCGGCGAATGAGCCATCCATTTTGTGGTCAGGTGGTCGAGGAGGACTTTCATCTGTCCGGTGACGTGGAATGCATAGGTTGGCGAAGTAAACACCAGCAGGTCTGCTTCTAAGATGCTTTCCCAAATCGGTACTGTGTATTGCGCGTGTGGGCAAACGCTGATGTCGCGATAAAAACAGGCTTTGCAGCCTGTGCAGAACACCGGACAGTCCCGGGGCAGAACATATTCCATCACGGTATGGCCCTCGCCCATTGCTGAGAGAAAAAGCTCTTTCATGGCAAAGGTGCAGCCCCTTTGCTCTGTGCCGTTGATGACTGTGATGTTCATTCAAATATCCTCTTTATCCCTTTACTGGCACTGCGCTCAACAACGATCAAAACCTCCGTCAGAGGCCAAAGGCAAAAAAGCCCCCGTCTTTCAAGGCTCCTTTCGTAAAGGAGCTGTCAGCGAAGCTGACTGAAGATTCTTCACCGCAAAGGCTGTTTTTGCATCTTGGCAAAGCGCCTTGGGTATTGATCCGGCGTGGGGGCGACTTTGCGGATGACGACAATGCGCCGCACCACTTCTTCGCTGCCGGGCAAAGTGTAGTCATAGTGGCCTTCGATTTCCCCGCCCAAGATCGCCGCGGCACCGGCGGCGGCCTGGATTTCTTCTTCGGCGTGGACGGTTTTCATGGCCAAACATGCGCCCCCTAAGCGCACATAGGGGAGCGTAAGCTCTAACAACACATTCAGTTCTGCCACGGCACGGCTTGTGGCGTAGTCGTAGCTTTCTCGCTGACCAGGCGTGGCAACCCACTCCTCCGCCCTGGCATGAACGCAGTTGACGCCCTCCAGTTCCAGCCGCTCTATGACTTCTTCCAGGAAAGTCACACGCTTTTGTAAGCTGTCCAGCAAAGTAACTTCCAGCGTGGGAACCGCAATTTTCAATGGCAGACCAGGGAATCCGGCCCCGGTGCCAATGTCAATGAGCTTTTTTTCCTTGAAATCCGCCGCACGAGTGAGGGCCAGGCTGTCGAGAAAGTGCTTTTGCACCGCTTCGGCGCTGTCTGTGATGGCCGTCAAGTTCATGACTTGATTGCGCAAAGAGAGGTACTCCCAATAGGTCTCAAAGCGGACGAGGGCCTTCGCGTCCAGCGAAAGCCCCAGATTTTCTGCGCTTGTTTGTAATTCTTGTCTCATATTCGTCTCTTGCCTACCGATCACCCAAATATCCTTCTTCCGCTTCCTGGGATGGAGTCCAATTCTTTAGCTTGCGCGCCTCTGTCACATAAAACAGAGGCAGACAGGTGAGGAGCACCAGCAGCACCGACCCCACTTCCGCCATGGCATCTATCGCGATATTGCCCGCGAAAAGAGCGAAGTTGAAAATGCCTACCAGAAAACAGATCATCATCCGTTCGCGCTTCTGATAGCTCATCATGCCGAAAAGGCCAGTGCCCAACATGACAAGGCTTGCAATCAACCAACGGACTTCCGTAAATTGACTCCCGGTATCGTTGATGAGCGAGGCCACCACCAGGCCCAGATACAGGGCACCCATTCCTGTCAGTAAAACCGAGGTGTTCCGAAATGATTTTTGCAATCGCATAGCGTGTTCTCCTCTTTTTTTCCGCTCATCAAAGCGGGGAGTCTCAACCTGCGAATCTCTATGGTTTTCGCAACACTTCTATGCCGCCTAAGTATTTGCGAAGCACTTCCGGCACGACGACGCTGCCGTCTGCCTGTTGGTTTTGTTCTACGATGGCCGGCAATATCCGGCTGGTAGCCAGGCCGGAGCCGTTGAGGGTGTGCAAATATTCCGGCTTGCCGGTCTCTTCCCGCCGAAAACGCATCATCCCGCGCCGGGCTTGGTATTCCCGAGCGTTGGAGACGCTGGAAACTTCTTTATAGCCCTCCATGGAGGGAATGTGAATTTCAATGTCATAGGTTCTGGCCATAGAGGCGCTGCAGTCCCCGGCGGCTAGTTTCACCGTACGGAAGTGGAAGCCCAGGTCTCGTACCAGCTGTTCGGCTTTGCCTACCAATTCATCAAAGGCCGCGTCGGACTCTTCCGGACGGGTGAATTGCACCATTTCCACTTTGTTGAACTGATGCCCCCGCACCATGCCTCTCTCGTCGGCCCGGTAGCTGCCGGCCTCTCTGCGGTAACAGGGGGTGTAAGAGATGTATTTCTTGGGCAAATCGGCCTCGGTGAGGATTTCGTTTTGATGGAGGCTCACCAGGGCCGTCTCCGCTGTCGGCAGTAAAAATCTCTCCCGTTTGCCTTCGTCGGAGTGAATCCAAAAGACATCGTCTGCGAATTTGGGGAACTGTCCGGCCGTGAGTCCGGCTTCGTAGCCCAGCAGATGAGGGACTAGAATCAACTCATACCCGTCGCCCAGATGGGTGTCTACGAAGTAGTTGAGCAATGCCCATTCCAGCCGAGCGCCCAAGCCGCGATAGACCCAAAATCCGCTGCCGGAAATTTTTGCACCCCGCTCATAGTCAATGAGTCCCAGGCTGGTGCAGAGGTCTACATGATTCTGTGGCGGAAACCCGAACACTTTCGGTTCACCAAAGGTGCGGATTTCTTCGTTGTTCTCTTTCCCGCCGCTGACCACATCCATATCCGGCATGTTTGGCAGGCCGAACAACAGCGCCTCTCGCTCCGCCTCAATCTCGCGAAGTGTTCCTTCCGTTTCCTTGATGGCATCCGCCAGAGTCTTCATCTGAGCCATGATTTCCGTGGTATCTTCTCCAGCTTTTTTTAAGGCTGGGATTTCTTTTGAGACTCTGTTTTGCTCCGCCTTGTCTTGCTCCGTGCGTTGCACCTGGGCGCGCCATTTGGTATCCAACTCTAAAATCGTGTCAATCACAGCCGTCGCGTCTGCTCCTTTTTTCAGGAGCGCGTCTTTGACAGACTGGGGGTTTTCCCGTATCAGACGAATATCCAGCATTTACTTTTTCCCCCTTGAAAGTTTTAGCGACTCTAAGGCCTCTATGAGCACCTCTAGGTCGTCATTGTCATAATAATCAATCTCCAGCCAACCCCGATTTTTGCCGGAAACAATCTTCACTTTCCGGCCCAGGCTGCGGGTGAGTTTGTCTTCTGCCTCTTTTGTGTAGTCTACAAAGGGTTTTGGTGCCGATGTGGCAGAGGCGGCGGATTTTTTCTCTCCTCTGTCTTTGTCGGCCTTGTCGGCCTGCCGCTCTGTTTGCCGGACGGAGAGACCTTCTTCAATTACCCGCCTGGCCAAGGCTAACTGTTCGGCATCATCTTTGATTTTCAATAAGGCTCTGGCGTGGCCCGCCGATAGGGTGCCTTGCTCCAAAAATCCTTTGACTTCTTCCGTAGCTTTGAGGAGTCGGAGGGCATTGGCCACCGTGGATCGATCTTTTCCCACTCGGAACGCGATCTCTTCCTGTTTCAATGCAAAGCTGTCCATCAGGGCTTTATACCCTTCGGCCTCCTCCAGAGGATTCAAGTTCTCCCGCTGGAGATTGTCGATAAGGGCCAACTCCATGGCCAGCCGATCGTCTGCCTCGATGACCCGGCAGGGGACCTCCTTTAGTCCCACCTCGCGGGATGCGCGCCAGCGCCGCTCACCGGCGATGATCTGGTAATAGCCCGTGGAAAGTTTGCGCACAAGCAGAGGATCTAAGACCCCGTGTTCCCGGATAGAGTCAGTGAGTTCGGCAAGGGCGATTTGATCAAAATACTTTCTGGGCTGATTTTGATTTGCCTCCACCTTGCTGATAGGCAAATAGACAAAGTCCGTCTGATCGGACTCCAGCGCCGCCTCTCCGAAGATGGCACTCAGGCCCGTTCCAAGCCCGCCTTTTGGTGACATATTGATATATCTCCTTTTCATAGGGGCAACCTTGTGTCTGCCCTTTGCAATCTGCCAAGCCGGGCAGACACAAGGTCTACCCCTACATTTATGTATTGTGAGCAATCAACTCTTTCGCCAACTCTCTGTAGGCCATCGACCCCTTATTGGCCGGATCGTAAACCAATGCCGGTTTCCCAAAACTGGGAGCTTCGGAAAGACGTGTCGATCGAGGGATCAACGTCTTGTAGACTTTGCCCGAAAAATGCTTCTTTACTTCTGAAGTCACTTGGAGCGACAGGTTCGTCCGTCCGTTGTACATTGTGAGCAGGACGCCTTCCACCTCTAAATCCGGATTGAGCTTCCGCTTGATCACCCGCAGGGTGCTTACCAGATCCCCCACGCCTTCTAAAGCGAAAAACTCACATTGGATGGGAATCAGGATGCTCTCGGCGGCACACAGGGCATTCACGGTGAGCATTTCCAAGGAAGGCGGGCAGTCAATGAGGATGAAATCATATTTCTCCCGCAGAGGGGCCAGGGCACGCCGAAGCCTGTATTCCCTGTGTTCCATATTCACCAGTTCCACCCCGGCGCCAGCCAACGTCCGATTGGTTGGCAAAACGTGACCGTATTTGGTCTTGACAATGGCCAACTCTGCGTCTATGCCTTCGATCAATACGTCATAGATGCTGGGAGAGGTGGTGTTTTTGTCAATCCCCATGCCGGTGGTGGCATTGCCCTGGGGATCTACGTCACACAGCAGGACTTTTTTGCCCAGCTGTGTCAAAGCACAAACCAAATTGATACACGTTGTCGTCTTGCCCACGCCACCTTTTTGGTTGGTGACAGCGATGATTTTCCCCATATGTCGGTTTCTCCTGTCGATTCGGATCCTGCTTTCTCGCCCACCCGCACAAACAGATGAACTCGATTTGATTTACCATAGGCGCTTGCGCCGTGATGGCATATATATTTAAACCTGTATAATGATTGCAACGCAATCATTATACCATCGTTTTTTCGAGAGAGCAAGCCACAAAGAAGGAATGTTTCACGTGAAACATTTCATCGCTTGTGCGATCACCGCTTTTCAATGTTTCACGTGAAACATTTTGGAAGGATTAGCTTGTCAGCATGTCTACATCCTCTACCGTCAAGCCTTCGTGGAGGGCGCAATTCAAGGCATAGCCCAAGAGTTTCGAAATGTCCGCCACTTGGGTGTCGATTTCCTTGGGCGTTACAATCATGCCGCCGCCGTATGGCCCCAGTTGTTCCGCACCCACTTGTCCACGGCCCGACTCTTCCAAGATATCTGAGGCCAAGGTCCCAGCTTCCACCACCGTGGGCACGCCAACGGCCACCACAGGGACCCCCAATGTTTCGCGATTCAACTGCGATCGGGAGTTTCCCACACCTGAACCGGGGGCAATTCCCGTATCGCTGATCTGCACCGTCCGGCAGATGCGGTTGAGCTTGCGGGAAGCCAGGGCATCCACGGCGATGATTCTATCCGGACGAAATTGGGCCGCCACCGCCCGGACAATTTCGGCACTTTCCATTCCCGTGGTGCCCAAAACACCGGTTTGCACCACCGCAACGCGACGAAGACCGCCAAAGTGCTCCGGCACTTGTTCTACCAAGTGTCGGGTTGCCAAGGTGTGTTTTGCTGTAGTCGGCCCGATGGCGTCGGGTGTGATGGCTCTGTTTCCCAAACCCACCACCAGGACGCTGTCATCTTGCCCCAGATTGAGCAGTGGCAGCAGTTGTTCCCGGATAGCGGCAACTCCGCGGCTAAAGGCATCTTCTTCCCGACGAACCAAGGCCCCCAACTCTACGGTGATATAATTGCCCTTTGGTTTATTGAGAGCCTGTTCCCCTTCTTGATCTAAAATTTGAACTCGCGTCACGTCATAGCCGTGACTTTTCAAATCTTCCGCTTTGACGCCCGAGAGTTCCGTGGTCTTGGGTGCCGATTCTGCCCAAATTTCTTGGGCTTCAATTGCCAGGTCTGTCCGCTTTGAGAGTTGCATACAGCCTCCTTTTGATTTGTGATATCTCTTAGCATAGGCGAAAAGCCTGGCAGATATACGCTCCCACTTGTGTCGACGCCTGTTTTCTGTTATACTGACTGAATAGGTAAAAAGAAATGAGATAACGATATGAAGTGGGATATTTGGAATAGCGTCCCTTACGACCCGCATCAAATCCCGGCGGAGGCCGTGAAATGGGCCGGGTCTGATTTGGTGGCGGCAATTCTTTGGGCGCGTGGGATACAAACGCGAGAAGAAGTGGAAGCGGCCCTGTCTTCTGATACAGCAGCTCTCCATGATCCTTTGCAAATGGCCGGCATGGCCGAAGGTGTCTCACGAATCCGGTCTGCCATCGCGGCCGGAGAATCCGTGGCCGTATACGGCGACTACGACGCGGACGGGGTCACCGCCAGCGTTTTAATGGCAGACTATCTGCGCTCTAAAGGCCTGGCCTGTTCCGTCTATATTCCCAATCGCTTGGAGGACGGCTATGGTCTGCATTTGGCGGCTTTGGAAAATCTCGCGGCATCCGGCGTAACCCTCGTTATCACCGTGGACTGCGGCGTCACCGCCGTAGAAGAGGTCGCATACGCCAAACGTCTTGGGCTGGATATGGTTATCACCGATCACCATGAGTGTCTGGGAGAGATTCCGCCTGCTGTGGCGGTCATTGATCCCAAGCGTCCGGACTGTCCCTATCCGGACAAAGAGCTCTCCGGCGTGGGCGTCGCGTTTCAATGTGTCGCCGCCATAGAGGGACAGGATCAGACAGAAGCTCTGCTCCGGCGCTATAGCGATTTGGTCGCCGTCGGCACGGTGGCGGATGTGATGGACCTGCGGGGTGAAAATCGCATCTTTGTGACGGCAGGTCTCCGTGCCCTGCAAGTCGGCAACCGGCCTGGGTTTCGTTGTCTGATGGAAGAGGCTGGCTTGGATCGGTCCGCGCTTCAGGCCACGGGGATCAGCTTTGGCATCGCCCCCCGCCTCAACGCCGCCGGACGAATGGACAACGCCGACCTGGCATTTGCCCTCCTTTCCACAGAAGACCCGATCGAGGCGGCGCGATTGGCGGATGAAATCACCGCGCTCAACAAAAAACGGCAGCAGGTAGAGCAGGCGATTTTAGACGAAGCCTATGACATGCTGGCAGACAGCGGCTATGAATCTGGCCCCATTGTGCTTTGTTCTCCCACTTGGCATAAGGGTGTTTTGGGCGTCGTGTCCGCCCGATTGAAGGAGCGGTACCAAGAGCCTGTGATCTTACTTTCCGCCGATGGAGAAATGGCTCGAGGTTCTTCTCGGGGCGTAGACGGTTTTGATCTTGTCTCGGCCCTCATGGCCTGCGAGGATTGTTTGGATCGCTTCGGCGGCCATCAGCAAGCAGCGGGACTCTCTCTTTCATTGTCAGAACTAGAGCGCTTTCGGGCCGCGTTTGCGGCATACTATAACGAACATCCGCCCCAAGCCGATGGACGCACGCTCCAGGCCGACCTAACTTTGACAAGTCCGGCACTTCTCGCCCAAGATCAAGTGGCAAGCCTTGACCGACTCGAACCTTGCGGCAAGGGCAATCCAGGCGCGATGTTGGTGATGGAGGGAGCCGCGCTTCTCAAGTGTTTTCCCATCGGCGGCGGCAAGCATGTAAAATTGCAAGTGGAAAAATGGGATCGCATCTACGACGCGGTATTTTTCTCCGTCACGGCAGCGTCCTTAGGCGTCAAGGAGGGCGACTTGGTGGACTTGGCCTTTACGCCGCAGCTCAACACCTTCCGTGGGAGGACTACCGTACAGTTTTTGCTCTCGGATCTGGCAAAATCTGAGCGACGACTCACAGGCCGGGTCAAGCGGCTCTGCAAAGGCCTTTCTGAAGGGCAGGCTCCCACAGTCGAAGAAGCCAGTTTATTTTGCCCCGCCCGGGAAGATTTTGTCCGGCTCTGGCTGGGACTTCGCCAGAGGGGAAAAGCCCTTCGGGGCCAATTGGACCAGGTGTTGACAGCCCTTTCCAAAGATGCACCGCGCATGAGTCCGGCCAAAGTATATTTCTGCTTGCAAGTGTTCGATGAACTCGGTCTGGCGCAGGTGAAAGAACAGACAGACACCGTCACCATTGCTCTCACAGAACGGACAGAAAAGGTGGATTTAAACACTTCGCGCATGCTCTCCGCGCTAATGGCGGTGGTGGGGTAGGGGTAGACCTTGTGTCTGCCCTGTGCAACCCCGCCGACAAGGTCTGCCCCTACAACGGAGGAAATACAGCCCATGAACAACACCCAAATACCTGACAACAATATATGGGACACCCCGGGAATGGCCTTGGCGAAGGAACAGCTGGAGGCCCTCCTTTCGCATATGCAAAAAAACTCGCCCACCGCTGACCTAGACCGCGTTCGGCGCGCTTTTGACATGTCCGCCAGAGCACACGGAACACAGCTTCGGAAAGACGGTTCTCGCTTTGTCACGCATCCGCTGGCCGCGGCCATCATCATCGTCGAAATGGGTCTGGACGAAGACAGTGTCATCGCGGCTTTGCTCCACGACGTATTGGAAGACTCTTCCATCACTTACGCGGAAATCGAAAAAGAATTCGGCTCCTCGGTGGCAGCAATTGTGGAAGGCGTCACCAAACTGACCCGGGTTCAGTACACCA
>Ga0131853_10014327_pt1 | contig 14532 bp, 15 predicted proteins | sample TergutLab28metaG_FD_92764 | JGI IMG/M metagenome (GOLD analysis project Ga0131853, IMG submission 92764) | Labiotermes labralis P1 segment gut microbial communities from Petit-Saut dam, French Guiana - Lab288 P1 (version 2) (version 2) | ecosystem: Host-associated > Arthropoda: Insects >... | reverse complement strand
TAACGAAACATACATTTCGGTTATTGCCGCCTTTATCGCAACGGTTTCTTCCAGCATCATTTTTAAAAATAAATCCGTACAGAAACTGGGAGGTAAGTAGAGCTGTTCAAAAATATTTATTTTGAACAGGATTGCATTATTTTAAGGAGTGAGTTATGCCTGTTGAACTAATGTATATTGTCGTTATGCTCGTTGTTATTGGCGTAATGTTTATTGTAGTTAAGCGCCCAATTTACGAAGCATTGTTTGTCAGTTATTTTGTTATGATTCTTATCACCGGACATTGGGATAAGTTTTTTACCCACATGTACACAACAACAACCAATACGCTTTTCTACGCGATTGTTGCGTTTTTGGCGATAGCGCAATTATTTGGAGGTACAAAGGTAATTGATACGATTATTGCAATTATCCTTTTTGCCTTCGGGCGTCTGCGCGGCGGAGCTGGTTATGTTTCCCTGATGGGCAGCACGTTTATGGCTTCACTTTCCGGCAGCGGAGCCGGAAACGTAGCAGCCACCGGGGTTTTCACAATTCCTGCAATGAAGAAATCAGGTTTTCCCGCGCATTTGGCAGCCAACATTGAAAGCGCTACAAGTACGCTGGGCAATCAGGTTCCACCGTCGGGGATTATCTTTCTGTCGTTTGGTGCGCTGGATACTCTGTACAAGGGTCAGTATAGCATGTCCACATTTTGGATATTAACATGGGGAATTGGACTGTGGTTTTTCCTCCAGCGCGCAGTAACGATTTATGCTTTCTGCCGCTACTATAAAGTTAAACCCATGTCAAAAGAAGACATTCCCGATCTTCGCGCCTCTTTGAAAAAAGGCTGGCCCGGTTTATTGCTTCCTTTAGTAATTTTAGTTCCCTTCTTGCTTGACAATACTGTGAAGCCCTTTTTCACCAGCATCATTGGACCCGGCGCTAATTCAATTTCCAGCTGCGTTTTACTTTTTACACCAGGTCTTGCCGCTCTTTACACAGTTTTAATAGCGCGTAAGTTAGTTGATGTAAGCCCGAAAGCAATTGCGGGGATGTTCGGCAAACAGATGAAAAGCATTGTTCCAGTTACCATTACCATCTTTTTTGCGTACAGCATAAGTAACCTCTTTTTAACATTGGGAGTTGGCGAAGTAGTAGGTACGATGATTACCTCGCTGGGGTTAAATTACGTTGCGCTTGCTTTTGTTATTCCCCTATTTACCGCTGTCTTAGGCATGGTGCTTCCCGGATCTTCCCTTGTGGCAATTTTTGGAACAACCATCATTACGATTATGGCTGCAGCAGGCGGAAACCCTCTTTTAATTGCGGCAATGATCCCCGTTGTTACCGGAGCAATGGAAGGCATGACACCGCCAGTAGCGCTTTGTATGTACACCGCGATGGGTATTGCAAAATCTGGATTAAAAGAAACAACGCTTAACTGTTTAATTTGGGTTGGCTTGCACTATCTGCTTGCAGTTGTTGTTTTGCTGGGGCTTCTGCCCTTAATCGGTCTCAAATAAGGAGGTTTCTATGCGTGAAAAAATTGGACAAACGATCAGTACTATTGTAGGTTGGGGAATATATATTTCCCTAATCGCCGGAGGATTAACCTTCTTTGGTTTTGTTATTGCCCTTTTTATGGGAGGCGGAGCGGACGGTTCCGGACACCATTTAGCAGTGTTCATTCATCGAACCATTTTCCCGTACATAATTAGAGTTGCGTCCTTTACGATTATACTTGGGCTCATCGGAATGATTGTAAAAAAAGAACAAGCCCTTTCGTTAAAGAGCGACAAAGCCGATGCTGACAAAGAGATAGCTGAGGCAACCAAGTAAAAGACCGTCTTAAAGTTATTGTTCAAGAGCGCCGCTTGTAACGGCGCTCTTTTTTAAAATATACGCCCCTTGAATATAAAATCCCCGGTGCTTTTACCTCTTTCTTCCAAATGCCGCAATCGAGTTCGTTATAAATCCGTACATTGACGAGCCTACAATGAAACCTGCGGCAACGGTGTAAATTGTGTTGTTGATTTTATCCCCAAACTTTTTTTCAAGGATGATACGAATGGCAATCACAAACAGCGCGACAAATCCGCCGAACTGGTTGAAAATTAAAAGCCCCGTTGCAAGCATAATTCCCATCTGGCGCTTCGTCCCGCCAATTGCCTGAACTGCAGCTCCGACAAATGCCCATATCACAAGATTTCGCACAATTTCAGGGCGCGCTCCGGCTTCGATGGTTGCAATAAAAACCCGCGCTACCGGAGGGAAAAGCCCTTGCAGGAAATACGCTTTGTATCCCAAAAAGACAACGGTAATTCCTACGAATATGCCGATGAAGTCCGCCTTAAATTGCTCTCTGCGCCCCAGCCGCTCAAAGGCTTTGTTTTCGTTCTTGCCGCGTACAATCCATCCTGCCTTAAAGTCGTAACCCATATCGGCAAACGCTGGCCCTACGCATACTTGATAGCCCAAAAGCACGACAAGCGCCTCGGTCGGAAATCCCATAAACATTCTGAGCAAAAGAAAAATCAGCGTAACGGCAAAAGCTGGAAACCATCCGGCATGCATCGCCGCTGTTCCAACGATAAGCTCGGCGACCACGCTCATAACGCCGGCAAGGATAATCCAGAGTATTAGCATGGGCATACTCATCTGCGTGTAAATACCCGACAGCAGTGCGAGTAGCACTGCTCCGGCGATAAACAGCGTCATTCCGCGTATCAGCGATTTCCGCGCATCGAGCGCGGTTCTGGTGGGAACTGTTGCCTCAGGCTCTGCGCCGGTTTCGGTGCTTTCATTGCCGCGTTTTTTCTTGCTGACGTTTAGCAGAATTGCAACAAGCTGAATTATGGCGACAAGCCCCGCGCCGATCATCAAACCGTGCGGAATAAAAAGGGCGTTTATGTCGATACCCAAAATGCGGGGCGCATACGCGCGGGTGATAAGCCCGATGCCGAACATCGACAGGGCAACTTTGTTACCGATAAGGCATACGCCTGCAATATCCATCGGCAGGCGAACCGCTTGACCAATCGCGCCGACAACGCCTGCGCCAATCAGCATCAACACGCGCTTGCCGCCTTCCTTCACAGAAATGAGCGCCTCCGCCGATGCAACGCCTGACGGCCACGCATTGCGCACGGAGAACGCGGGTGTGTCAAACATCCAGTACATCATGATGACATCGACAGTTACGCCGAATGCCGCACCGATGAGCATCGGGACAAGAAGAGCGGGATTACCGGAAAGCCACGCCACGCCGACAGCGAGCATCATCACGTTGCCCGCCGAAAATGTCGCGGCGGAAATCGCGGTCTGTATCAGGTTCTGCGTGTGAATATCCCGAAAACGCTTGAACGCCTTAAGCGGAACAAAACCCAGCCCCACCGCAAACACCACACCAATGATGGACGTGTTTGCCGTAATGCCAACTGTGGTGATAAGCTGCATCCCGATAATGGCGCCAAGAACGCTGATGAGCAAACTTGCCGCAAGTGTAGAAGGCGCGAATGCTTTGTGATTGTCAGGCAGCACAAAGCCGCTACCCGAATCTGAGTTGCTGTGTGAGTTTTTCATATCTGTTCCTTATATATCGCTTATGTTTAGCTTATGTTGCTTTAGTATCCGGCTACGCCGAGCTGCTTACAATACTGTCTGACTTTCTCTTCTTTATACACGCCGTTTTCTTCAAATACTTTGCCGTCAAGTATCATCGTTGGGCGGGTTAACGTTCCATCGGTATGCGAAGCCGCAGTCCAGAAGGCTCCCATAATGGCTTTGCCCTGATTTCCGATGCCAAATTCCATACAGCCAAAAACGCGCTCATCCTCCACAATGCGGCCTGTTGTGCGCGTTACACCGGGATTAAAGCCCATCGAGTAATGTGCAAGGCGCAGCATATTCGGATCGTCAAAATTTTTAAGCCAGCTCTCAAAAACTTTAGCCTCACCGCCGCCTTCAATATTTATCACCCGTCCTTCCTTAAACGTGAGCTTCACCGGAGATGTCAGTTTAGAGATTTGAGCGGGCGGCCAAATTGCGCCGTCAAATACCAGCGTCCCATTTATCGTTTCCTCAATCGGACACCAGCTGATCTGCCCGCCGAGCATTATGGGATAGCCTTTGCGGGTTGCCTTTTGTCCTGAGTGGCGAATCCCTCGTCCGCGGTTGTAAGCTTTCAGATCAGTTCCGTTGGCACACTTCACGACAACTTCGTCAACCTTCTCCAACACGCTTTTAATGTACTCGCCCATTTCGATCATCGCATTGTAATCAACTTTGGAGATACATTTAACCATCATCTCGACATCCATTCCTGTCAGACAAATGTACCGTGTACCAAAATCCATTGCCGCACGAAATGCCGCCGAGTGCATAATGTACGCAAACGAAAGCTCAATCCACACATCGGCTTTTGCAACCGCCGCAGCAACCGGAGCTGGTGGCTCCATGCACGCAGTCTCAGCCGTTGCGTAGGTAATCACCGTTGGCACGCCGCCGATTGCATACACCGCTCCGGCAACAGCATCAACAATGCGCTTGTCGGACGAAGTGTCGCACGAGACAACTACGTTCTCACCCGGCTGGATAAGCATGACATCTTTGACAAGTGTCATTGCACCTTTCGCCACTTCAAGGCTCAGGTATTCGCTTCTTGGTTCAATGCCTAGATTCAATTCCATACAATGTTCTCCTTATCAAGGTTACAATGATACACGCTAATTTAAGTAAGCGTTATCTTGTTGTAGCAAAATATATGAGTATTATTCTCCCCCCCCCCCGCATAATGTCAAGCTTTTTCGAAAAAATAAATTTGAAAATATAGATACAGTTTGTTTATGCACACGTTTTGCTTCTCCCGTTATAAATATTGCCCTTGACACAGCAAACCCCTCCCCGATACAATACCCATACTTGATAACACTGTATGGACCCAAAAAAGCCCGTACAGCAAGCTGTGGAGAAAATCCGAAAGGATTTTCTCCGATGCGAAACCTGAAAGGTTTCGCACGGCCCCTTCGTCTATCGGTTAGGACATGAGATTCTCAATCTTAAAAGAGGGGTTCAATTCCCCTAGGGGCTAATCTTCAAAATAAAGCATACTGTGAGGATGGAATCGTTGCAGGTTGTTTATATGGTAATTCGCCTTACCCTTGTTACGCTGGCTTCCTTTTTTGCCCTCATGCTGTGGTCGCGAGCCAGAGACATCGCTTGGATGCTCCTGGTTATTGCCGCCATTGCCGCCTACGTGGAAACTGTCTACCGTATCCTCTCTGGCTTCGGCATTTCAGGTGCTTCCCTTTTGAGTTTCCTCCCCTTTACGGGTATCGTAGCGATTCTTCCTGTTGTATCAATGATAGTACCCCAGTTGCCTACGGTGTTCTTTACCCTTGCCCTTGTCGTGATCGTGGTGCGAAAATCCCGCCTTACCGCTGGAAGCCGAAGGAGGGCGTTATGAAAGCGCTGGTGCTTGGTCTTGTTGTTATTGCCGTGGCGGTTTTGGCGATCCTTCCTTCCGGTCTTGGTTGGAAAGAAGATGTGCTTGCCTTCCTTCGCGGATCGCTTCCGATAGCTGCACTGCTTATTGGGCTGCTCTTACTGTTTGTAGGCGTGTCTGACATTAAAGATAGATCAGCGGCAAGGAAAGAAAGGGAAGGGGAGCGCGGGGACAGCGCGAAGATGTAAGCATTGTCGTACCGCATCGCCTACTTTAAATGTTTGTGCATTTCTGGTAGGATAGTGAGGAACTTCGTTCCGGTTGTGATTGTCGATCGGTAATAAAACTATTACGTAATAAAGACAGGGAAGTGTTATGAATGATGATCGAAAGGATCTTGTCGTATGGCAGGCAACGTACTCGATCGGTATTGGCTTGATCGATGCTCAGCATAAAACTCTTATTGACTTAACGAACAAACTCTTTAGAGGCTGCCTTGATGGCAAAGATGAAGCCCGTTCCACATTTGCCAAAACTGTCCGTGAACTGGTTAATTATGTCAATTACCATTTTGGAACTGAAGAAAAGATCATGGAACGGATAAAGTACTCAAGCTTTAAGGAGCACAAAGAGGAACATGTCGAGTTTATTCGGCAGGTTCTTGGACAGATCGAGGCGCTTAAGTCCGGCAAGCTTTTTGTTCCCCTCACCTTTGCATATTTCTTACGGGACTGGATTTTGAACCACATTGCGATAAGCGACAGGAAATTAGGCAGCTGCCTTTTAGCACTCAAGAGAAGCGGTGAGCTTCACACGATAGCGCTTAAGATCAAAAAAAACGAAGCTTCCGATCGCGTGATAATACACTAGATTTCAGGCTGTTCCGATACTTCCTATTCTGTACACGGCAAAGCACATAATCCAGCCTAAACTCAACAGAAAGGCAATTTCAAACAGCAGCCATTTCGTCCCAATTTCGGTTCGAATGGTGGCAAGGGTTGCAAGGCAGGGCGGAATAATCAGGGTAAACAGCATCAGTGTGATGGCGGTAAGCGGCGTCCAATCTGGATCTGCTTTTAACGCCTGTCGAAGGCTGCCTTCCGTTTCGGCGCTGCCTACGCGGTACAAAACTCCCATGGTCGAGACGGTAATTTCCTTTGCCGCCATTCCTGTCAATGTTGCAACGGCAATCCGCCAATCAAAACCCAGGGGACGAAAGGCAGGTTCAAGAAAGCGCCCGATGCGTCCAGCGTAGCTGGTACTCAGCGCCTGGTATTCAGAGCTGGCACTGGAAGTATTTTCCGTGTTTGTAATGGGAAAGGTGATAATCAGCCAGATCAATATTGATGCGGCAAGGATCACCGTGCCAGCTCTGCGGATGTACGACCAGGACTTTTCCCACACATGCCAGATCAGTCCTTTCAAAGTCGGCGCGCGGTACGGCGGCAGCTCCATGACAAAGGGCGTTGGTTCTCCGCGAAGCACCGTCCGCTTAAGCAGCAGGGAACAGACGAGGGAAAGGGCAGCTCCAATCAGGTACATAAGCGTGATGACGTTTGCGGCATTTGACGGAAAGAAAGTGCCAGCAAGAAGCACGTATACGGGAAGTTTTGCCCCGCAGCTCATCAGCGGAGTAACAAGGACGGTGAGAATTCGGTCGCGCGGACTTTTAAGCGTGCGCGATGCCATGATTGCGGGCACGGAACAACCGAAGCCCAAAATCATGGGGAAGATTGATTGCCCGTGCAGTCCAAACAGATGCAGGAACTTATCCGTGGCAAAAGCCGCGCGGGACATGTAACCCACATCTTCCAGCGTTGAAAGGATAAAAAAGAGGATGACAATCAGCGGCACAAACGACAGCACGCCGCCAACGCCTGCGATAATGCCGTCAACGATAAGCGATTGCAGCAAGCTTTCCCCCATGATTACGGTAATGGAATTGCCAAGAAAGCTGAAAAAGACTTCAAGCGCTGCCATCGGGTATTGTCCTACGATAAAGGTTACCTGAAACATCGCCCAAAGGACGGCAAAGAAAATCGGCAGGGCAAGGAATCGGTTCATAACAACCGCATCGATTTTTTCGGTGAGCGAGAAATCAACCTTTTTTACCAGGCGAATAGCTTCCCGCAGTGCGCCGCGGATGTATCCGTAGCGTTGTTCGCCTACGATGATCTCCGCATCCTTGCCAAAGTGCTCGCCCACCCAGATCGCGGCTTCTTTTGCGCAGCTCTCGATGGCGGAGGCATTTGCGTGTTCTGTAAGCCGCTTAAACGCATCAGAATCTTTTTCAAGGAGCTTTACGGCAAGCCAGCGAGATGGATATCTGGCAGCAAAGTTAGTATCTTGTGCGATACGATCTTCCAGTATATGGAGCTTCGCCTCAATTTCGTTGCCGTAATGAATGGAATGGGCGCTAAGCTTGGCAGTTTTCGCCGCTTCATCGATAGAATCAAGGCAGTCAAGGAGCTTTTCGATCCCTTCACTGCGAAGTCCAACCGTTTTTACGAGCGGAATGCCAAGCGTTTTTGAAAGAACCTTCTCATCGATGTGGATTCCCTTTGCCAGAGCTTCATCACTCATGTTAAGCGCACCGACAACGGGAATGCCCAGCTCCTGAAATTGCAGGCACAGGTACAGATTCCGCTCAAGGCTTGTTGAGTCCAGCACATCAACGATGATGTCAGGCTTTTCCTCAAGGATAAAATCCCTCGTTACAACCTCGTCAACGGAATACGCGGTAAGGCTGTAAACGCCTGGCAGGTCGATAAAGTGATACTCCTTGCCGTCCCGCTTGCGCGTCCCTTCTTTTTTTTCCACGGTAACGCCAGGATAATTTCCCACCTTGTGATGCGCTCCCGTTAGCGCGTTAAACAACGTTGTCTTGCCTGAGTTTGGATTTCCCGCTAAAGCTATTCTCATTTTTTTCGTCTCCTAAACGGGTGATAGGGGCAGGATCGGTCGCACTTTTGCCACTCGCCAATGGGTTCAACCTCGATCCCTTTTGCCTCAAGGTGGCGGATCAAAATATCGTAGCCGCGGATGCGGATGTGGAAGGGTCCTCGGAAAACTCCTTCCCTGATAACAACGCCTTCTGTGCCTGCGGTAAACCCCATATCAACCAGGCGTTTGCCGATCTCTTTTTCCAGGGTAACGTTAACTACCTTAAATGATGCCCCGCAGGGAGCGCTTGATAACAGCATGGTTTTCTCCTTGAGTTAGTTGCGGCTAACTAATTAATAGCACACTGCCAAAACTATGTCAAGCGTTTGCATGCATGGAAATCAATTTTGAAAATACGTTCCATCAAAGGGAGGACTACTGCTTCACGGATTCCTTCCCGCCAAGCGGTACGGGAATCCGCCCATTGGGCAGCTAGCGGGGTGTTCCACCTCGATGCTGCCCAACAAGCGCCCGTTCCCGTACCGCTTGGCGCACGAGATTCACTTTCGGGGTCAGGTACGGAGCACTAGTGTCTGTTATCGGGCTTGAGTTACTGTCACTAAACTGGAGTGACAGTAACTTTTACGTCACCACCAAAAATTTATATCATCGTCCCACATCTAAAAAAGCGTTTCTCATCCAAAAATCATTCGGCACTTTTATCATTGTTCCGTACTCGTATGCACCACCGTCTCGTAATGTAAATGCGTAAATATCACGAGTCGTATGGCTTAACCAAGAATATGTCCGTACAGCATAGCTAGGTATGTCGGTAGAACCTGAAAAAGAGTCGTCAATAATAAAGCCATTGATTATGCTATGTTCTCTGCTGGTACGTCCCCAATCTATTGTGGATAAAATCCACCTATTGTCCAGATCAAAAACTATGAATGGAAAAATATTGTCATCGTTATCCACGAAAATATATCTTTCGCCTCTTTGAAGGATAGCACCATAATCAACGTTTTGGGAATAAACATTCCCAGCAAAAATTAAACTAAATACCAATGCCAATATAGGCAACACAAAGAACCTGCCTTTCATTTCCCGTCCTCCATAACTTTCATGTACAGATATTTTTTACTAGTTGTCATTCATTCTCCCACGTTCCCCAACATATGTGGTACTACCGAAAATACTTATCCTTGTCATTGTCTTTTTCTCCCGTTTTATTTAAAATTTTAATAAAGGATAAGCCCATGTCTTATAATAATCTTCTTTCATATAGTTCCAATAATTAATAATTAATGTTGCTTTCTTTGTGTCTTCTGTAACGACTGTAACAGAAATATCCATAAAAGTTGTATTTGGGTCCAGAAAATTATAACCCCGTCCTCGTGAAGCCATTAAGCTTTTTACACTTAAGGCAAGGCTACCATTTGGATCGAAAAGCCTAGCATTATCATAATCAATTGTCCAGCCCTGTCTTTCAACCCATTGGAATAAAGCAGAACGTAAAATGTGTAATTGATGCTCTGTATCATTTCCAATAATTTTTTTATCCCATTTATGATATCGACCAAAGTAGTCTGTACTGTATAACCAATAGTGGTAGTTTTGATTATTTACAATAGCATAACCGTCCTGTTCCTCCCATTCTCTACCACGATTACCAAGCGGAGTTTGTGCAAAAATGTTATAGCTCAAAAAACAAACTAAAAAAAACATACTTAACTTTTTCATATCAGCCTCCAAATAATTACCTTATCTATTTTGTCAAGAGTTTTCAGGAAAAATTTAGCCCGCATTGTACATAACGTCCTGTAAACGCATAGCTGCGTTTACACCGTGCTGAACAGCGATAAAATGACATTTTTCGCCGTTCGTGCCTCTTGCCACAAATGGCATACAAAAACCTTGTACCCCCTGTTTCGCTAGGTTCAAATATGCCCATATCACAGAGGGCATTGTTCCTAATTTGCCCTCAATATTTTGCCATATTAGTGCAAAAATGTCGAATAGGCATTTTTGCGCTAATCGTGTGTTATACGAAGTGCGGGCGTACACCATTATTCTTCCAGGAACTTTCTAGCCAATTCTTTAAGCGCTTGAATAATAGGATTGTCGCGCGGCTTCTTACCTATCTCCGATTGCTGCTCAACAGTCGATCCTAGCTCAAACTGCAAAAGCGCACCGGAAATGCTATCGTTTCGGAAAAAATCTAAAACAGTAATTTGTAAACTTGTAAAATCATTGTCCGTTAAATTTATGGTAACTACTTGCCCCAAATCTAAAACCACTGTTCCATTCTGCGTATTGATTGTTATTGAATCGTCAATTTTCTCAAGTGTCAATTGATGAGAATCACTTCCATCGTTGATAAGCACCGAGTCCCCTGGGTACAAACGTAGCATATAATTAGTGCCAATATCAAAAAAATTATTGTTGTAAAATGCATTTTCCATATAAGTTACGCCGTAAGGAATACGAACAAGTCCAAGTTGATTACTTCCAAATGCCTCCCAACCAATATGCACTACGCCGTAAGGGATAGTAACATTGATAAGTTGATTTCTAAAGAATGCCAAATACCCAATATGGGTTACACTTTCGGGGATAACAACATCAGTGAGATTGTTGCCCTCAAAAGCACTTGCGCCTATCCTGGTTACAGTATCTGGAATTATAACGCTAGTAATCTGTTTGTTCTCAAATGCCTTGCTTCCAATTGACGTAACTGACATGCTGCGCAATTTTGATGGAATTTCAATTTCATTGTCTGTTCCTACATATTCTGTTATTTCCACTGAGTTCCAGCCAATGATTTTTATCTTAAAGCCATCTACCGTACAAGACAAGAATGCCATGAGCGTGAAGGAAATAATAATCAAAAAAAATTTGTTCATAAACTCACTCCTATTTTCACCAAAGATTTAGCCCGCGTTTCGTATAACGGTTTTTATGCGAAGTTGTGCCGTACACAATTATATCTCTGATCATGCTTTCCACCTAAATCCGCAGTGGAGACATTCGGCAGGCTTTTTTCCAGAAACATAAATTACGGCAAACCCAATGATTCCACCAACAATGGAAAGCAACCAATTCCCCCACAACAATCCTGCGGAAATGGTGCTAATAATAAGCAAAACCAACGGTATGCCACTAACACCACCTGTTTTGCATAATGTCCGACAGCTAGGACAGGAAACTTCAGCTTCAAACGCCATGACGTTTGCCCCACTCAAGGAATACCCTTGTCAATGTTTTCTTTTTCACTTTTTTCTCCAAAAAAAATTCAAACCAAGTTTAGGCGCAATTGCACATAACATGTTACATGCGGTAATAAGCATTGTTGCGGCAACACTCATCACAACCATCATAAAACCGCCAACTTCTTCATAAATTATCAATAACCTCATCTGTATGATATTCTTTCCAAAATTCGCAGGAATTAGTTTGGATTGGTACAATAAACTTCATGTGTTTCTGGCAATAGAAGCTGTCATGCAGATTTCTTCCGAAGGGTCTTTTTATAAAGCGGCAGTTCATGCATACCTTCTCTGTCTTTTTTTCCATAGACGTACTTAATTTACCTTCTTGAAGGAGGATGTTGTCCTCTTCTGAATGCCACGGTTCCATAATTAGCACCAGTAGTAATTAAGGACTGTCCAACAAGCCTATAAGACTTTCTAGTACCGTTGGTATCAATGACTATTTCTGAGTTTGAAGCAGAGATTATTACACCAATTCCCCTTTCTCTCTCCAGTCCATTAAGAAATTCTATAAATACAGAATTAGAACGTAATTCTGGTGAAAGATTGAAAGCCCTCAGTGAACCAACTGAACTTCCATCAGCACCAATTTCTAGTATGGCAAACAGACTCGTTCCAGAGATATGACCTTCATGGTGCCATGTTCCCACAAAAGCTGCTGGTGGTCTAACAGCTCTTTGTGCAAAAACAGAACTGTTTGCGGCTATCAAGAAAACCACAAACACTCCAACTCTAAAAAACTTCTTTACCACAATTTACTCCCTTTATTTAATACCAGCCCGAGTGCCTGGCACGAAGCACTGGTGCCTGGCACTCGGGCGTCACCGATAAATTTGGTTACCGTGTTCATAGAAGAACATCCTGAAGGTCGTGAGAAGAATAGATGTTGTTTGGTGTGATTAGGTCGTTATCGTGCGGGGGGGGTAAATTCGATATTACACAAACTAGCCAGTGGAAAACTAGCTAGCAGAACAGTGCGAGCAACAAGCAGCATTCCCGCCGCCTCCTTTTTCGTTCGATCAAAGACTAAGCTTGATCGTCAAAATTATACTACCAACCTTCCAAAGAAATGTCAAGCTCTTTTTTGGAAAATGAAAATTTATTTTTAAGGGAACGCGGCTTCAACATTGATTTCCGTAGGTGGGGGGTACAGAGAGCTGGATACAATGAGTACCGTACTTGCGCCAAGCGGTACGGGAACGGGCGCTTGTTGGGCAGCATCGGGGTGGAACACCCCGCTAGCTGCCCAATGGGCGGATTCCCGTATCGCTTGGCGTGAAGAAATCCGTGCAGTAAAGGCAACTCCTCTGAAATGATGTTTGGAATACCTTCGACAAAAGCCCGATAGCGCTCATCTTCAAAATTGATTTCCGTGCGTTTGCATGGTACTTTTTCCCTATTTACTTTATAGTGAATATAGTAGCTACTCGTACGCCTTCAAGGAGATTACTGTTCATGAAAAAAGTGTTGCTGCTTTCCCTTGTTGCCCTTGCCATAGCTGGCGCTCTTCCTGCTGAAACGTTTGACCTTACCATTGAAAGCTGGGCTCGCGCCGCATTTGCCCCGCTGATGATCCAGGGTGATAAGTACGTTGACGGTAAGTGGGGCGGCGGCTTCGATTATTTTACGGGGACAGGTTCGACCTTGCGAGATGACATAGCTATCGAAGTTACGGCGCGCGGCAGTGCGGACTATGCAGGCTTTGAGCTTGGGCTTCGTTTTGGAACAGAGCTTAAAAGCCGCCTTGTTGAGTTTTCTCCTGCGGGGGCGAATATTTGGGTTAAGCCTTTTTCAAGCGATCTTTTGACGATCACCGCTGGGCGTTTTACCGATGCTGCGCTTCGCGGCACTGTTGGGGAAGTAAACGGCGGCTTTGAGTATTTTTCCCTTGCGCCTTTTAAGCGGAATCCAGGAAGCACAAGCCCAAGGCAGGAGCGCGAACTCTTTACCTGGGACGAGGATCAGATTTTTAGCCAGTTTGAGGCAGGACTTGGCTTTATGGTAAGTTCTTCTCCCGTGCCTGGCTTGTACCTTGGCGCGAGTGTGGATGCTCCAGGCATCCGCTTTCACCGTTATCTGGATGCGTGGAGTCCTGATCCCGCTACAAGTACGCCTACGATAAATGAAGAAGGTCCGCCGCTTGCCGAAGATGCCTACACCAACGTTCATATTGGCGCAGGGTACCAGATTGAAGGTCTTGGACACGCGCGCCTTCAGTGGATAGGAGGATACCTCGGACAGAACGGACCTCCGTTTCAAAGTTCTCCCCCTTATACCGAGGATAGTCCTGATGCCGCTTTTTTTGATCCTGCCTGGATTGAGGCGGCGTTTGCATTTACCCGCATCGAAGGTCTCATCCTCGACATCGGCTTTAAGGCGGCGCTTCCAGTAACTGATGTTGCTGGAAGCGGGAAGTCGTACAAGGGCTTTGCTGTTTCAGTGGGCGGTCGCTTTGAATCGGGGGACTTTGGTATTTCTGGTCGCGCCGACTCAACCTTTGGCGCGTATCGCGAATACTATCATAATCCTTCGTATGGGTATTTCAATCCGTATAGAAAGGAAAACGAATCGTTCATTGTGGGTGTGCGTCTTTCGCCGTACTACAAGCTTGACCTTGCAACGGTCGGCATCGATGTAGGTTGTGGTGTCGTCGGCGAAAGCACCACGGTACAGGACGGCTCTACCTCAAAGGATAAAAACAACCAATTCCATTGCGGCTTTGGTCTGTACGCTAAACGGGATCTCGGCGCGTACGCCCATATTATGACAGGGGTAAGTTACACGATGATCCCCCTTATCAATAACGGCAGCGGGATGAAGCCAAACGGACATTCGTACTTCCGTATTCCCGTGTTGATGGAATTTTCGTTTAAGTAGTAATTGACGAGTTCCAGATGCTTATCTACAATGTAAGCATGAATGAAATAACTATGAACGATCAAAACACGC
>Ga0131853_10014326_pt1:0-12500 | contig 14532 bp, 8 predicted proteins | sample TergutLab28metaG_FD_92764 | JGI IMG/M metagenome (GOLD analysis project Ga0131853, IMG submission 92764) | Labiotermes labralis P1 segment gut microbial communities from Petit-Saut dam, French Guiana - Lab288 P1 (version 2) (version 2) | ecosystem: Host-associated > Arthropoda: Insects >... | reverse complement strand
CAATATACAATTTCCCACAGTCTACGGTCACCCTGTCCCTCGGAGACCCACACATCTCCATCAGTACTATTCTCGCCAATCCTCTGCCTATGTCCCTCCCTCACATAAAATACAAAATACTGTACATGCGTTACGGTAGGTTAGGTGATAAGTGTCAAACGTCACAGGATTGGACTTCGTGTGATGGGTGTACTCTGCCCTTTGTACGCGCAGTGGCACGGCAGATACGCTGCGGACTGTATCGCACGGGATGTTGCCCTCTGGCGCAAGTTCTAATGAATCAAGGTCTGCAGCATATTATTCATGCGTATTCCTATTGGTTACTGACTTAAGCTATTCTAAGTCACTTTACGGCCCCATAAACAGCTGTCATGTGGACGAAAGTGTTTAACACGGTCGTCTAACTGTGATCATTCGGTTATTCCACCGATGATGGTGCCCCAGTGGAAACATCGCTACGGAAACTCAACGTCATTACGTACCTGATACCTGAGCCATGGCGGTGTAAACTATTCCACGCAATTTGAAGGAAATTCCATTATCAAATTAAAGAAACCAAGTCATGGCAGACGGCCTATGTTGCAACAGAAGTTACAAAACTTCAACGATTGGCACATTTTGCCGTATGTTTACTTCTATGCAATCCGTTCTTTGAGCGAAGGCCCGGATTTAATCCCAGGCCAATCCGTGTGGGATTTGCGGTGTACGAAGTGGCAGTGACCTTTGGTCCGATTGCTTCGGCTCTCCTCTGTCACTGTCATTCCAACAATGCTCCATACTCATCCATCCGTTAACGAGGTCTGTTACTGACAGCGTCGTTAAATAACAAACACACATCTTTGTTTTAGAACGCTGATTATGTCAGCATTTCACGTAATGAAAGCAAAATGGTATAACCTAAAGACCAAACCAGATTCACACCCTTCATGTCGTTTAAACCTCAGACACCACATTTCATCAGAATCCATTACGTTGTCTCTGAAATCAAACAAGCGTTCATTTCATGCAGTTCAAACAAACCCTACATAACCGTCAATATGTTGGTGTAGGTGTTGTCCAGATTTGTATACCCCTAAATCACGTGCACTAGGAGCCCTAGCTGCAATGCATACAAATATGACTAAGGCCCTGCCGATGCAGCTGCATCAAGGTCCTTAATGACGTATGTCCTGCTCTTTGCTGGTATATGCTGTTCAAGTTAGCTTTCTTGTTCATTCCTGACGGAACTAATTGCCTGGTCCGGTAGAGTTTTTCTGTGCTATTAAATGTTCGCTTTGCTTTGTATCAGTTACATGCGCATATTCTCTCCACCTTCAAGAAAAGCGGTTCTGAAACCAAAAATTTGCCACTGACAAGTTATGACATGCTCAGCCGTTAAAAGAGTCTGTGCCACTGATTTGACGACCGAGAAACAGAGGGTTGGATTCCCGAATAACTAACTAACTAGCTCCATGCTGCATAGTCCTTCTGGAGAATCTAACCGGTTCTCAACCAGTCAAGAAATTCCTGACAATTTACGGAACCTGAGGTCCATCCCACTTCTTGAAGACCCAGTTTAATATTATCCTCCCATCTACGCCTCCATATATGGAGGATATCTGCGAATATAGTGAATAAGCAGTCGCCGACAGCCGACAAGGGGTTGCCCTCCATTGTGACAATTTATTACGTCAATAACACAACATACATTAATCGGCAACTTCTAAACGTTAATATCTTGGCAACATGTTTCAGCTACAACGAGCCATCATCAGGCCAAAAACAGAACACGATTCTGGTACATTCAGTGACTGTGCACTCTATGGGATCCCATATAGTTTACATTTTATATTATAGGACATATGTAGGTTGAAAGTTAATATAGAGAATAAAATCTAAAATATCAAAATAACTAAAACTATCAGTGTTCTAGGATATAACAGGATAACTTGAAGAGTTAATCGACACTTGTCAGTAAAGTAGGTAAAACGGCGGTAACGCATCGTTGAAAATATATGGCGGACTATAGCCAGAGTCGTATGTGTCCGGGCTCCAGGCCATAGCCTGCAGCCCGGATACTTATCCAGCCTGTCTGCACCTAACTTCCAACCAACAGCAACCCAAGAACCGGACGGCCCATGTGGTAATCAACATCATAGTCGTGAGCTCCTGCTGATGGGCACAGCAGTGCCCGAAACATGTTGAGCATATAAGAAGTACAATAAAACAAGAAGTACCATCTAGTTAGTTCTTATTCTTCAGTTATCACAACGACGCACGGTCCAGTACACATTAAATTAGCTCTAGAGTACTTTATTTGACATTGAAATTATTTCTTAATTAAACCAGTTAACAAGTTAGTGGCAAAGCGTGTAACATGAACTCTACATAAAGCGTTCCACATCAGCATGTAATAAAGGTGGGCGATAATGACGCTGTACCCTGTACTTACCGGATGCCACGTTCTTCGCTCCTGCGAACCACCTATTTATAGGGGAACAGCCTATACTAAGGTAGTGGGCGAGAAACGACGATGATGACGTCCTTTGCAAAAAAAAAAAAAAACCAAGCTATGCATCAGGGCCACCGCCAGCCCCGATTTCGCGTCACACGTTAAGTCACACACCCTTCGGTCATCTTGGCCAGCTGCGCGACCGCGTGGGTGTGAACTGATTCGTCTATTCCGGATGTCCCGGGTTCAAAACTGCGACCGAAGGCCGACTATTCTGACTTTAACTTAAAAAAAGGTAAGGCAAATCAGTCCCAACAGGCCCAAGGTGCCCAGAGGGTTCCAGGAAGTTAAGGTTCCCAGATTATGTGACAATGGCCCAGGATGATGGTAAGGTTGTCAGCCTTACGCACCGGCCGCCTTTACCCCCAGGAAATATTCCTGGTACTCATTTCTGTTAGAGGCTGAGTCGATCCCAGGGCCATAGTGCGATCGGAAGGATTATGTCAACGAAAAATTCCAATGACACCACCTGGAATCGAACCAGCGACCTTCCGATTTGTAGCACAGCGCCTTAACCACTGTGCCACCGCGATCCCCTACGCTAGGTGGAGGAACCACTTCTCTCAGCTTCTGAACGTACATGGGGTTAATGATGTTAGGCAGACATAAATACATACAGCAGAACTACTAATGCCTGAGCCGAGTGCCTTTGAGATTGAGTTGGTTAGTGAAAAGCTAAAAAGTCACAAATCACCGGGTAGTGATCAAATCCCAGCAGAATTAAGGCAGGGGTAGAACAATTCGCTATGAGATCCATGAACTTACTATTTCTATTTGGAATAAGGAGGAATAGCCCGAGAAGTGGAAGGTGTCGATCACTGTACCTACCTATAACAATGGCGATAAAACAGACTGTAGTAATTATAGAGGCATAACGCTTTCGCCAAATACGTACAAAATTTCATCCAACATCCTGCTGTCAAGCTTCACTCCATAACAGAGGAAATTAATGGGGACCATCAATGTGGATGTCGACGCAACAGGCCAACTACGGATCATGTATTCTGCACTCGTCCAACAATTGAGAAAAAATTGGAATACAACGAAACAGCGCATCGGCTATTTATAGACTTCAAGAAAGCTTATGATTCAGTTAGGAGGAAGGTCTTGTATAATATTCTCATTAAGTATGACCCACGGAACTGTTTGGGCTAAAAAAAAGTGTCTGAATGAAAGGTATAGCGGAAATTAGGTATGGAAGCCATTTGTCTGACATGTTTCCTGCTAGGAATGGTTGGACACACGATGTTTTATCGCCATTGCTTGTCAACTTTGCTTTAGAGTACGCCATTAGGAGGAGTCAGGTAATCCAGGATGGCTTGAAATCAAAATGGTACACACCAGCCTTTGATTTATGCTGATGATGTTAATACTCGTATATTGGGACGAAACGTACATACTGTAAAGGGAAAAGCAGAAGCTTTCGTAGTGGCTAGTAAGGAGATTGGACTAGAAGTAAATGCTAATAAAACTAAGTACGTGGTCATGTCTAGAGATTAGAATGCAGGACGAAGTCACAATATAAAGACTGACAAGAGTTACTTTGAAAGGGTGGAAGAGTTCAAATATTTGGGAACAGCCTTAATAAATCACAATTCTACTGAGGAAAAAATTAAGAGCAGACTGAAGTCAGGGAATGTTTGCTATCTTTCGCTGCAGAACCTTTTGTCTTCCAGTTTGCTTTCCAAAAATTTGAAGATTAAGATATATAGAACTATAATTTTGCCTGGTGATTTGTATGGGTGTGAAACTTGGTCGCTTACATTGAGAGAGGAACGTAGGCTGAGGGTGTTTGAGAATAGGGTGTTGAGGAGAATACCTGGGCTTAAGAGGGACGAGATAACACAGAAATGGAGAAAACTACATAATGAGGAGCTTAATGATCTGTACTCCTCACCCAATATTGTTCGGGAGATAAAATCGAGGAGAATTAAACGGGCGTGGTATGTAGCGCGTATACGGAAGAGGAGGGGTTTTGGTGGGGAAACCTGGGTGAAAGAGGCCACCTGGGAGACCCAGGCGTAGATGGGAGGATAATGTTAAGATGGATCTTCAGGAAGTGGGATATGGGGGTATGGACTGGATCAAGCTGGCTCAGGATACGGACAGGTGGCGGGCACTTGTGAATGCGGTAATGAACCTTCGGGTTCCATAAAATGCCTGGAATTTCTTGATAGCTGAGAACCGGTTAGCTTCTCAAGAGGGACTGTGCTGCATGGGGTAAGTAAGTAATAAGTAGGTAAGTAAGTAAGTAAGTACGTAAGTAAATAATTAAGTAGGTAGGTAAGTAAATTAGTAAGGTAAGTAAGTTAAGTACGTACATAAGTAAGTAAGTAAGTAAGTTGAGTAAGTAAGTAAGTAAGCAAGCGTGTATGTTGGTAGATACATTTATTCTAAAAATATGCACCGTAGGAATACAAATAAAAAATGAAAATTTCTAATTGGTGTCCGCAGTGACCTTGGACCCCGAACCCCACTCAGAGCATTTATAACATTTACTTTCACTATTTCGCTGTTCTTTGTGCAAATAAAAGCCCTACAATGGCCTGAATCCCAATCCAAGAAGACCTATCACTTTTCTTGATAAGGCCAACAACTTTTCTTAGCGAGCCCTAAATTTGTCCCAACGAATCCTCGAAGTGTCTTGATAGGCCCGACAAATTGATTTAAGGAGCAATAAAACTGTCTTAATGAACCCTAAAACATGTCTTCCTAGGCTCAACTTGTCTTAAGGAACCCTAAAACTATCTCAACGTACCTTAAAACGTGTCTGGATAGGCCCAACAAAATGTCTTAAGGAGCCATAAAACTCTCAACAAACCCTAAACCGGGTCTTGATAGGCCCAACCAATTGACTTAAGAAGCCCTAAAACTGTCTCAATGAACCCTAAAACGTGTCTTGATAGACCCACCAAATTGACTTAAGGAGCCCTAAAACTGTCTCAAGGAGCCCTAAAACGTGTCTTGAAAAGCCCAGAAATCTTTCTTAATGAGCCCTAAAACTGTCTCAACAAACCCTCTAAACGTGTCTTGATAAGCCCAACAAACTGACTTCAGCACTAAACCTGTCTCAAGGAACCCTAAAGCGTGTCTTGCTAAGCCCAACAACTTGTCTTAACGAGCCCTGAAATTTGTCTTTATAACCCCTTCAACTTATCTTGATGAGCCCTATGACTTGTCTTAATAGGGCCTACAACATGTCGTAACGAGCCCTACTTGTCTTGACGATACCTACCGCTGAGGAAAACTTCTGTTACAGAGGAATCCGCAAAGGAAATGTGGCTGCAGGGCGGATGAATCAAAGATTTACGACCTATTTCCTCATTTCAGTTACAATGAATGACGGTGGATTCCCAAACGACTGGCCGGAACAGGGTTTAGATGTTCATACATATAAGCCAGTATCATTGTGAAATTAACTCTGTATTTATAAAGATGTGATTAGCATCGCTATAAACCTGAATCAATCAGAACTAACCCCACGGAGCAAGGTCCTATTTTAAGAAACTAATAATCTGTCCGTCAAGAATTTCCCCGCTTCGTACTGAAACCCAGAGTTCATTACCATGTTCACAAGAGACAGAAATTCGACCATATCTTACCCAGATGACTGGAATTGAATGATCCCTGCTTTAATTACTGAGGAAGAAAATCACAACGAACTTTTGACTTATAGCTACATTTCTTAACTCATCCATCGTTCGGGTTGATGCCCGTCTGTTGCAAGGCAGATATATTTTTGCAAAGTCTTTGCAAAACACAGATGTAGCATAAATAACTTTTTCCCGCCTTCTGTTAAATATTTAGCATATTGGATGCGGTATGTTGAAATATCGCGATGGCACCTAAATTTTATCACGCAACAACTTGGTGTGTTTTATTGTTTCACTTGGAGACAATAAATTGTATTATCCGAGTTTATAGGCCTATGTGACCAATACAGACCGCAATTAAATTTACCAGATTCTGGAAGATTTTGTAGCAAGGAAGCATTTACGATTTGAGAGGGTGTATTCCGCAGGCCAAACTATTGTCAGCTGTCCCTGTATTTGGGAGTCGTCACCCATCCGGAAACCGAGCCTCGCCTTGGCATATCAGCTCACCGACAGTGCGTTAATTGGTTGAATGGCTGCCTGTGTTCGGCCCCGTTACCAGAAGGAAACGACATTATAAGCTAAGAAATAATGTGAATGCAACCATCTCTCAGCGTGAATCTGAAAAAGTGCACAAGGAAACACAGCTCTTTTTCCTGTAGAAAGAAAAGGGAAAAGTAAGAGTACAAACTTCCGTTTGTCTGCCTAGAGTTGAATGAAATTTCAGTTAAATCCGGCAACTGTAACTGACACGCTATAAATTCGTCGAAGCTGCGATAGTCACTAGCATACTATTATTGTCTGCATGCGCTGGACCACTGTTGACATCAAGAGCAAACCGGTGCCTCTGACGCATCCCTTTCACTTTAGAATATATAACTCTATTTGCGACAACGGTTATGTAATACATGCAGCGTAGAACTCGCACGACGGGAAATGGAACTGGTAACATCAAAAGCCAAGTAAGTAGTTTTTTACGACCGAGTCAATAATACAAATAAATGACGAAGGCATATTAGCATACAGGACACGGAGAGCGGTGGCTTACGGTCGATACGCCTACATGCCAGACCCCCGACCTTCGTTCGTTTTATAGTCGTGCCATTGAAGTTTCGATGTTGTATGTCAGATTTATTACGATATTAATATATATGATCTCCTTACCTGATTTGATGCATTGAACAGCTTCTTTTGCGGAAACCCATTTCGGATCTCGTTTAAGGGGTTGAGCTGGTTCCGGGCTGTAAGTGTAGTACGATCTGGGTGTATTACCCCTAGAAACAGTAACTGACGCTGGTGCCCAGTACAGAGCACCGCCAAGCCTTGTAGACACTCTTGCGACGGATGCCATAGCCAGTCGTACACAACAAATCTACTACACTACACTTTACACGTTCTGGGTGGAAATACAAGCTCTTGGCGATGAACAGTGAATACAGACGTCACACGTAGAGATAACACGTTCGATTAACTTCGATTCGATGTCGAGATGGATAACGTCACTGCTGCGCTGATCCATGGTCTCAGGCAACATGAGCAGAGTGGACTATGGTGCGATTACCATGCTACAAACGGGGATGTTAGCAACTTCCTCACCAGCTACACCAGCCAAATCGATCAAGAAGTTAACTATATTTAACACAACTGCAATTCCAGTACCAATTGGATACATTTCGTTCCATTCACACATGCAACACACTGTCTAGTCAATATCGCAAATACTAATGCTACAGATACTAATGCTTCTAAAAAATTTGAACTCTAGGGCAAATACATTCCACAAATGGCACTGAAACTTGAAGAGTGCAGCCTACAAATTGTGAAACTTCTGATTGTGCATTTCTTTCACTTGCTCCTTGTCTCTTGTAAGGCAAAATATTTTTAAATATTACAGCTTATCGTGGCCTGTTCATGAAAATAGGAATTATACCAGAACAAAAAAAATACATAAATTATTTTACATAAAATTTTCATAAAATTACACCTCTTAACAACTGTACTCCTTTGGGATATTACACAGCAAATAATGGCAATTTCTTACCAATGTTTCGGTAAGACCTATCAGTGCCATTTTCAGTATTCAATGATCCAAATTTTTTGGACCCTGAAATGTCTACTCGATGAGTTCACACATACTGATGTAAATATTAAATTTCTGTATTTCTGTCCTCACTATGTCTGAAATATATATTCTACAAAGCCGAAATTGCAAAAGTGTGAGTAGTTCAAAAATGCTTATTCAAAACCTATATGCCTATAAGAAAAAGGTCTTATTAAGATCCAAACATGTCCTTTTGATATGAGTGAAGTTAAAATGTTTGTCAATTTTTTAAACTGTATATACAGTTCCTGTCCCTTATAGGGTCTGAAAAGTCAGTTTCTCCTATTGGTGTTCACCCATTACTGAGAAGCTCGAAGATGCTGACTGGAAAACTCAAAATGTAAGGAAGTGTCTTTTGTGTCTCACTATGTTGAACTCCCAACAACAGACTAAATTCCTTGTTACTTAGTTGTTTGCTGATTTCATTTTCTCTATTGTGACAACCTCAATATTCAATTTCTATTTTTCGCTCCCTTTCTATATGAGAAATATGTACTCAGCGAATTAGCACACACCGAGATTAATATTCAGTTTCTGCATTTATGGCCTCTACTATATCTGCAATACATATTCCACAAAGCCTGAATATATGTTGTTAAAGAAGATTTCAAGACCATACAGGCTTGAGAGTATGGTCATGAAATCTTTTTAACGTTAATACTATGATTCCTGAGGATGGACATTAAACTCAAACATGTTGCATCCTAAATGAAAATCCTAAAGAGAAGTGTACAGTTTTGGTTTTTTTAATTTTATTACACTGACATTCAGAGTACTGGTATGTTATAAAATTACCACTAGAGCTAAACTGCTGGATAATGTTCCTATGGAATTAGTAAGTGCAGTGGACTGCAGCTTAATTGACATGAATGTGACCAAGTGTAGGGCAGTTAGTCCAGCAGCTGGTTAATGTAGAAGAGTGGTAAACAAATGGAAAGTAATAAAAATGTGACATAGAGTGAAATAATATCACTGGCAGCTACAAAGCATAAACACAGTCAGTTGGAAATAAACTCTTCAACAGTAATCTCTGAGTTACTGTAGTAATAATGATGTTAACTTGTGTTACAAATCTAATATTAAAATTATTATATTTGACTTGTATATATATATATATATATGTACATTTCCTGTGGTGCAACATCCTAAGTTGGGAATTGGCTGCCTCATTGTTCAGATTTCTAGTGCACACACAACTAGATAAACACACAATAAGACTCTTTTGAACAAGCAATAAGCTTATCGCTGTGGCCGCTACCTGCACAACACCTACAAACACAGAAGATGCATCCCCTTCCTCTCAGCAGAATTCGAGTCTGTGATCCCAATAATCAAGCAACTGCAGACTTACACCTTAGGCTGCACAGCTGCTGGCATCAGTATATGTATTAACTAAGTGGATTGTGTCATGGCTGAGGTACTTAGAAATTGGCCTGGCACCATAGAGGCCAAGGTTTGATCCCATGTTGTTCCATGTGGGATTCATAATAGACTGGAACTGGTACAAGTTTTGCTCAGGATGCTTTGGTCTTCTGCTGTTATTATTATTCCATCAGTGCTCAATACTCATATTCCATGCATCTGTTTTGGCTAGATAGCCAAATAGAGGGAAAATGAAAAGGCTACACTCTTTGTGTCTGAAGTAGTTGTATGTACAGAACATACTGGTGTTACTGACAGAGCCAGGATAGTGTATTTGGTATAAATACTAGCTACAGGCCGGATGGTCCGGGAATCAGATCCCAGCATTGGCACGAGTTTTCTCTTCTCCAAAACCGTACAGACCAGCCCTGTGGACCACCAAACCTCCTATTTAATTGGTACTGGCGTTCACAGGGTTAATACAGCTGGATCATTAAGTTGACAGCTCACAACCTTCCAGTGCCTAGGTTAAGATAATTGCAGCTATAACTCTACTCCCCCTGTAGACCTGGGTGTGGACAAGAGTTGGGCTTATCTTTAGTCAAACAGTTTAACTTTGATACCAGATTATGTACAATATATCAGTTTTCACTGAATCTGAATTTCACATTCTTAGGCACTATGATAGTATCAAAACAGAGAAATACCTGTTTTACCTGTGTAACATTATTGGGTGTATTGTTTGATACTGTAGTTTTACCTGCTATATCTCTGCTCCAGTACCAGATGAACTATTTATCTACCAAAATATTTTGTGAATTATATTTAGTGTGCTTTTGACTGTGTTAAAAATTTCTTTCACAAAGAAGTTCTTGCTGATGATTATACATGTTTTGTTCTGTCATTGTAACATTGCATTTGGGCAAAGCACTGAACATCCACTCAGTTATGAGAGCAGCATTTTCTGCAGGTGGCCTGATAACTTGATCCTGGGTGGATATTAAAATTTATTTTTAGGTGCATTGGCATCCCTGTGGAGGGCCAGGTAGAACTGCTTCATTTGTGCAAGCGTACACATGTAACAACATTACAGCTGCTGAACAGAATTTCATGAAATTTGGTACTGGAGAATTTGTGAAAAATTGTGGAGCCAATACAGTTTTCTTTTATGTAGGCTGGCTATTTTAGCAGTCACTTAGCAAGAAGACCTGCCTTTGTTCCTGCTCACATCCCACGTATTACTTTTTGAGTATTTGTGGGAACACAGTATAAATCAGTCCCGTTACAGGCCTGGACAGGCCCAGAGGGTTCCAGGAAGTTAAGGCTCCCAGATTTCGTGACAACGGCGCAGGATGGTGGTAGGTTGTCAGCCTTACGCACCGGCCGCCTTTACCCCCAGGAAATACTCCTGGTACTCATTTATGTTAGAGGCTGAGTTGACCCCAGGGCCATAGTGTGATCGGAAGGATTTTATATAAATGAAAAATCCACTGACACCAACTGGGATCGAACCAGCGACCTTCCGATTTGTAGCACAGCACCTTAACCACTGGGGAACACAGTATGTTTCAGATAACAGTTGTAGAATGGAATGAACATGCATTTTATGGCAAATTCATTTTTTTTGTATATTTTACATTATGCAAGGTAAAGAAAAGCAAAGTAATTAATACATATCCATAACTGAAGGACACTGAACAATCAACAGCTATCAGAGCCAAACACACACAACACGCCACAGCAAAACTAGGAAGCCTTTACTGAGTTTCAAGTAGACTGTGCTGGCTTATAATACAGTGCTGTATGAAAACATGTCTTTGTAGCACATAAAAAATCAGGCATTTCAATTTTCTTTTGGTTTGTATCATATGAAAGTGTACAAGTTTCACATTAATTTCATTTTGTTTGTAAATATTTAGTAATATGTAGCAAGAAATAAAACAAAATTGGGTTTTATGTGGTACAGACATATTGATCAATGTGGCAAGATTCTGAAGTATCTTAACATGTCCTGAAGTGGACAGTTTTGCATAAGTCTACAACACTCAGCCATAGTTGGTTTTTATACAGGTTTATCCAAGTTAACACCAGAATAATTTTTTTTTTTTTTGAATAGTGGCAGTGAACATTTCTACACAAGACACTGTTTGCCTGCATAATGTAAGTTAGAAGATTCAAGGCTTCTGGCATGTCACGTGTTGTTAGGCAAGTATTTCCTGCTGTTTGGAAGGCACTACAGTTGTTAAAAATGTTGGAACCACTTGCCCAGTGACACAGTATCGCTGTATAACAAAATATCAAGCTCTAAAATGTTTCTGATCCCAAAACAAACTGATATCAGTCTACAGCTGATGCTATTGATTGATTTATTTATTTATTTTCCCAAAAAACCATATACAGGAATATATCCAATGAATGTAGGAATAGTCAGTAAATTGGCCCTATGGTACAGTGTAGCCATACACTTAAAATTAACAGTAAAAACACACAATTTACAAGTACAAGCATAAATTATTAAACAAGTTATGTTTCAGTAATTACTGATAAGTATGTAGGACAGCTTGATATGCACCAGAAAATTATCACTGTTTATCAAAAAACTCATCAAGACTATAAAGTGAGTGTTTCCAAAAATTTTCTTAGGGCAATCTTAAACTTGCTGGGCTTACTGGAAATGTCTTTCAGTGCTCTAGGGAGACCATTAAAAACCTTTATACACAAATAATAAACTCCTTTCTGGTACAGTACATAGCCAATGTTGCCTCAGGTAAATGTAAATCATTTCTATGTCTAGTATTACTACCATAAAATATGCTGTTTGGAGTAAAACAATTCCTGTTGTTGACCACAAACAATAGTAAGGAGAATATATATTGTGATGCTAGTGGCAATATTTTCAGTTCCACAAACAATTTTCTACAAGATTCTCTATGTCCACATCCTATCATTGTTC
>Ga0131853_10014324_pt1 | contig 14534 bp, 15 predicted proteins | sample TergutLab28metaG_FD_92764 | JGI IMG/M metagenome (GOLD analysis project Ga0131853, IMG submission 92764) | Labiotermes labralis P1 segment gut microbial communities from Petit-Saut dam, French Guiana - Lab288 P1 (version 2) (version 2) | ecosystem: Host-associated > Arthropoda: Insects >... | reverse complement strand
TATAATATACACTGGCATGCGAGAGTGGCGGAACCGGCAGACGCGCACGTTTGAGGGGCGTGTGGTTAACACCGTACGGGTTCAAGTCCCGTCTCTCGCACCAGTCCGAGTGTCGTTATGGGATTTGAGATGCTATTGCATTTCATCTCGTGGCGGCACTTTTTCATGCCTAGCAGTAAGGCGCAAGCAATGGGTTTTCAATCTTCCAGTTCGCAGTAATAGCAAGCGAACCATAGCAAGCGATCACATCAACGCCGTTGTTCTGCATTCTGTTTAGCCATGCAAAGATTGCGTTGATGTTTCTTCCGATGTGCGAAAGCGAAAGAAAGATGACCGCATCAATTTTCCCTGTCACAATATCAGTGTTCATCGCCGAAAACACAGGACGGTCAAACGTCAAGCCACTTGCGCCGTTGTCTGCGTAAATGACGGGGTTTGCATAACCCAACTGCGCGGCATAACGTAAAACTTTTTCGCGATGCAAATCCATTGCCGCGTCATCCTCGCGCGCAGCCTGCAATAGACTGCCACCTTGTTGTGCTTGTTCATCTTAATCACCCCTTTCTTCATGCCGAGGCGTAGCTTACTGCTACGCCTTTTCTTGTTGGAATGCACACCTCGGTCTGCGGGATTTTCTTCATGTCGGGCACCGTGACTGGCCCAACACAGTTGTAGAAAATTTCTACTGTTTGCTCGTCCACGCCGTCAATGCGCTGGCGGTGATGCACGACAATCTTGTTTCCGTATGATGCTTGCAGTTTTTCGTAATCAATGTGCGGCAAAATCTTTTCGTTGATGTGGTCGATATACCGCTCAACAGGGGTGTTCATCTTTGTTTCCTCCGATACTAATTATTTTTGGGCATAACAAAAGCCCCCATCTCACGGCAGTGAAATGAGGGCGTTGGGCTTTTGAAACTGAGAAATTTATAACGGTATTCTTGTTATTTGCTTGTCGCTAGTTTGTTGCTAATGTCTCCGATTTTGCGCTGGTTTATGCGAAACGCGACCACGAAGAATGTTGATATTGCTGAAAACTTGGGGCTTGTATTTTGAACTAATTTATGGTATAATAGAGGGACATTAAGATGACACAAAGGAATGTTGAATGGTTTATGTTATCCTTGATTTAGAGTGGAACTCGGTATACGGACCCAAAATCCGCGGCTTTCTTAACGAAATTATCGAAATCGGCGCAGTCATGCTAGACGAAAACTTGCAGGAAATCGACAGTTTTGCTGTGCTGGTGAAGCCGCAAATCGGCAAGCGCTTGCAGCCACGCACCAAAAAACTCACGCACATCAGCCGCGAAGAACTCGCTGGCGGCACGCCGCTGCAACAAGCCATTGAAGAGTTTCGTGCTTGGCTGGGCCAGCGCAAGCATGTGGTGCTTTCTTGGGGCGACGGCGACATTCGCGTGCTGTTGTCCAACACGCGCTACCACACCGACAAACGGCATCTCAGTTATATTCAACGCTATGCTGACCTGCAAGATTACTTCCGCCACCGCATGAACACCTCCAAGGCGCAGCAAATTGGCCTAGCCGCAGCAGGGGAGCTCATCGGCCTAGGCACCGCGGGCTATGACATGCACCGCGCCGCAGACGACAGCCGCTTTGCCGCCGAATGCTTTCGTGCGATTTATGAGCCCAAAGATTTCCCTAAGTTTGTGCGCAAGTGCGACCGCGATTTCTTCGCAGAACTCGAGCACAAGCCGCGTATCATCAGCGACATTAACTCGCCGCTGGTGGATCCGCGCCAGTTGTATTACATCTGCCGTGCCTGCGGCAAGCCCGCCACCCGCCAAACCGACTGGCGCTTTGCCAGCCGCGGTTTTGCCGCCGAGTTTGAGTGCAAGCACTGCGGCGCCCGCGTCCGTGCCATGGTTACGTTTCGCAAGCTATACGCTACCGTAGATATCAAACGTTCTGCGCGTGAGATAAAAGACGCGTGACGTGAAGTTTATTTTTAGATAGGAGTGATATGTTATGAAAAAAGCAATCCAATCAAAGGCACGGAGGGTGACTATATCGTAGCCCTCCGCAACTAGGAGGTAACGAATGGCTACTCAGAAAATCGACGGCATAACATTCCGAATAAAGAAGAAGCACAAATTCCCTTTCTTGCGCAAATACGGGAAAGTATTCTGCGTGTTTGACGCAACCGACTCTGATAACATCAGCTTCGGGACAGACAACGGTGAAAACAAGTATTTCATCAAGGTCGCCGGAGCAAAGACGATGAGGTCACAACCAAGCCAAGAAGACGCGATTGAAACACTGCGAGCATCAACTTCGTTATACGCCGAATTGGCGCACCCGCATTTGATTGAAATGGTCGAACATTTCGCGCATGATGACTTGTATGTCGTGGTATTCAAATGGGCCGACGGCGACTGTCTATTCGATTACTGGAACTTTGATTACTATGCGAAACATAACATTGCATCCCCGCGTGACCGATTCGCTCAGTTGCCCCGCACCAAAAAGCTGAACGCCTTTCGCACGCTGTTTGACTTTTTGCTGCATGTTGAAGAAAAAAGTCATGTGGCAGTTGACTTTTATGACGGCAGCATCATGTATGACTTTGCGCGGGATTGCGTAACCATCTGCGACATCGATTTTTTTAGGAAAGCGCCTGCCGTCAATGATGTAGGCGAGGATTTTTGGGGAACAAAGCGCCTGAAATCCCCCGAGGAATATCTTCTCGGCGCGCCAATTGATGCAGCAACAAATGTCTTTACATTGGGCGCACTGATATTATCTTTCTTTGGCAGTCATACGGACAATGAAACAGATGAAATGTATCAACGAAATGCCTTCCGCCCAAGCAAATATGAAACTTGGGAATTAAGCGAAGCCTTATACAAAGTAGCATTAAAGGCTGTTGCCCCTGACCGCGAAAAAAGATATTCTACAATAAGGGCCTTTGGGGAAGCTTGGGAAGCAAATTTGGATACGATAAAGGATTAACATGAAAATTTCAATGGTAGTGCCATGCCTGTTGGGCCTTGAGGGCCTCATCGCCGCTGAGCTGCGCGAGCTTGGCGCCGCAGACGTTGCCGCCGAAAACGGCCGCGTGTTCTTCGCTGGCGACGCAAACATGCTGGCGCGCGCAAACATTTGCAGTCGCTTTGCCGAGCGCGTGCAAATCGTCGTTGGGCGATTCAAAGCCACGACCTTTGATGAACTGTTCGACCAAACCAAAACCCTGCTGTGGGAGCAATGGCTCGACGTGCGTGACGCCTTTCCCGTCAAGGGCTACAGCATCAACAGCGCGCTGTTCAGCACCAGCGATTTGCAGTCGATTATTAAGAAGGCCGCTGTCACGCGGCTCAAACAAGTGCATGGCCAAGTGCTGCTGGTAGAAACCGGCGCGGTGCATCAAATTCAGTTCGCGCTGCAAAAAGATAACGTCCTGCTCACGCTAGATACCTCCGGCACAGGCCTGCACAAGCGAGGCTATCGCCTGCAAGCGGGCGGTGCACCGCTGAAAGAAACGCTGTCTGCTGCGCTGTGCAGCATCTCCCGGCTGCGGCCTTATCACACGCTATATGATCCCATGTGTGGCAGCGGCACGATACTCATCGAAGGCGCGCTGATGGCAGCAAACATCGCCCCGGGCGTGAACCGTCCCTTTGCCGCAGAGCGCTGGACGCAAATCCCGCGTGAAGTTTGGCAGCAGGAGCGCGACCGCGCAAAATCTTTGGTAAAACCTGCAGAGCAATTTGCCGCTTTTGGCTATGATTTAGATCCGACCATGCTTGACCTTGCGCGTGAGAATGCCAAGCGCGCAGGCGTGGCAGATTACATCACCTTTGCGCAGGGGGATGCGACAGAATTCGCGCCGCACACAGATCGCGGCACGGTCATCACCAACCCGCCCTACGGCGAACGCTTGGGTGACGCCGCCCAGGCCGAGCGGCTTATCACTCAGCTGGGCCGCGCATTTGAGCAAAAACGAGGCTTTAGCTACACCATGATTTCGTCCTGCGAGAAATTCGAAGAACTGTTCGGCCGCCGCGCCGATGGCCGCCGCAAGCTCTACAACGGCATGATGAAATGCAATGCGTTCATGTATTATAAGTAGTGCGCCATGGAGCGTGGCCAACGTTTTGTGCTCCGCACCCCTCCCTCACCCGTTGCGACGGGAGCTCCCTCTACCAGAGGGAGCCAAGGCTTGTTTCTTATGCTATCATAAAAAATCCACCGCGAAGCGTTTAGGTTTTTTTGGTTCTTTTTTTTGCAAAAAAAGAACAGAAAAGGAGGCTCTCATGCGCCACGTGTTTGTCGTCAATCCTTGTTCTGGCAAAAAAAACGACCCCGCACTGGTGGTGCAGGGGATACGCGACGCCTGCGCAGCGGCCGGTATTGTGCCGGAGATTTACGCCGAACACAACTGCGAGGGGATGATGCAGTTTATGCGTGATGCTGCGCAGAGCGGCGACCCCGTGCGCATTTACGCTTGCGGCGGTGACGGCACGCTGTATTGCGCGGTCAACGCCACCTATGGCCACCGCAATGTGCAAATTGCTGTGGTACCCTATGGTTCGGGCAATGATTTTATTCGACTGTTTGGCGAAAAAGAATTGCTGCGCGACATTTCGCGCCACATCCACGGCACGCCGCACTGGATTGATGCGATCGAAAGCGGCGAAGACGTGGGCGTGAACATCGTGAGCATGGGCTTTGATGCCGAGGTTAATGACAAACAAACACAGCTGAAAAAACTGCCCTTGATTAGCGGCAAAACGGCCTATTTGCTCGCTGTGCTATACTGCCTGCCGCGCAAAATCTTCAACCGCTTCACCGTCACTATTGACGACGGCCAGCCGGTAACCAGCGACTTCATGTTTGCCATTGGCGGCAATTGCAGATGGTATGGCGGTGGTTTTCAGCCATGCCCCACCGCCATGCCTGACGACGGCTTGATGGACTGCGTGACGATTGAAAAGGAAAAAGGCCGCTTGTGGATGCTCATGAACATCAACACCTACAAACGCGGTGGCCACGAAAACAACCCAGACTGGCCTTTTAGCAAGCTCGTGCGCGGCAAAACCATGCGCGTGCAAAGTGATGTCCCCGCCGTGGTTAATATCGACGGCGAAGCGCGCATGGCCACCGATGTCACGTTTACGCTGAAAGAAAAAGCGATTTGCTATGTGGTGCCGCAGGGCAGCGAGTTTTCTGTGTAGGGGCACACTGCGCGTCCGCTCCTTTGATGCGTGTAAAATCCACAGACGGCCAATGGCCGCCCCTACAAAAAGCGCATCCAAGCGTCCACCTGAATCAAATACGCCAGCATTTGCGGCCCCGCCATCAGTTGCCCGAACCACGGTTCGGCCGTTGAGGGCGGTTTTTTGCATGCCTGCAACACGGCCTGCTTGTTCAGCAGGGGAATCAATGGAGAAGTGCTGTCATGCGCAATCTCTAGCAAGCGCTTTTGCAGCAGCTTGGTGTAGGTCGGGTCATAAGTCTTGGGGAAAGGGCTCTTTTTGCGCTGTAACAATTCGACAGGCAACAAGTCTGAAAAAGCGTCGCGCAATAAACCTTTCACCACGCCGTTGTGGTTCTTCATCGCCCATGGCACATTCCACAGATATTGCATCACGCGGCGGTCGGCAAAGGGCGAACGCCCGCGCAGCCCCGCAGCCGTCCCCATGTGATGCATGCGACTCAACAACGTTTGCATGAACCACTGCTGAGTGAGCCAAGTGACCTCACGCTGGCGAGCGTCGGCGGGCGATTCTCCCGCAAGCCGCGGCGTTTGCTCTAGGGTTTGTTCGTAGTGCGCCTGTACGAATTCATTCAGATTTAGCTCGTGCACAAACTCAGGGTCTAGCAAGGCCGTGCGTGCCTGCATGTTGCGCGACCATGGGAACGTGCCCGCGTGCAGCAATTCCTCACGCACAAACCAAGGGTAGCCGCTGAACACTTCGTCGGCGCATTCTCCGGTGAGGGCAACGGTGCTGTGCTGGGCAACTTCGCCGCTAAAATAAAGCAGCGAGGAATCAATATCGCCCATGCCGGGCAGCCCGCGCGCCTGCATGGCCGCAGGCAGCAGATCGAATAGGCTTTGTTGCTCGCATTGCAGATAGCTGTGCTGCAGCGGATATAATTCCAGCATGCGCTGCACGAATGGCCGGTCGCGCTCGGGCTGAAAAGCATTGGCGGCAAAGTGTTCGTCGTTGCCTGCAAAATCGAAGGAGAAGGTGCGCAGTCCACCTAGCTTATTTGCCGCCACAGCAGTGACAATGCTGCTGTCAATGCCGCCGGAAAGAAGGCTGCAAATGTCGCCGTTGAGTTGTTCCTCAATCGCTTGGGTGAGCAGCTCGCGCACGGTGCGCACCGTGGTGGAATAATCATCTTCGTGTGGGCGGCTTTCGACAGCCCACCAGGCTGTTTCCGTCATGCCCTGCGGCGTGAACGTGAGCACATGCCCGGGCAACACCTCACGCACGCCAGCAAACACGCCGCTGCCGGGCGGTTTGGCTGGTCCTAAGCCAAAGATGGTGCGCAAGCTATTTTGATTGATCTCAAGCTTGGCAGGCAGGTCGCGCAATGCCGTGGCAAAGGCCAGCTTGCCGCCTTGCAGGGTGTAATACAGCGGTTTGGCGCCGGCGTGGTCACGAATGAGATGTAGGTGCTTGCCGTCCCACCACGCAATGGCGAACACGCCGCGCAGCTGCTGCACAAAGTCCACGCCGTGCTGCGCAAACCCTGCCTGCATCGCGTCTTCGCCCATGTTGTAGACTTCGCCCTCCCATGCGAAATTGATATCGCATGGGTGCTGTGCATTAAAATCGCAAGTGCCCGAAAAAGCCATATTGTTCTCCTTTGCTGCTTCTATACCTAGTATATCGCGTTTTGCGCAAAAACAGCACTTGCAAAATCAATTTGCCTGTGCTATAATGAAGAAAAAATCGGGGAGGAAATCACATGAAAAAACGCTCATTGGCCGGTTTGCTAGCCGTTTGTGTGTTGCTGGCTGGCTTAACACTCATTCCTTCGGCCGCGCAGCAACAGCCTGCTTGCCCTTGCCACCCGTTGCGCATCACCAACCCCTATGCTGCCGTGAACTGGAACACTTGGGGGCAATACCGAGTGCAGCTGCACACCCACACCACCGCTAGCGACGGCCAAAGCACGCACGCTGAGCTGATTGAAGCCTATTTCGCCGCCGGATATGACGCCCTTGCCATCACCGATCACGGCGTGGTGGACCGTGGCTGGATTCGTCCCAATCACCCGCCATTTGACAACGTGCTGCCGTTTTTGTGGGAGCGCAACATCGTGGGACTCGCCCCCGAGCGCTACGCGCAAATTAACGCTGGCTATGGCCGCGACGGCCGCCCGATGATTCGCATCCCATTTGGCAATGAGCAAAACCCACAGTCCTTCGACATGGTGCATGTGGTGAGCTGGTTTGCAGACTGGGGGCACGCCATCACGCACATCACTGGCAATTATCGCATTCCCATTCGCGGCGTGCACCGCGCTGGCGGAATCAGCATCGTTGCGCATCCGTCTATCGCTCACCACGCCATGCAGGGCGGGCAGCATACGCCGTTTTTCATCAACCAAATTCAGCGTGACTTTGAAGACTTCAGCTCGCTGCTGGGCATTGAAGTATTCAACCCGCACGACATCACGCTATGGGACATCTTGCTGCAAAATCTGGCTCCCGCCGGGCGCAATATCTTCCTGTTTGCCACCGACGATGCACACAATCACACCACGCAGGTTGACCGCCGATGGGTGGTGAGCCTGATGCCCGCAAACACTGCTGCCAACATCCGCACAAACTTGGAAACCGGTGCGTTTTTCTCGGCCGTGCGCACAACGAATGACCGCACGCAGCCCGAACCCGTGGTCACGGAAATCGCCATTGACGACACAACCATTAGCATCCAGACCGAGCATGTGTATGCCATCGAGTGGATCAGCAACGGCGAAGTCTTCGCACACGGCAACGCCGTTGACCTAGCGGATTATCTAGATGTGATTGGCGCGTATGTGCGTGCCGAGCTGCATGGGCAACACGTTCTGTTGTATACTCAGCCCTTCCTGCTGCAATACGACGACATGCCCGAGCCTACCTTTGTGCCCGACGATTTCGTTGACCCCAGCGACCGCGACATGTTCTGGCCATTCGTTTTCCGTGCCGTCACCGGTTGGATATTCGATGTAGCGTGGCGTGGCTACTTGTGGGTAACGGGCTTGTTCGCGTAGTGCGCTCGCCGTGCAGGCGTTACTTTTCTTGAAAGAAAAGTAACCAAACGAACCTTAGTCGCTTCGCGGTGTGTTCATACGAATATATCAAAACTCCACTCTATGGAAATCCCAGAGTGGAGTTTTCGTGTTATTTTTAGGTGTTGCCGCGAAGCGGGGAGCTGCACCGCAGGTGCTACTTGCCAGCGACTACGTCTTTCAACGCCTTGCCTGCTTTGAACACGGGCACGGTGGTGGCGGGGGAAATCAGCTCTGCGCCGGTTTGGGGATTGCGCACTTTTTTCTCAGCGCGATCACGCACTTCAAACGAGCCAAAGCCCACAAATTGCACTTTTTCGCCCTTCACCAATGCGTCTGTAATGGCACCAATTACGGCGGCCACGGCTTTTTCGGCGGCTTTCTTTTCAATGCCTTCGCGCTCGGCCACCATGGCGATAAATTCGTTCTTGTTCATGCTTGGGTTCTCCTTTTTGTTGAAAAATTTTTGGTAAGTTTAAGGGTCTGCATGCGATTTATGTTAAGTCAATGGCAGTGCCATTGATCTCGTTTTCGGCTTGTTCAAATGTTGAGATAAATTCTTCGCAGGTTTGATGCAGCGCAGCCTCGGCTTGTTTGAGTTGCTCGGCCTGCGCAAGCATGTGCGCCTGTTGGGCAGCAAGGGCAGGGGAACTGATGCCCGTTTTTTCGGCGCGCCGCAGAATTTTCTCGGCCCGCAGTTGCGGCGGCAGCTCGTGAGGGATGCTTGCCATGGCCTGTGCTATGCTAGCTTGTCCTTTTTTGCTGCGCTTCACGGCATCCCAATTGCTTAGAGCATCGTCGGCGTTTGCGGCATCAAGCTCGCCAAACACATGGGGGTGGCGCTCAATGAGCTTGCGGCAAATGCCGTCGGTCACATCATCCCAGTTGAAGGCTCCGCGCTCGGCAGCCATTTGCACGTGCAGAGCAATTTGCAGCAGCACGTCGCCCAGCTCTTCGCACAGCAATACGTCGTCGCGCTTGTTGATGCCCTCAATGGCTTCGTAGGTTTCCTCCACAAAGTTGTGGCGGATGCTTTCGTGGGTTTGCGCAGCGTCCCAAGGGCAGCCATCGGGTCCGCGCAGAATCTCCACAATGTGGCGCAAGTCTTCGGCGGAATAAACCGCTCGTTGCAGCAAGTCTGCGTGCTTCATGTTGTCACCTCTACTATTTTACCCTATCAGGCCGTATTTTGCAAGCCTTTTTGCAACTTTTTTTCCGCCGGGCAGCATTTCTATGTCTTCGCGGGTCAATGCTTTGGTGAAAATCATCGAAATTGCGTAGATTAGCATGCCTGCGCCGGTGGCTAGGCCCACTTGCAGCAGCAAGCTGATGCGTGGGTCTGGGCCAATTTGCGGCAACCAACGTGCGGCCATGCCGTTCACCACCCATGCGGCCGCCGCGCAAAGTGCGCCGCAGAACAGCGGTTTCACAATCAGCTGGTTCACGCGCAACTTGGTTTTGGTGATGCGCAGCAGGTAGGTGAGATTAATTGCCACCAGCACCGCAAAGAACAACACCGTGGCAATGGCAGCGCCCATGATGTTAATCTGCGGCTGGCTAACGAGGACGTAGTTCATCACAATCTTCACCACCATGCCCACGACCAGCGACTTCACTGGCACGTCGGTGCGGCCAATGCCCTGCAAGATGGCCACAATGGGCGTGCTGATAGCCATCAGTGCGGTGAACGCACCAAACACCATGATGATGGGTGCGGCATGCTGCGCCATGCCGGGGATGCCGCCATAGAACAGCGTGAGGATGGGGTAGGCCAGCACAGCCATGCCAAAGCCCGCAGGCAGCGCGATAATCATGGCCATGCGCAGCACCGTGTTGATGGTGCGGTGAATGGTGGCGCTGTCTTTTTGCTCCCAAGCTGCGGCAATCACCGGCAGGGATGAAATGCCCAGTGCCGCCACCACCGTGGGAATGAGCGTGCGAAAGGTCATGGCGATACTGTATACGCCCCAAATGTAGTTGACTTGGTCGTCCGGCAAAATGCCGCGCAGCTCAAACACTGCGCCATAAATGTCGTGAATGACATCGGGATGCACCTCTAAAGCTGTGCGTAGCAATCGTTGCACGTTAATGGCGTCAATAAAATTCGTCAGGTTGAGAATAGATGAGCTAATGACCATCGGCACGCTCATCAGCAGCATCTCACGCGCAAGTTTGCGGCCGGGTTGTGCGGGCGGTGCAAGTTGCAGCTGCTCCGGCGTAATGCCGTCGCCGCGCAGTTTGTGCCGCAGCCAAAGATAAACAAACCCCAGCACCGAGCCAATGGTAATGCCCAAAATCGCCGCCGCCGCCGCCCAGGCATACATCAGACTGTAAGCTTCGTCGATGCTAGTGGCCGTTTGCCCAAACACCGTGCCATAGCTCACGAACTCATGGCGGCCAACATTCATCACCACAATGGCCAGCAGCAGCCCAATGGCCAGTTTGCACACCGCTTCAATCACTTGTGAGGTTGCAGTGGGCACCATGTTGCGCAAACCTTCGTAGTAACCGCGGTAGGCGCTCATCGCACACACGAACAGCACCGTGGGGGCAATGGCGAAAATCGCGGGCAGCGCAAGCAGTTGGCCGGCTGCAAAATGGTAGGCATAAGGCCAAGCCAAGGCAGCAATCACCAGCGTGCCGCTGATACCCATGGCCAAAAACAGACGCTTGGCTACCCGGTGAATGGCACGCACATCGCGATACAGCCCAGCGCTCACCCGTTGTGCCACCATGCGACTGACCGCAATGGGCAGCCCGGTGATGGCAATGGCGAAAATCGGCAGATAAATTTCGTGTGCCGAGGCAAAGTAGCCCATGCCAACTTCTTCAATGATGTTAGCTAGGGGAACTTTATAAAACATGCCAATGAGCTTCACCAGTGCTACAGAAATCGTGAGCACCACGGCACCACCAAGCATGGTTTGTTGTTCGTTTGCGCTAAGTTTGCGCTTCAAATGGGCGTTCCCCCTCTTGTTGTATTGTAGGGGCGCGCATTGCGCGTCCGTTAGATTCTGCGCGGACGGCCAATGGCCGCCCCTACATGCCCTGCAATATTATACCATTTCATTTCCGCTCCGTCAACCCTAATCCCCCAAAAATTCACGCAGCAGCGAATCTGCGGGCACCTGAATTTCCGGCAAGTGCGCAAAACGGCTGAGCGCCGCCGCCAGTGCACGGCTTTCCTCGCAAGCAAGACCCGCCAGCAGCGGCAGCACCCGTGCCGCAAACACGCAAGGTTCATACACATGCACAGAGTTCACCAGCACATCGGCATAGCGCTTGCAGGGCGCAAGATAAGCCTGCTCGCCCGCCAGCACAGATGGCCACATGGCTAGAGTTTCCGCCGCAGTGGAGTTGCGAAATTGGCTGTCACGCAATATCCGTCGCGCAAGCCGCAGCTGAGTCTTGCTCAGCACCACGCTATCATCATCCACAATGCGGGTGCTCACGTTCACGTAAATCTTGGTGCACCGCGGGCAAAGCTGTGTGATTTCCGGGTTCAACGCATGCAAGCCCTCCACCACCAGCATGTCGTGGTCGCCCAGGCAAAGTTCGTCCCAGTGGCTGCGCTTGCCCAGCCGAAAGCTATAGTGCGGCACAGCGGCGCGGCCCTGCTCCATCAGCGTGGTGAGGGTGTCACGCAGCAACGGCAGATCAAGCGCACGCACGCTTTCAATGTCCGCAGAGCCATCGGGCAGGCGGGGCAGGTTTTCTCGCTCCAGATAGAAATCGTCAAGGGAAAGCCGATAGGCCATGGCACCGTGGTGCTGCAAAGCTTCGGCGATTTTTTGCGCGGTGGTGGTTTTGCCGCTGGCGCTGGGCCCGGCCAGCATCACTAGCTTGTGGCCGGGGCTGTTGCGCGCGCGGCCCGCAATGCCCGCGATGAGTTCGCTGTAGCGTGTTTCGGCAGCAGCCACAAGCTCGGCTGGGTTTTGCTGCGCCATGGCGTTGATGTAGCTCAAGTTGTTGCGAATGCTCATAAAGAAAAATTCTCCCCCTCATACTAATCTATAGTATATGAAGGGGGAGGGGTTATATGCCGCTTGAGGCGGGCTTGGTTGTTTCGCTGGATATTTGTGAGGAATTTCCTTCCTGTGCGTCGACTAAGGATTATCATATGCAGAAATGAGGAGGTCAAAATGAATACCATAGTGCTTTTGGTGGTTCCCATCGTGATAATCGCAGCAAGCATTGCTGCATCGCACTACGCCATTCAATGGGCTCGAGGAGTTTAAGGAGGGAAATTTATGTTTAGTGAACCTTGGCACGGCTTGTTGGTTTCATGGATTGTAGTTATTGGCGGTTTTCTCGTTCCGGTTTTGCTAGTGCCTTTATGTCTTATAGGAGGGATTTGCTTATGATACCGATGTCAGGATATCAGATCGCTTTTGCTGCCCTGCCGTGGGCACTGGCTATGCTTGCTGTGCTCATCGCAGGTATAATCACGATTGTTTCAGCAATCAGAGTTTGGTTGCGGTGAAGAAAGACAAAAAACACGCTTAACCGATATAAGGTCGAGCGTGTTTTTTGATGAAAGCTTGCAGCCTCTTTATCAACCTCGAATAGACCACAGCGAAGCGACGAAGCCGCACCGCAGGTGCTAGCGGTGCCGGAAGAACCGGTGTGTGCCGTGGTCAAAGATGTGGTGCAGGTTGTTTTGGTGCCAGCTGCCGGCCGAACCGCGAATCATGCGGAAAAACGTTGCCCCGCGGGCGAAGTCTTCGCCATTGAGCGCACGCTGCACGTTCGCGCGAATGCGATCGTTTGGCGTGGCACGTGCGAATTGGCCGTTGGTTACCGGCGTGAACTGCCCCGGCGCAAAGATTACACTTTCCACACAGTTGGGAAAGCGATGGTCGGCAATGCGGTTGAAGATTACGTTCACCACCATGATTTGCCCCAGATCGTCCTCGCCGCGTGCCTCAGCCCACACAATGCGGTAGAGCATGTCGCGCTCGCGCGCGGTCACGCGGTGCCTTTGGGGGACATATGCCTCTTGGGGATTAAAAAACGGAATTGCGTTGTGCACCACGCCAATGCTCTCGCGCAGCAGGGGAATTCGCTCGGCCCAATGCCCAGCGGGCAGCGCAATGGAGCTCACGGCAAAGGCCATGGCCATCGCTGCAACCAGTGCGGCTTGGGCAATGTGTTTGATGCGCTTGACTGTTTTGTTGCTCATAAAACCTCCTTTTCAATACGCAAGTTGGCATTATAGCACAGTTCGGACGGATTGTCAAGTCTTTCGGCGCGATTTGGCGAATTTAGCCCATTAAATCACGAAATCGGCCAGGTTATTGCTGCAAAACAACAAAAACCGGCAGAACGAGTCTGCCGGGATAGTTTTTGTGAAAGTGGAATAATGCACAGCGAAGCGGCCGAGCCCCACCGCAGGTGGTTAGTTCATCCAAAGCCAGCCAAAGAAAACGAAGCGCAAAATGAAGTCCAGCCAGCCGGGCAGGTCATACCACCAAGTGTCGTTGGCGGGTTGCGCGCGGGTGTAGCGCGAAACAAAGTTCAGCGGATTTTGCGGCACGCCATTGACGATTACTTCAAAGTGCAGATGCGGCCCGGTGGCGTTGCCGGTGCGACCCACGCGGCCAATGGGTTGGCCTGCGCGCACTTGCTGCCCGCGTGTGATGCCAGAAGTCGAGTTCGATTGCAGATGCGCGTAACGTGTGCGAAAACCGTTGCCGTGATCGATGATTACCTGCTGGCCAAAACTGGAGTGCCAGCCAATAAGCTCAACTGTGCCTGCGGCAGCAGCAACCACCGTGGCACCGTTAATGTCCACTCCCGGCACCCCTGTGATGTCAATGCCTTGGTGCATGCGCCTGCCACGCCAGCCAAAGGGCGAAGAAACATGGTAGTAGCCCGGTACAGGCCAAACAAAGCTCGGTGCAGATGCACTGGCCGTGATGGCGAACAGTCCTGTCATCATCAGCAGCGCGAGGATAAGCGCGAGTGTGCGTTTCATGCATAATCTCCTTTAAGCGACAAATTTCGCTCTTTCATAGTATACCACGTTCGGCGTCATTTGTCAAGCACCGCCACTGCACGCCCGGCAGCGTTTACAATATTCTGAAATATTTTGCAAAAAAGTGTTGACAATAGGGTTCGGATGTGATATGATATCCTAGTGCCCTGCAGCAAGCAGCCGCACACTTGCACCTTGAAAATTAAACAACGATTCATTTGGTCGCACTGTTTTTGTTTTGTGCGATGCAGAGGCTTAGGTCTTTGTGTTGTGCGTGAACGTGAGCAGCGAAGCGACTAAAAACCCTTA
>Ga0131853_10014323_pt1 | contig 14534 bp, 6 predicted proteins | sample TergutLab28metaG_FD_92764 | JGI IMG/M metagenome (GOLD analysis project Ga0131853, IMG submission 92764) | Labiotermes labralis P1 segment gut microbial communities from Petit-Saut dam, French Guiana - Lab288 P1 (version 2) (version 2) | ecosystem: Host-associated > Arthropoda: Insects >... | reverse complement strand
TCACCAGCATTAGACATCGGAAATGGACAAACAGTAGCTGCAGACCCACATAGGACAGCAGCGAGCAGACATACTTGAGCTGCACACCCCAGGATAGCGCATATCACATATAAACCCCCCCCCCCGTGCCCATTAAAAATAGCATATAACAAACGTCACAGTTGCTGAGATCTCACCATCGTGACATACCAATCCTGTAAAACACTACCACCATACTTTCGGATGAAAAACCTGATAATGGCCACATTAGGCCGAAACATGTAGTTACTATCATCCTTTATTAAACTTCTTTTTAGGTATTGTTGTGTTATTGACTGATACCTACACCTATTGTGCATTTACTACTACTATCACCACCAAATTCTGTAGTTGTAGCAACAGTAGCAGTAGTGGGAATAACAGTAGTAAATACTACAATCTGCAGTGTTAGTAGAGGTTGTTGTAATTATCACATATAAAAAACCAAGACACTTCTTGAATATTAGATCTGATATTTTAAATTAAGAACTTTTAATGCAAGTCGTGTGATTGTGGTCCACTCTTGGAATACTTTCTCTCTACACCATACTATGTGGAAATGATAATAAATACACACTGTAACAGTGCAATAAACATAAGGATATTAGTTTTTCCGCAACTTCTGCGTGAGAACTGGCATAAAATTATACATTTACTCCAAGCAGACCATTGTTAGTTAGCATAAATGTTTATCGATTTATTCTTCGTTTCCTAAGGGACAAAATTAAAATCGTGTTTCTTTTCAACACTACGGCCAGTTGGCAAACCAGGCGACACCGGAATTCATTTTTTATCTCAGAAATTTTGCGTCGAAATTTGCCGCAATCTTTTCAGCTCTAAATCACAAAGGAAAACGGATAATTCTCTCAAGACTTTTCTTTTTTAATACCTGAAAATGCAATGTGCAATATGGGGTAAGCGGTGGCGCAGTAAGTTGAGGCCCTGCGCGGGTTTCATTCCCGATGAGACCATTTGCATTTTTCATTGCCTTAATCCTTCCTCTCGAACTATGGCCATGGGGTAGACTCAGAGCCTAACAAAACTGAACAGCAGAAATATTTCGTGGGTGGCAAAGACGGCCGGTTACGTTAAGCTGACATTACCACCTTCATGTTCCATTTGTCCAGAAATTCTAGAAGCCTCAAACTGCTGCGTTCCTAAGGGCTTGCCCAGGTAATGAGATAGCTTACTGGTACCGTCAGAGTGCAATATTTTAAACATCGGCTCGTGTTTAGACGACGAAATATTAACAAACCCAGATCAAATATTAAAGAAGAGACCAACAGTGTTTGCTACCGTTGTGCTTATTCCTTCAAGCTGTATGTACAGTCAACCTCACGCTGTGCAGACTCAGTGTAATGGCGGTATGTCCTCCAAGGGCTATAACGCATAAACGTAAATCAACAGAAGGGTTGTCTGTTGAAACCGTAGCTAATGTCAATATTTTCTGTTGAATTTTTAGAGTATGCTACTGCTACAGCTCACTCTACATCCACTTCACAGCAGTACCAAGAACTCCTCTATCTTCCTTGCTGTACTTAACGACTGAAGAGCGCAGCTTACTGTGTCGTTCTGTCTGCTTCTGTGGGTCCTCAAGTATACAGTCTTCGTTTGTCTGCTAACGATCTAAAGACGTGTACACATTTCAGCCATAAGATTCCACTGCACTTTGATACACTTAGTAACATAACTCAGTAAAACAATCAAATCGTAATATAAATAAAAATTCTGAATATGACATTTTGAGGTCGCGCCAACGGTGTTACTGAAAATTCGAATAGTTTAGTTAATTGTTCCAGATATTTAGAAGAATCGCTGTTTGTGATTTCAGGCTTCAATGGTGGTTTAAATGATGCATTCGCTCTTCTGGAATGCTACGCAGCGTTGATTGGTAGTTACCAACGTTTCGGAACAGACAGGCTCTCCGAAACGACTGTCACTAATTACCAATCAGTGCTGAGTAACATCACAGAAGACCAAAGACCTCAAAGATCTTAATGTTTCCTCTTTAGAGTCTGGTAGTCTTGGAAAAGCGACCCAACGTCACATCACAATATCCCAGAGGGCATAAAACTTCACCATTTGCAAACGTTTTTATTTTGACTACTATTCAAGGGAAACAAAATGTTTCCGTGCATAATATTAAAATAAACATGATTACACGGTATAATAAATGTTCAGATTGCTCTATTTTATGTTAGCCTTAATTTTCGAGTGCTTCAAACAGGTACAGGAAACGTAGTTTCTGGAAAAAGTAACATAACACAAAATTTGTAGAAATAAACATTACTGGTAGGACGCGAACGTGAAAATTTAAGGTTGCATTTCCAGACTATCACATGCTGGTAATCTGTACATGTTGACATTTTTCAAAAGAATAAACAGGCATGTCCTGATTTATATCTGTTCTATGCAGATTATGGGTTTCTATGGCGTGGTATCGTACAGTATGTTAGAGCGGCAGCTGGCCTTGTCTCCATTAATTTTGTTTATTATTTTGTCTCTGATTAAAATATATATTGGCATTTAAATTATATATTACTCCTTTTAGATTTTCGTATTGGTGAATGAGTGCTCGACCAGCGTCGTTATTTATACACGTAATTCTCTGAAAGAACTATAATAACTGCCATACTTTATGGTCTCACTTCTCAGATCGTATTAGGCTACAAGTATCTATAAAACCCGCCTGGAGAACTTCAGACCTTTAATTTATGGTGTTACATTCTGTAATTATGCGGAAAATACGCAAATATAGACGATACGATGGATGCAAGTGGTAGCGCAGTTGGTTCACTCAATGCGCTACAAGCCAGAAAGTCGCAGGCTCGATTTCCGGTGGTGTCATTGGAAATTCTCTTTGACATAATCCTTCCGGCCGCACTCTGGCCCTGGATCGACTCGGCCTCTAATAGAAATGGGTACCGGGATTAATTCCTGAGGGGTTAAGACGGCCGGTGCCTAGGGCTGATAACCTTACCACTTTCATATGCCAATTGTCTTGAAATCCGGGAGCCTCAAACTCCTGGAACCCTTAGAGCTGTACAGGGACTACTTTACCTTCTCCACACGTTATGATACCTAGAAGAATAATTTGTTCCTAGTTATTTTCATATGAACATTTTTGCGGAAAAATATCTACAGTGTCTGTAACAGCAGCAGAAGTTTCTTTCCAAAATTTTGCTCTATTATATGCATATTACATTCAGTATAGAAAATCAAGTTGTATATTGGGATCTTTTCTCCAAGACAAGTAAATATTATAGTACAAGCAATCCCATTACAGGCCTGGACAGGCCCTGAGGTTTCCAAGAGGTTGTGACTCCGAGATTTCAAGAAAATCGTCACATGAAGGTGGTAAGGTTGTCAGCCCTAAGAACCGGCCGCCTTTGCCCCAGGAAATATTCCTGGTAATCATTTTTGTTAAAGACTGAGTCGACCCAAGGGCCATAGTGCGGCCGGAAGGATCCAGTGACAACACTAGGAATGGAACCCTTGACATTCCAGCTAGTAGCGTAGTGACTCAACCGACTGCACTACCGAGTGCCCCTCAAATATTAGAGTGACAACCCGAAATAAAAGATATAATCGCAGACGAAGCGACAAATCTGTTAAGGAATCCTAATGCACAATATCACCACATAGTTTAATCCTTTACCTGCTAAAGTGGAGAATATGGTGAGCTCCGAATAGTGCTAGCAAAGGGCAGATGGGATTTAACTCGGCGTTTAAAGGGTTAAGTTAGGAAACTGAGGACATGAAAAAGCTCGTTAACTTGTGTTTGAGAGGCGGAGAGGGAGAGTAAATTAATCTTCCTAATTAATAAACCGTAATTGGGAATCGAATCCTCAGTATCTAGAGGAGACAGGGAGAGGCAGTCGCGTAAGCCAATACGGTATTTATAGCAAGCCACTCAGTAAGCCGTCTCGAAATCTGCTACAGGCCCTCACAGAGCATTATTGATTAGGGAAATTCTTGTGCTTGGAGATTTAAAACTTAGCCCAACGGTAAAGGTTAAAGAGTCACGCATTTCCGTGGAACGGATTTACTTCATAAATTAAAGTTTCGTTGGATCGTTAGCAATTCAGCATCTTTTCACAGAATTATGTACCGTAAAATGTCAAATTGCGTGCTATATATTAATTGTAGCAGGAACTATCGACATGCTGACCAAAGTTCATACGACAGTGCAGAAATGATGGAAGGCATCTTTCCTGGTAAAAACACGCACTATATGTTCTGTCCCATGTCGCATGTATTGATCCATGTTGGCTGCCTTTCATCCCACGATTTATGTACTAGCATGTAAATAGTATTTATATTTATTCAACCAATCAATAATTATACATACTTACATACATGCATACATACACGTATATACACACATATACATATATATATATATTGTGTGTGTGTGTGTGTGTGTGCTTGTGTGTGTGTGTGTGTGTGTGTGTGTGTGAGCGCGCGCGCGAGCGGTTGTTTACGTATGCTCAAAGATGTCTCAAAGCTCGGCATAATGTTGACAGACGTACAGCTGACTTTTCCGCTTTCGTCTTCTCTAACTAAATAACTAACTAACTAACAAACCAACCAACCAACCCCTTGGAGCACAGTCCTTCCTGAGAACCTAACAGGTCCTCAGCTAGTCAAGAAATTCCCCGCATTTTATGTAACCTGAAGGTTCATTACCGCGTTCACAAGACACCGCCACCTGGCCCTATCTTGAGCCAGAGAAATCCACTCCACGCCTAACCATCCCACTTCTTAAAGCTTAATTTTAATATTATACTCAGAGATTTGCCTATACCGTTTTAAAAGGAAAGGAAAAGTGAGGACAAATTTGAAGATAGGACACAAAAATGAATTAATTGAAATAAGAATAAGGGAGAATAAAAACAGGGAGGTAAAGGTGCGAAAGTCATAAGCGATAAACATGAATGTGGGACGGATGAAAATACAAAAAATTTCCGCGAAATGAAAAGCCTTCCTATTCGGATAAAAATCAGGATCATACAGCGGAACTTAAAAAGAAAAGCCTTACCAGATCTTATTAGCCCTGCTAAATTGTGAGGCAGCAACACGCAATAGGTTACTGTCCTTTGATTCACAACGACCCTACATAATCGTAAAAACATTACAGTGTATTTGTATTTTATGTGTTGTACATAAACATTACATATACATAACAGTTAGTTCACACACATTCACCACGAAGGCTCACCTGTATATGTCCCAAAACGTCAAAGCCTGTATATGTGAGCGTATGTTGCTGAGATGTCATGCATATTAACAATACTAAACAATTACTGTGTCGAATACAAAACAATCTTAATTTGCCGAACATAAGAAAATAACATCTTTGAATCAAAGAGTTCATCGTCGTGTCATTACACCAAGATTCTTGTGGTTCGAAATAGCAGTTCATCCAACCATACTTGTTTTACAAAATCGCGACAAAATGGGGCGAAACAAAAGGAGGGAATTGCTTACATTTGGATGCAGGCAAATTGTGTCAGTGTCCTTAAGTGAAGATGGGAAGTTGTGGAGGAATGGAGGGATAGTTGTAAGCATTATTTCTAAACTCGTCCCTAAATGGGATGAGATTTTAGCTAAATGCTACAGACGCTTCGCCATTAGACCGAAAGATGTGCCAGTCTCTGATACTGGAATAGAGTGTTTAGTTGTTTTCTTAAGTACTTCTGTCTATGAATGATGTAACCTGCAATTTAAGTACGTAAGGAGACATAATGCAATCTACTCGCGAGACGTTTAAACATCCCAAATGATAATCGAATATCTCGTTCCGGAACACAAAAGACGCCCGTAGCGCCTGTTGAATGCGAATTAGTGGTGACGATGGCTGTTATTAATTGGAATTCAGCACTTAGCTGTAAACAAATTACTCAAGCCTTTCTTGGCGGAGAAGCAATCCCTCTGACGTTACAATAGGATGGCACTGTCTTATGCAGTATTTTGTTCAAGGTAATATTCAACATCAATCTTGTACTCTCCTCAAATTAAATTGCATGGGGAGAAATTACTACACCACGGTTTGTAATTAAACCGATTTAAAGGTAAGTACATGAAATTTGTTATTCAAATTTGCGTTACATTCTTAAGTGTTCTTAATTGACACTCTTATCCTCCATTCCGCACTCAAATAAATTAAGGGAATTTATGCTATATAATAATTATTAAGAATTTAATTTATATTATTATTAAAACTTGTATTACAAAATTTATAAATGCGAAGATAAAGGAAATTCTTGTTTGCAAGTCCTGAAGAAGAGGGAGTAAAACTTCCGGCTCCTTCTGTCTTAACCTCGCCGATAGATGTAGCTGAAAGGTCAGCTGCAAGCTCCCAGCTGCTTTACGTCTGGGAACGAGCATTTAATAACCACTGAATATAAGCCTGAGTGAGCTCCACAGTTAGTCCAGATGTTTCTGAGAAGGCATTTCCAGTTTCTGCCGGATATCGAAACATTATTCTTCTGAAGCTGAGACCTTACCAGTCACTATACTGACTGAGCTATTCCCGTTTACCCATAATTTATAATCTTAATCATACATCATTTCATTGATGAATTCAGGGATGGCAACACGTTAGAACGATGCAGCACGCGTGAAGGTACGAAACGCGTGCGAGATTACAATCGGCAACATTGAATGGAAGAGACGACTGTGGAAAGCTTGACGTCCATGGAGCGATAATATAAAAATTAGTTTGAAAAGTGTATGGATGGGATTCAACTAACTGAGTATTGAATCCTTTGACGAGACCAAGCGAGCATGATGCCGAATACTCCTCTTCAAAAAACAGCTGAATATTTTGGAAACAGTTCTGCAAGTGACGTCATCACGAGGTCTTTCGCAATTTCCATTCACTTACACCGGGCAATGCTGGGATAGTAACTGAAAGTTGACATCTGCTGCTGCTGAATAATTTACTGTAATAATATTTGGTGAGAAACACAACAACATTATCATTGCCAGCTGACGGCAAGCGCAGCTCTTACGGAAGAATAAATAAGCCGTTGTGACGGTACGGTGACTCACATTAGCAGATACCTAATGTTAAAATCCACACTGCCCATAGTTGGCTGTTAAAGTAATATTAATTACTGTAACATTTAGATCCATTTTGCGTCAGTGTTAACCTTATTTTTGAGGTTTAATAATTATAATGACGGCGATAATAATGCAGGTGATGATGGTAACAAATAATAGTAATAATAATAATAATAATAATGTAATCTAAACCCATGCAGTACCTGTAATGAGTCTTAGTACCAGTTTGCTGGCTTGTGGAATGAAGCCACGCACTTTGGTAAAGAGGTATATACCAGCACTTCAGAGAAACCTGCCCTTCCACTCCCCCCCCCCCACCTTCAGAAAAGATGACTTGGACCCGCCTTGGCCACTATCTTCTTTGAAGTATGACACAAGAGTTCTTTCCAAAATGTCGGTACCTAACTACAAAGTGCCCATCGTCACATCTGATAGTACAGTCAACGTCACAGACAACTTTGATGGAAGACATCCCGATTTGTCTTCACTAGGAACTATAACAATAAACGTTACGGGCAAACGCACCTACTTTTTGTTTTATTTTATTCTAATTAAATTGGCAACATTTTTCGACCCTACTGGGTCATCATCAGGCCTTCACTATGAACCATTTAACTATAAAGTTGCATACATTCTTGGGATCCCAAACAATGTTTACAAGTAATAATTATAAACAGTTCAGTGTCTAATTACTCGTAAACATTGTTTGGGATCCCAAGAATGTACCCAGCTTTATAGTTAACTGGTTCATAGTGAAGGCCTGATGATGACACAGTAGGGTCGAAACATGTTGCCAATTTAATTAGAATAAACTAAAACAAAAAACTAGTTGTGTTTGACGGAAACGTTTATTATTATAGTCCACAGATAACGGTATATAAACTGCATTGTCACTGATCATATACGTTTTCCCAGCACGTGAATATTAGAAGTAATTGAGGGATGTAATTTTTTAATAATATATTCTTCAAGAGCAGGAGGAACGACAATTTTGGAACTAGACGGTACAGTGCAGATGGTGGCTGTTTTCAGACGGTAGTGCCCACCAAGTTACGGACCTGTTGGTAGAACACTTTTTCAGCCACTCCGCCTTGGAAATGGAAACAGTAAACCGGAAGATGTGCGGAACATTGCAAATGCAGCATTCAAATATAGAGTGCAATAATCCACAAAATACAAAAAAGTGATTAATACCGAACCGGCACAAAATCTGAATAACATTACTATAAAAATATGACAAGACAGTCAAAGTACGTATAAACGTAATACTGAAGCACGTTCGCGTAACCAATGTTATCGTGGAAGAGTAATGATTGTTACACATTCTGAGTGTGAGTCTGCAGCATTAGTTGTCCAGCATGTATATAGCAGACGTAGTATCTTATTGTAATCTTTAGCCTGTCCGACTATAACATTTTTTCCCACATTAACTCAGAAAATGTATATTTTTTTTAAAACGTTACTGAACACAAAGTGTGCTTTAGTTTTATCTACAACATTTTTCCGAAACATTTCTTATTATAAGAAGAACTGAGCGAAATATGATCAAAAACGTACATTGGACTTCACGTAAAGTGCCCGTTATTCTTGGAACTTGAACTTTCTCGACAGATTTTAGAAAAATAATCATACATCAAGTTCCTTCCAAATTCTTCCGGTGGGAGCCGAGCTGTTCCATGTGGATGAACAGAGAGACGGAAAGGCTGACACACATATATGGACGAAGCTAATAATCGCTTTTCGCAATTTTGTGGAAGCACCTAAAAATTAGCCATCCCGTGTTCATAATCTGCCGCAAATAAAGGACTTCAGGAACGAAATGAATATTCATTTTGCACTGTACGTGTAATTTAATTAAACATAATGATCAGAATTTGAAATTTACTGTAATAACTAGTATTATACGTTGCACATTAATGTCTGTATCCACGTAAATATGATTACTTGTAATTATGGTCAAAACGTGTGGAATTAATAGCGTTAAATAAGCTTAAGTGGCTTTATATTACAAGAGGTTTCACAAAATGGAAACTCTCTTACAACGAAGTAGCAATGCACGAGTTCAGGCTTCCGCCGCGAAGTAGAAGGAAACTACAGTCTTCTGGATTATCATGCAGCGAGTTGTGGTAATTCCTTACCGGAAGGTTGTCCCGAAACTTCGGTAAGGAATTACCACTAATCGCTGAGTAACAAGTCAGAAAAGCGTATTTATCAGGGAGTAGCATTATTTGGCATTACAACAAGTGTCTGTTACCAAACCTCACACTCTCGTCACTAACTGAAATGTTTAACTATTGAATTAAAATACCCAGACTACTTGAACTCACACGACCACAACTGGTATTTAATATAGTGAAGAATAAAAACCAACTTGATGCAACTTACTATTTTATTGTACTTCTTATAGGCTCAACATGTTTCGGGCATTACTTTGCCCATCAGCAGGAGCTCGCGACTTTAATGTTGATTACCACATTGGTCATTTCGTTCTTGGTTTGCTGTAGGTTGGAGTTTAGGTGTGGTTAGGCTGGAGTAGTGTTCGTGCTGCAGGCTTTAGCCTACGGTCCGGACACTCCTCCAGCCTAACTGCACCTAACCTCCAACCTACAGCAAACCAAGAACGAAACGACCAATGTGGTAATCAACATTATAGTAGCGAGCTCCTGATGATGGACATAGTAATGCCCGAAGCATGTTGAGCCTATAAGAAGTACAATGAAATAATAAGTGTTATCAAGTTGATTTTTATTCTTCAGTTATCACAATGTTGCACGGTCCAATAAACATCAAATTTAATATGCGTTTTCATTGTCTTCAACCGAGACTCGGACCAACATACCACCGTTTTCCAAGCGGGTGACATACAGAAATATAGCCCTATATACCGTATATTGTTACAACTTGTATATTTAAATATTCATTCGTCAAATTTTATCGTAGAATACAGGTAACTAACGCTCTCTTGGAATAAAGGCCACGTCTGACAAGTATATATTCACTAAAGAAACAACAGATGTAATTATATAGAGTAAATAAGTCAATATATAAGTTACATACATATATGGATTCCACATTTCATATGGCAATACAGACTGTGATACAGTGTTGGATAGGAATAAGAACAGACAAGAGGAGCTGTGAAGTTGCTCTTAGTAATAAAATTATGTCAGTGACTGAGATCTTCAAGCCAGAAAACAAGTCGAAGGATGATGCAGGAAGGGACCATGGCGATACAGAATTAAGAATTTGCGGCAGACGATGTCGGCAGAAGTGAGGAAGTGAACACAGTGACGTATAAAATGAGGTTAGCGGCAAGGAAAATGATAATGAAGACCGTACTGATTAATGATCAGACGATCATTGTACTTTCCTATATAACTGCGACTTCATAAATGTAGCACTTACAGAAACACACTTATTCAAAATAACGAAATATAAAGCAATTACACAGAAACTAGTCCAAAAGATTCTCGATAAGAAACAACGCAAAAACGATCACTAATTTTAATTGCATGTGATAAAGTATGGGCTACTACAGTCCACTTATGTGTAGCTAGTTTGAGAAATAAATGTGTTTGGTTGTAAACTAAACAGGCGAAAGAACCTGACACTCATAACACACTGTAGTCTGGTGTAGAATAATGAGAAAGCCTTACCTTTGTTTCCTCGTTAAGTTTCTTACAAAATAAAAGAGATTTTGAGATTAGAGTAAACCTGAATAACACGTCACTTGATATATAACATAGGTAGTAGTTCAGAAGACCAATTGATATTAAAATATTTGTCAAATTAAGTGTGGTATTTTATATAAGTTGGATAAAAATACGAGATTTCAATATGAATGTTAATAAACGAATTAATTGTGACAAAGAGAGAAATTAAATTTCAGAAATATTGTGAGGTACATATCTTTCAACTCATACTATCACACCTGGAAGCTATGTGTTCCGTGCATTTTGCATATATTTATAGCATATAACCAACAAATGCACAATCTATTTAATACTAAATTGTATCTAAAACAAACTCCTAAATTTTTCGATGCCCCCAGTTTTCAGGGATTTCTGCTTTCATTTCATTGCGATACAATTGTGATTCAAGTAACTGCATCAAGAACTGAACTGTTCTACTGTATTCCACTGGAAGTTCTTATCATTATCTCATTTTATGTTACTGCAACACTCTACGTAACAGCGACTGTATATTAATTACTTCTTAAGGACACCCCTTTAACACATTAAATTGTATGTATTAATGGACTGCATTTTGACTGGCACGTGACTTTGATATAACAGAAGAGCTCCCTGAAGATGATGCACTGAAGCATCGAAACATTTAGGAGCTTTTTAGATACAATGAAATATAAAATATATTGTGCATTTATTGGTTAAATTTCTTAAATACATGCCATCAGAATTTTCATTCAACGAGAAGAGCTACTCCATTTCAACGTAACCAAGTTTTGTCTTATTTGAAGATATAATATCTACAGTCTTCACCCCTTGAGTAATTGAAGAAAGGCTCTGTTACCTGGGTTTTGTCGGCACAAGCGTATGAACTACTTGGCCATGCTGTAGATTTCATTTCCCGTGTTCCCTAATATAACGCAATTTAGTACTAAGTTTATGTTTATCCGCAGAAACTCATATATAAACCAACGACCGCAGTGACACAATACGGAAGATCTCGCGCCTCTTCTTCATCTCCTTTTACCAGAAACGCTTACTCCCAAGGCTTATAACAACCACGAGCCCCTTATAATTGAGTTAAAGTTCTAGAGACCGGAACGCTATGCAGCAAACGCTGGATATCCTGAGTATTAACGCAAGAACGCAACTCCTCATCCAACCTTGCTAAGGGTGTTCAAGACTTAAACCCTTTACTGCTCGGAAGTTCGCAGCGTTTAGGCCATTAGTTTCAACACGCGGCCGGCTGGCCAAATGTGACCCACATGTTTGTTCTATTTAACTCCCTCCCTGACCGAGCCCTTAGTGTTGATCCTTAACGGGCCCAGTTATAAAAATTTTTCTTTTAATCTAAGTGTTAAAACGTTTTTCGTACAAGTCCGAAAGATTCGAAGAGGTTTGATATTTCTGAATGATAACGTAAACACATACTATACGCACTATACACACGCAAGCAGCGCGCGCGCACACAAACACACACACACAAATTCTATACAACAAATTTCTGAATTTAAAGATTGTAACAGATATTAGATTTCACATAAAATTATAATTAGTTCTTAATAGCTTGTTTAGTTTTAAACAAAATAACTAACATTTTTATCGCACAAAATTATTCGCTTGGCTCATGTATTTTTTTCAGTTTGAGACTACATCACTAACTAGACGCTCACATATTAAGAGTAAATAATGGGTGTTTGGACATTACCCCGCTTTCGAAATAATGAGCAGGTCGTGGAGTCTAGACACTCCTCTACTTTCACAATGCGAAGACGAAAACCACGCATCTTTCACAAAATCTGGCGGACACAAAAACAGTCTGCAAATCAAAACTGCAAAGGAGATGTTCACTTTCTCGAAAATGGTCAGGAAAGAAGATACAAAGGTACAAACTTGTAAACAGCACATTGTCACGCCAGAAACCTCGGTTGATGCACGGTACTATCTGGAAGGCGACCGAGATGGAGCTCAGCCCCAAGAAAGTAAAGAGGAAAGAAGGCCTCGTTGATGGCGACAATTCACGATAAGCCAAACTTTCATCACACGTCTTTATATAGGCCAGACATACAGTCATTAGTCGTGCCTGCGCTTTATCTTACATTGCATCCATCCTAATATTTGTCAGCAAATTAAAAGCTTAAATATAATTACTATGAAATATTCATTCCAAAATTTAAGGTACAAATACGTACGGTAGTAAAGTACTAACTTTTGAGTATAGCTTTGTACGGTGCTGAGACTTGAACGCTTCGGAAAGTAGATCACAAATACCTGGAACGTTATGAAATGTGGATGGATGGAAATCAGTTAGAGAGATGGTGTGAGAACTTTAGAAGTGTTACATAATGTCAAAAGGGAGAGATATATCCCACGTATAGTAAAATATAAGGCTAACTGGTTCGGTCACAGTTTGCATTGGAACGGCATTATAGAACGAGCTATTGAAAGGACGATAGAAGAAAGTATAGACGTGACGGGAAGACGAGGGAGAAGATGTAAGCAAATACTGGATAACCTAAAGGTAACGAGAGGATACTATAAGTTGAAATACGAAGGACTAGCTCGTGCTCTGTGGGGAGCTCGTTAGGGAAGAGGCCACGGACCCGCCGTAGACCAGACTAGGGAATATATTAAACATTCATTCGTAGGTAGAAAACGTAAAATAATTCGGATTCAGACTTAATTTATCTTCAAAGAAAATGCAAACAGAATGTTTAATTCTTGCAATTTTTAGTAAGTGGATAATTAAGAATAATATTGCAACTTTTAAGTGAGTTATTTCCTTGTTTATTTCTTTGAAAGTAAAATTCTTGGAAATTGTCACCACAGGCGTAGAGGATATTTATTTACAAAAAACATCAGTTTGAAACCCAAATAAGGAGCACACCGATCTGATTACCTTGCACATAACATATAAACATAGAACTTTATACTGCTTTAATTAGCTTGCCAGAAGCCGCAATGTTTTTTCTGTTCCTTTTTCACTGCCGTTATTTACACCTATATTTATATACATATTATTCATTTTCACTTTTTCCATAAAGTACATATTTATTGAAACTGGTTACAGGAACAATTTTGTAATTTATCCTTGTACACCTTGCATGTACTGTCTGTGTAATAAAGCTCTTTAAAAAAGAAGTACACATAAGTAATATCACATTTCCTAGTACCTATTTGTGCTCAATCTTATTATATGAATATCAAATGATATTGACAAAAAACTCTATTAAACACTGAAAATGAGTTTCAACATATCATCACAAAATTGATGTCACTTTGGTAAGTATTATGCAATTATATTTAGAGTATAGAAATAATTACGTTCATGTTGTCATTTCACCTAATACGTTTGTAAAATAATAGCGAAGGGACTGTGTGCCAAATAGAAATGAAAATTTGCTGCTGATAGTTAGGTCTCAGTCTAGAAAGCTTACAATAATTGTGGGTAATTGGTCTATATTCCACAGTAATTCGTCCCACAACTAAGTCCCACAAGTCACTCGAGCACACGACACGTACTACATTATCCACAACAAGTAAATAGAAGGCTACGTACTTAACCATTTAAAGATGAAGCGCAGACTGCTTTATTAAAAGACCCAGTTCGTACCGCGCTGTAAACACTTTTCATTTCGCTTATAAAAACCAATCAGTTTATGCTGTAAGTGGCACAAGTCGCTGTTTTTTCTCAGATAAATACAAAACACATAAATACAGTGTGGGCAGAGCGTACAGTTGTTGAATGTTAAACTGTTGGTG
>Ga0131853_10014322_pt1 | contig 14534 bp, 17 predicted proteins | sample TergutLab28metaG_FD_92764 | JGI IMG/M metagenome (GOLD analysis project Ga0131853, IMG submission 92764) | Labiotermes labralis P1 segment gut microbial communities from Petit-Saut dam, French Guiana - Lab288 P1 (version 2) (version 2) | ecosystem: Host-associated > Arthropoda: Insects >... | reverse complement strand
TTTAACGCACTATTGATAAACGGGTCAACCATCGTACTACTGTGCAAGTCGAATAAAATCACATTGTGATAGGGAGTCCACGGTAGTCCCGTTGTCATACTCATAGCCAAACTGGGGTCGGACTGTGGGTTATGAGGACAGTCTACTAATGGAATATCCCGCATAAGCACTCTTGGGTCGCGGATAGTTAGCAACGCCCAGCGTCCGTCAAGCGAAACCTCCGCAGAAGTAAAAAAATTACCTCTACTGCGATAATAATCTTCTAATAATTCCATAAAGGAAATCAACAAAGTTGGCGCACGCTCTGTGCCGGTTAGCTCCGCAGATAAAAAGCCTGTTTTTTGCTTGTCACCGCCAAAGGTACTAAAATAAACGTAATCCCCGTGTATTGCGTAAGCTGAAACGAACGAGAGCGGACAACCGGTTGACAAGTTTGCTAAAACTTCTTGGCTACCGGTATGCAAATTCATGGATAAAAGGCTGGTCATAAATAACCCTGCTGCATTACTTTCATAGCGTATGAAACTGATGTTATCGTTATCCAGCCATTGCGGCAAATAGTCCGAATGACCACCTTCACTTAGGCCAACCGGTTCGAAATGGCCGCCTGTTAAATCTTCTACAAACTGCTCATTAAAGTCAACAAGAAATACGCTTGAAAAACCCGACATTATATCAACAGGATGCGGCGTTGTTTTACCGGCTGAAAATAACAGACGGGTTTCATCTTCACTCCATGCAATACCTGTTTCATCTCCGCTGATAACCACATCGTTCCATGTATATCCGCCAGCAATATCTATATAAATGCGCCCAGTCCGGACAAACCGCCCATTTTCTTTAGCGTACAAAGAAATGTGTTCGGCTTCCATGCCAAACATGTTGCCGGGCCTTCTATTCTGTAGGTTAACATCCAGATTAAAATTTGCAACAAGAATATTATTGCCTGAGGGCGAAACGGAGAAAATGAATTCACCTGTATCAAAATCTAAGCCGCCGTCAGTAGCGAGTTCCCATATGGCTGTTTCAACGATATCTGTGTTTGGCGGCTCACTGAGCCAAAATTGATGGACTCCTACTTCTATGTCTACTTCTACGATCCTGTCACAGGCCGATAAAATTACAAGTGACAAGATTGCAATCATGCCTATTAAAATAAATCTTCTTCCGGTTATTGTTTTTGACAGGCCTCTGGCGCAAATGGCTTCATAAAATATAACTTTCACGTGTTCCTCCTATTGACTGTCTATAGTTCAACATAGCCGAGTCTATCATAAAATCCTCAAAAAAACAACGCCAAAACCCGCTAAAATAGCGAAACCTGTCGCGTTGTTTTATAGAGTAATTTGAATTGGCTATGCCACCTTGGCAAGTCTTTTGGCCCCAAGCTTCCAATAAGCCACGGCAAGACCTACAGACACCGCAAGACCTGCAACGCCCGCAACACCGTATTTTACGGCTTGTTTGCGCCTCTTTGCTTTCATTATTGCTACATCGGCGGTTTCGGCCTCGGCCAAAAATAAATCGTCAATACCGCCTATGCAGTCCAGTAATCTTTCTGCCGAAATCATATTAAAACACCCTCCTTTTTCGGTTGTAAAACAGTCATGTTAAAACACCTTCCTTTTCCAAATGTGCTTTTAACTTTTTGCGCGCCCTAAACAGCAAAGACTTTGCCTTGCTTTCGCTCATGCCAAACCGTGCGCAAATACTGGCGATACTTTCGCCATGGAAATATCGCAACACAAAGGCTACGCGTGCTGCCTGATCCATAGAATTTAAGCAATCGTTTATTGCTTGCGTAACAAGGCTTGATTCATACTCGTTTTCCGGGCGGCCTGCTTGGGCAGACGGGATGCAATCCTCCAACTCGCCAAGCATTATGGTCGTTTCGCCGCCGCCACGGCGTATAGCATCTTTAGCCTTCCATTTGTTAATGGCCAAATTACGGGATATTTTAGCAAGAAACGCGCCAAACATGGTGGGACGGCTTGGAGGGATTGCATTCCAGGCTTTTAGCAATGTGTCATTTACGCACTCTTCTGCATCTTGGCTATTGTGTAAGATATTCATGGCAGAACGCAAAAGACGTTGGCCATATTTTAGCTTGGTTTTGTCAATTGCCTCTTCTTGCCGCGCAAAAAACAAATCAAGAATTTCGTTATCGTCCAGGATTCGCACCTCCTTTGAAATGGGGCTCTGCCCCAAACCCCGCCGTTCCGGTGGGAATGAATCCCACCTACACTTCCTCCGGGAAGTGACGAAGTCACTCTTTCATTTTACAAGCTTCTTGGGTTGCGAGTCAAGCCGTGCGAAAGTTGGTGGGCCTTCTCTTATATAGACAGCGAAATTTCGTATGGGTTGCAGAAGAAAATGCGCCCTACAGAAAAACAAAAACTGGTAAAATTTCTCCGTAGGGCTTATACTACAACCAATACGAAATTTTATTGTTATAATATTTGAGGAGCGGTGTATATGAAAGTTTCGATAATCAGTTCAGGAAGCTGGGGCACAGCTATCGCCATTATGTTGGCAGAAAACAATCACAATGTATGCCTTTGGTCGTTTACGGCAGAAGAATGCGAAGAACTGAAAACCCACAAGGAGAATCTCAGATTTCTACCGGGTTTTGCAATTCCGCAAAATGTTACACACACATCCGAGCTATCGTCTTGCGTAGATGCAGATTTAATTGTTTGCGCGCTGCCATCATTTGCTGTCAGAGAAACCATGAAGCAACTTGCGCCAATGGTAAAACCGGGACAAATTATCTTGAATATCTCAAAAGGGTTAGAGATAGACAGCCTTAAAACGTTATCTACCGTAATCCGTGAAGAGCTACCAAACTGCGAAGTAGCGGTAATGTCCGGCCCAAGCCATGCAGAGGAAGTCGCACAAAAAATCCCTACAACAAATGTGGTGGCGGCAAGCCAAAAGGTAGCAAACTTCATACAAGACGTATTCATGAACCCATACTTTAGGGTATACACGCATGACGACATATTGGGTGTAGAACTTGGCGGCTCGCTTAAAAATGTAATCGCCCTTTGCGCCGGTATCTGCGACGGGCTGGGCTTTGGCGACAATACAAAAGCCGCGCTTATGACACGCGGCATTTACGAAATAACCCGCTTGGGCGTCGCAATGGGAGCAAATGCAGAAACTTTTAACGGTTTATCCGGCATTGGCGATTTAATTGTAACCTGCACCAGTATGCATAGCAGAAACCGCCGTGCCGGTATCTTAATTGGTCAAGGCAAAACACCGGAACAAGTGCGAGACGAAATAAAAATGCAAATAGAAGGCATAAACACTTGCAAGGCGGCAAAATTATTGGCAGATAAAATGGGCGTAGAAATGCCTATTATTAACCAAGCATATGCTGTGCTGTTTGAAGGCAAACCGGCCAGAGAAGCGACATTATCGCTAATGAACAGGGATAAGCGGCATGAAAGCGAAAAAGGCTTTTTGATGGTCTAAAATCATTTTTTGGAGACAAATGACCTTTACACATTGTACACATCGTGATACATTATATATAGACGATTCCGTTGAAAAAGGGTTCAGTTTTCGGTCGAAACGCGCCGTGCGGCAGCGCGGCGCCTCCCTCGACTTCACCGTTTTCAACTGAAATCGCTATACAGGTAACTAAATAGTCCGAAAGTGAGGCTACCCCCTATATGAACCCACTAAACTTCGACGAAGATTCTTTTGATTTGGACGAATATCAAAAAGCGGCGGATACAACAGTACGGGAAAAAGTCCGTATTAAGCGCATCAACCGCAAAATTCAAATAGGTAAAGTGCTGCTGGCAATAGCAGCACTCATCATTTCTGTTGCACTATATTATGTTGTTTCTATAGTTATTCCGCTGTTTTAATTTGAACGGAATCTGTAATTTTAACAACATCCTTGGCATCAATGCCTTTTTGTGCCGTTAAACCAGAAATTTCGGCCCTGTGTACATTATCAAGCACAAGCGCGTATCTGTCATCATTTTTCTCAAACCCTACGGAACAATTTTTGAAGGATATGTTACGGACATGGCGAACAAAATAGCCATATGCAGGCCGTATACCGAAGTTAGGCACATTATAGCTGCCAACTTTTAATTCCGGCGGGATAATGTCACCATGTTCGGCAGGGTGTCCCCCTTTTACGACTGCTTTAACATTGTTGAAGTGGATGTCTTCTATATACGCTGTAGTGCGCCCATCAGGCGGGGCCAGGGCACCTTCGTAGTCGGGCATTTTGTATCCGGCTATGGTTGAGGTAAATTCTCTGTGAACGCCCGGGGTATACTCGGTATACATATTGCCGTCCTTATCGCGGATGCCTGTTCCATGCCCTCCATAAACGTCAGAAATATCCAAGTCATTTATGTGAATGTTTGCTACTTTCCCAGAGTTCACGTTGTATACTATGCGTGGCTGATTGTCATGTTTTACCGATTTAGCCCCTATTATTCGCCCCCGGTTCGATATAGAGAAAAAGAACGGCGTAGTCGTGCGTGACATATGGGAAATCCCCAGAACCGCTCCTGTTTTACCCGTATTTAGGTAAATGTTTTCCACATGCGCGCCATCGTTGGTAGAGATAGAGAAACCGGATTTGTTACCGCTTAGTATGGTTATATTGTCTATCCACACGTCTTTTATATCGTCGGCGGTTTCCGAGCCAATTTGGAATAAATTACAATTTGTAGCGCCTATCACATTTCTGATTAGGAAGTTCCTGACGGGGACGGTATACCCAAGGGCGCAGTCCGAACCCAGCTTCACGATATCATCGCTTACGTGACCGGCAAACACATTTGTGACAGTCACATTACCGGTTGCCATAAAGTCGTATACATCCCGTGCATTGCTAAAATGGTTGTATTGATAGTACACATCGTGCACGTTAAAATTGTCGCACCCAGTGGCAAGCACAACAAAATGCCCGCCGCGCTCTATTTTAAGCATACCGGCGGCGGATGTTTCGGCATCCATGCCTGCGTAAAAAGGTCTGCCCTGTCCCCTCATATAAGGAACCGATGTGTCAAAAAGCAGGTCTTTGCCTATATTTTTCCCGCCCAGTTCGATATTTGTACAAAGCTTGAGCGCTATCATTTTGTTAGCATGGTTGCCGAGTCCGTTATTCATAACTTTATCGCTGGTATTTAGCACATTATAACCGTCTATCGTGCCTGTACCGATTATTTTGATATTATCCGCTCTTTTGGCATAAAACATTGCGCTGGCAAAGAAACAGTGCCCCACGTCCTGCTTTGACAGGAAATTATCCGGGGTGTCATAAGGCTCGGGGCCGTCATTTGTGCCCGAAATGTAGTCTTTATATGACCACCAGGCGTCTTCGGGTTCGTCCATACCCAGGTACACCCTGTCTGCTTCTGCTTCCGCGTCCTGAAGCAATTCGATATACGCCTCTATTACCGCATCCGAGTCTACATACAGGTACACATTACTTTTTAAATACACCGTACGGGTCTTGAAAGTGCCGCCGCTAAACAGCAAGGTACCGCCGCCAGTCTCGTTAAGCCATGTTATGGCTTTGTTTATGGCGTCCTTGTTGTCCGTAACGCCATCTGCAACGGCTCCAAATTTCCGTACATCAAGCTTCCCACTGTAAAATTGTACTATGTTCGAATATCCGGCGTTCGGGCCGCCTTCGACCTTTAATTTGAAAAGGTGAAGCTTGTCAGGTTCAAGGCCTCCGATCGATTCTTTACCATTTTCGCATTCATTCCAAGTCCGGCCGTCGTCTGTTGACCAGCATATGCGTAAGCTATCTGCCTGTTTGGGGGTGGTCCAGGCGAATTTTACTGAATTATAGGTTTCGGGCGTTTCTTTATATTCCAGCGATTTATCCAAAACTCTGCAAAAATCCGTAACCGTATCAACTACGTGGAGTATCGTTTCCTCGGAACCGGTACCGGGGCTTTGCAGAACGCAAGGCTCTTTGGTTTTTAGTTCTGCCCTAAATGTATACTCGCCGGTTTGCGCAATGCTAACATTAGCGAACCGCAACCGCAAATCAACCCCGTTATCGGGCCTTAAATCCAAGCCGGTAAATTTGACTATGTTATGGGTTTCACCCTCGACGATTTCCACGTTCCCAAGCGTTTGATACTTGTAATCGACAGCCACACGCCCAACACTTTTGGCAGAAAACCCGGACAGCGAAACAGCGCCCCTGCCGATAATATCCACTGTCGTATTCTCCATGGTAATACTCACGGTTTTTGGGACATAAATGTTGACCTCCGCCTCGGGAGTCCTTTGCCCGGCGTAATAATCTAATACAATGTCCCGTGAAGTTTCCTTGGTTAATCTGCTGTTATCAAGCTCTAATTTCCCTGCCAGCGCCGCCTCAATTATGTTGATAGAATATTCCTCGGTTTGTATGCCTCGGCTCACAACGAGTATGTCGCCATTAGCGGGTTTTTCGTCATTCAATGAGGCTCTGCCGGATATTATCTTATAAGTTTGGTCGTTAATACCATCGGCAGAAGTAAGTTGCGCACATATTTCCCTAGCTGACACAAGCGTGGCATGCCTGCCTTCTCGGCTATCATCACAGTTAGCATCTTTTGAGTCCAAAAACGTAATTATACGTTTTGTGCCGCTAACAATGTCGATTACGCCGTTTTCTATTTTCCCTATATTGGAACCTTGAAACGGCTTGGCTTTAACAAACATATTATCGACTCCTTCGAATAATCTTTTACGCAATTATACATCATGAAAGCAAGAAAAACGAGAGTCGGCTGAACTGCCGCTCCCGTTAAATAATTAAGCTTCAACTAAAATTGGGAAAATCATTGGGTTACGCTTGGTTCTTTGCCAAATGTATTCGCGCAAATCTTCTTTCACTTTGTTTTTGATATATTGCTTGTCTGTCGTATTTTTTTGCTCCATCTCGTGAAGCGTGTCGGCAACTACAGATTTCGCACCCGCCATTAAATCATCTGACTCACGGACAAAAACAAACCCACGCGAAACCAAATCCGGACCGGACACAATTTGGCAACCGCCATCGTACATATGCACACCAACAGCTACGATAATCATACCGTCTTCTGAAAGGTGCTTACGGTCACGCAGCACGATGTTTCCTACATCGCCAACGCCAAGGCCGTCAACCAATAGCTGCCCGGATGGCACTGTACCTGCAATTTTTGCGGTTTTTGCGTCTATTTCAAGCACTTCGCCAATTTCCATAACAAAAATGTTTTCTTTGGGCATTCCCATAGAAATTGCCAAATCCTTATGGTGTACCAAATGCCTAAGTTCGCCATGTACCGGCATAAGATACTGCGGCTTGATTAAAGCATGCATTAGCTTTAATTCTTCCTGGCGGGCATGGCCGGAAACGTGAACTTCTGCCAAGCCTTCATATATTACTTCTGCGCCCTGCTTCATCAAGTCGTTTATAAGCCTGGAAACCAATTTTTCGTTTCCAGGAATTGGCGATGCAGAAATAACCACTTTATCGCTTGGAGTAATCGTAATTTGCCTATGGTCAGATGCCGCCATGCGTGACAATGCTGCCATTGGCTCACCCTGGCTGCCTGTTGTTACAATAACCAATTGGTTAGATGTATAATTTCTAATCTCGGAAATTTCGATAATAAGCCCGGGAGCGGCAATCAAATAACCAAGTTCTATGGCCGTTTTAACGGCGTTTACCATGCTGCGCCCCAGGAAAAGCACCTTGCGTCTATACTGCGCCGCAGAGCTTAGCACTTGTTGTATGCGGTCGATATGGGAAGAAAACATGGCGATAATGAGCCGCTGAGTTGGCGACTGCTCAAACACGCGCTCAAACATATGCCCAATAGAACGTTCTGACATGGTATAACCCTTCGATAACACGTTTGTACTTTCGCAAAGGAAAAGTTTAACGCCCCTCCTACCCAGTTCGCCAAAACGCTGAAGGTCTATAAACTCACCCTGAATAGGCGTAAAATCCACCTTAAAGTCGCCGGAATGAATGACCATACCAACAGGTGTAGTTATAGCAAACGCCACCGAATCTGCTATCGAGTGATTTACACGGATAAACTCGACTTTAAAGCAACCTTCTACAACTGTGCCGCCTTGAGGTACAACCACCAGTTCTGTCTGGTTAAATATCCCATGCTCACGCAGTTTATTACTTACCAAACCAAGGGTAAGCTTTGTGCCGAATAGTTTCGTTTTTATTTCCCGCAAAAAATAAGGCACCGACCCAACATGGTCTTCGTGGGCATGTGTCAGGAATATCCCACGGATTTTTTCTTTATTTTGCTCCAAGTAGGTAAAATCGGGGATAACTAAGTCGATACCCAACATTTCGTCCTGAGGGAATGCTACGCCACAGTCAATAATAATAATATCGTTACCGTACTCCAGTACGGTCATATTTTTTCCAACCTCGCCATGGCCGCCAAGGGAAAAAACTTTCAACTTACCTTTTCTTACTGCCAAGTAAAATGCCTCCTAAAATTTACAGTTCGATGTCTGTGATTTCTATGCCAAGTGCTTCATATTCTTCTTTAAACAATTCAAATACGCGCTCAAAATCTTCGTCTTCTTCGTCCACCATTTCAAAGATGTCTTCATCGCCATCCTCAATTAGCTTAAAGAAATGCAATAGTTCCGAGTCCTCGTCTTCTTCTACCGCCAAAACATAAGTTATGTCGCCTTCTTGGCGGCTTGCTAAAATTTGCAGTTCGATTTTGTTACCGTCGTCGTCATAAAGGACGAGCATAGAATCATCATCTTCGTCTTCCAACAATGTTTGATCAATTTCCATTTCTATTCTCCTTTTTGATGGGAATTTAATCCCATCTTCATTTTAATGGGGCTCTGCCACTTCGAGGGCTAGTGTTTGTTCCCTGTCCAAAAAACCTTGTAAAATATATACTGCTGCCATTTCGTCCACATGCTTTTCGTACTGCTTGGTGTTGCCCTCAAATGTCCGCGAAACAGCACGGGTACTCAAGCGTTCATCCCATAACTCGATAGTGATGGACTTTAAATACCGGCTAAGTTTATCTTTAAATAACAAAGTCTTTGCGCAACGAGGGGAATCTCTGCCATCCAGGTACTTTGGGTACCCCAGAACAATATGTGTTATATTATATTCCCTAACAATGGCTTTTAATGCCTTTAGGCTAGGGCGCAATGTGGCTTCGTCCTGCCGTGTCAGCGTGGTAATGCCCGTAGCAACTTTTCCATCCAAATTGCTTACGCTTACGCCAATGGTTTTATCGCCAAAATCCAGCCCTAAAAAGCGGTGTGTGTTCACAGCACATCCCGTAAAAACTCCCGAACAATTGCTTCCAGAAGTTCGTCACGCTCTAATTTACCAATGAGTGCCCTAGCATTTGCATGACTGGTGATGTATGTAGGGTCACCAGAAAGAATATATCCAACAATTTGTGTAAAAGGATTATATCCTTTTTCTTGAAGAGCCACGTAGACATCTTCTAAAATTTTCTTTACTTCGTCTTGTGCATCACGCTTGTAGACGTCCACTTTTTGTGTTTCAGGTAGATTATTTCGCATTTTTTCCTCCTATGCTAATGGGGCTCTGCCTTATTATATTTCCCTATTAACCCGTCTGGGGTACAGGCAGTTATTTTTACCTGATGGATGGTGTTAGCCAAGTTTTTGCTGCAATCGGCAATGGTGACTTCTACGGGGCAATAATTGCTGGAGTGCCCCTGCCAGCGGGTATTGGCCGGTTTCGGCATTTCGAACAACACAGATACCCTTTTACCTATTTGTAAATTGTAGAAATTCGTTTGAAGTGTTGCTGCCAGCTCACGTAACCGCTTACTACGTTCAGTTTTTACATGATCCGCAATTTGATTTGCAAAACCCGCAGCAGGCGTACCCTCCCGCTTAGAATACTCAAACACATGTATACTCGCAAATCCTATTCTTTGTGCAAAATCCAAGCTTTCAGCGAAGTCGTCGTCTGTTTCGCCGGGAAAACCCACTATAATGTCTGTTGTAATGGCGGCGTTTGGGCGAATTTTGAGCAGCGAGTCCACTATTTTTGCATATTGGGCAGACGTGTAACGGCGGTTCATTCTTGCCAAAGTTGCATCACATCCGCTTTGTAAAGATAAATGAAAATGATCGCACAATACCTGGCTTGATGCAACCACCGACAAAAATTCGTCAGTTACAGCGCATGGATCTATGCTGCTAAGGCGCAAACGCTTCAAGTTATCAAAATCTAGCACCTGTTTAACTAAGCCTGCAAAAGTAATGGCATTTATTCCATTCCTTTCAGTCGGGCAAAGCCCTCCCTGCGGAAGGCATAAATCATCAGATGAAAGAAGCTGAAGTTCGCTTCTTTCACAATTATCTTCCCCATATGAAGCTGCTTGTATACCGGTTAGCACAATTTCCTGTACACCGGTAGCAATTAATCCGCTTATTTCCGCCAGAATGTCTTCCACCGGGCGGCTCACAGGCTTGCCACGCACATACGGTACGATGCAATACGAACAAAAACGGTCGCAACCATCTTGGATTTTTACAAAGGCACGCGTACGGGTAGCAGTAATTTTATATACGGATTCTGTAATTTCTGGTTTGGCCTGCAATTGCCCTACCCTATCAGCAACCATTTTTACAAACTCGTCCGGTTTACGTGCATCAAAAACAAAATCCACACCAAGTACATCTGCAATGGCCGGGTCACTTTTTGCCATACAACCGCAAACAGCCACAAGCGCATTGGGGTTTTGTTTTCTGGCACGGCGTATCATTTGCCTGGACTTTTTATCGCTGGTATGGGTAACGGTACAGGTATTTATGATATACAAATCCGCATGTTGGTTAAAATTACGCACGGTACAGCCAATACCAACAAGCCGCCCCAAAACCGCTTCTGTATCGCATTGGTTTACTTTACAGCCCAATGTATACGCGGCAACCAGCAAAATTGGAATATTTTTCACGCTTCTATTTCCAATATATCGCGCAACTGTTCTTTTACAGTTTCTTCATCCGGCATTGTTTTGTCCGATGTTGCAAACAGAAATACATCCCCGGGGATACACGAAAATTTACGCAAATACTCAAATGCCGCTTGTTTATATTTTTCTGTAGGAACATCAGCGGTCAGCAATAAACTAACCCTAATACCCTGCAGGTTCGCATTCTCTAAAAAATATTTAGCAGGTGCCGCAAGCCGCCCGCCCCAAACCGGACTGCATACAAAAATCTCGCCCGGGACATTATCGGGCATGTTACTAACAGGGGACGTCTTATTTGTAAATGTCAGCCTTAGCGCGTTAAACATAAAGCCGAAAGTGGATTTTTTGTTAAGCTCCGCTACAAGCTCGTAAACGGGATGCCCCAAAACTTCGCCAAGCGATTGCGCAAATATTTTTGTTCTTTGCGAATATGTGTAGTAAAATATCATTTAATGTACCCCATAAGATAATCTAATACTCCGATAAAATGACTATACCACTGTAACGAGAAAAAGAAAAGGGGCAATTTGAAAATGAAGCTAGTTTTACAACGCGTTTCTAGCGGGTCTGTTAAAGTTTGTGGACAAGTTTATGGGCAAATAGGCATGGGATATGTGCTATTATTGGGCATTAGTGGCAATGACACCCACGAAAAAGTAGACAGCATGGTAGAAAAAATAAAAAAACTTCGTTTGTTTGCAGACGGCGAAGGTAAGACAAATTTAAGCATATCCGATGTAGACGGAGAAATTTTAGTTATTTCCCAATTTACACTTTATGCCGACTGCCGCAAGGGAACCAGGCCCAGTTTTACAGATGCCGCACCCCCCGCTTTGGCAGAGGAGCTTTATGAGTATTTCATAAAAAAGGCAATCCCCTATTTTAAAAAAGTTGCCCACGGAAAATTTGGTGCAAGTATGCAGGTGGAGCTTGTTAATGATGGCCCGTTTACGATAGTGCTGGAGGGGTGACATCTATTATAAAACCCTTGATTTGAGCCAATATTAACGTTCAAGCAGATTGCGAATCTAAAGTTCTATTACACAATTACAAAAAATAGCTAGAGGTTCATCAAGGGGTTTGAGAAGGATGAGTTTTGAAATTATCATTGATACGGCATTGTAACGGCCTTTATTCCCATGTTACAATAATTATGGCGTAAAATAATCGAATGAACATACTTTTGTGCTCTGATTGAAAAAAATGGAATGTCAGTACGGTAAGCTGAAAGACAATTATATCACAAAGGAGTAGCGTTGAATGAAATTTGACTGGAATCCTGATAAAAATAAAAGCAACATAAAAAAACATGGTGTAAACTTCGAGGAAGCTGAAACTGTATTCCAAGATGAAATGGCTCTCGAACTATTCGATGACGAACATTCTGAAGATGAGGATAGATATATCATCATCGGAATAAGTAGCAAAACAAGGGAACTTATGGTATGCCATTGCTATAGAAATGGCGGCGATACAATTAGAATAATTTCTGCAAGACGAGCAACTAAGAACGAAATCGCGCTTTATGAAAGGAGACACTCCAATTGATTAGAGAGTTGACCGAAAAAGATTTTGAACGCGCCGTTAAAAATCCTCATTTTGAAAAACTAATGACCAAAATAGAAGTTGCTATCACAAAGGAGGATTGGGCTACTTTTTGCGAATATGCAAAAATAAATAATGTGTCGCCTGAGCTCATTATGCGAAATGGTTTGTCTGATTGGGCTAAAGAATTACGAGAAGATAAATAAGGCCTGTTTCTCGACCCTCTTAATAGCATAGCAAATGATTTTATTTTGTACCTTGCGCGACTATCCTATTTGAAGAATGTATATGCTTTGGCACTCCGGGATGTTCATCCTCAAAGGTATATGATTTAGATTTTAAGTAGCCAATCCCTAAAAGCAATGACAAAAGAGGTAAAGCCATGCAAAGGGCGTAGACAATGCGGCAAATCCGCAGGGCGAAAAGTCAAAAGCCACGCCCGCAAATTTCACCAGACGCATAGGCTCAACCTCCTACACCGTGTCTGCCTACCAAAGCCAAACGAGCAAGGAAACAATCGAGGACAAGCTAATGCGGCTAATCGAAAGCGAGGTACGGCGTAGTGCTATTGCGGTGGTTGTTGTAGGTTATGTGGTGGCTCTGCCCCCACGCCCCCGACCTCGTCCAAAGAACAGAATTGGGGGTGGTAATTAAATGGGTGGATGTGCTATAATACAGGGTAAAGTAATTATGTAGTGGAGGACGAAATGACACCAAGAGAAAAAGCTGAACAGTTGCACAAAAAAGTTAATACATTCATTTTGTCCTGTGTGGGGTCAGATGGATACCCATTGACAAAGGCAGTAGTTCCCGGCAAACATAGAGAGTCGTTGAGTGAAATATATTTTTGCACGAATACGTCCTCAAAGTTTGTCGCTGAAATAAGTAGAAACCCAAAGTCAAATGTCTATTTTTACAGCCGAAAGATTGTATGGTATAAAGGCTGTTTTCTTAAAGGTAACATGGAAATTGTAACCGACATGAGTATCAAAGAGAAGTATTGGCAGAGCATATTCAAAAATGCCTACCCCCAAAAATCTTTTACAGACCCTGATTTTTGTGTTCTTAGGTTTACTCCAATCGCAGGGAGATTTTATGCAGACTTCAAGGTTGCTGATTTTGAAATTTGAACGGTTTAACTATTCTTGTATTGGACGGTGAACTTTTGGTGGAAAATCAATTTACTGAAAAATCTATTAAGCTGTGGAAGAAATTTGGAACACACAATATTATGGTGCTTGCAACTGGTACAAATAATCGAATTTCATCACGCCAAATGAGCGTTATCGTATATGATGGAAAGTTTTATTGTCAGACGGACGAAACCTATTTGAAGTATAAGCAGATTACTGAAAACCCCAATGTAGCCTTGAGTTACAAAAACTTTTCGATAGAGGGCAAGTGCCGCATTATCGGACACCCTCTTGATAAAGAGAATAGTTTTTTTGCTGATAGGTTCAAAAAGCACTTTTCCCATTCCTACAAACTCTATACTGCTCTGCCTACGGAAAAGCTACTCGAAATTACACCAACTCTAATTTACTCTTGGGAGTATAAATTGCTTACACCGTATATGGAGCATTTTGATTTTGAAAATCAAACTTACAGCATTGAAAAAATGAAGTAGAAAATAAGAAAACCGCCGTGTAGCCCTTTGCAACATCACCGATTTTAATAGCCGAGATTTTGAACAGCAAATAACGAGAAAGCCCATACGACAAGGCAAATTCAAGCCTTATCGCATGGGCTTTTCCTGTTCTAAAAAAGTTCCTCTTGACAAAAACCCAAACGGATTATTAACTGTGTAACCAGTACCCGGAAATAATACAATCAGATTCTTCTTTTTATTGTCCATATCACAGCACCTCCTAAATATAGTAAAGCGAAGCAACCCATAGGTTCTTCTTTTCGTTCCTCCGGGCTGCTTCGCTTCACCATAACGGGAAAATACTTATTTAAACTGCGGGACGTATGCCGCACATGCGCGGTAGTCTTGCCCTTCTTTGT
>Ga0131853_10014321_pt1 | contig 14535 bp, 9 predicted proteins | sample TergutLab28metaG_FD_92764 | JGI IMG/M metagenome (GOLD analysis project Ga0131853, IMG submission 92764) | Labiotermes labralis P1 segment gut microbial communities from Petit-Saut dam, French Guiana - Lab288 P1 (version 2) (version 2) | ecosystem: Host-associated > Arthropoda: Insects >... | reverse complement strand
TTGAAACAATGCCTAAATGACATTAAAGATTTGTTTAACGCACAAGGCTAACACGCTTTATGCTCGATGATTCATTTTTCTACGATTGGGTATTCTATTTACACATAATTATTGACACTACCTTTTAACATCTGAAATCACCGTAGAAAAGTCACAGAATTGCGCAAAACTGTGCTGCCGTGACTTTTATCTTCCGAAAACATCGTAGAAAAGTCACAGAATTGCGAAAACTCGTAATGCTGTGACTTTTAACATCTGAAAACATCGTAGAAAAGTCACAGAATTGCGCAAACTCGCGCTACCGTGACTTTTATCTTCCGAAATCATCGTAGAAAAGTCACAGAATTATGCAAACTCGTGCTACCGTGACTTTTAACATCTGAAATCATCGTAGAAAAGTCACAGAATTGCGCAAACTCGCGCTACCGTGACTTTTAACATCTGAAAACATCGTAGAAAAGTCACAGAATTGCGCAAACTCGCGCTACCGTGACTATTAGCATCCGAAATCACCGTAAAAAAGTCACAGAATTGCGGAAAACCGTGAAGCCGTGACTTTTGTATGGGGAAGCCAGGATAGATTTGATATGAAAAGGAAAAAACACCTTTCATCAGGGTCAATAGAGCCTTGCGAAGGTGTTTTTATGCGCTAATTCAAATAGATTGAATATCCAAAATATCGTATATGTTAGGATAGAAAACCCGCTTAGTAGCAGGTGGGTATCTCATCTTATACATTAGGATTCCTACGATACAGAAAACTGCAAAGCAGGCATTCGACACAATATAAGATAATCAGATTCCCGAATTCAAAGTGTTCGGATTCAAAGAACTAACATTTATACGAGTATTTCAGACACTTATATTTTAGCATTAACGCTTTCAAATTGCAATAGTTTTTTTTGAAAAACTAAATTTGACATTATTTTCAAGACTAATGTGGTATAACTAAGTGGTAGGGGGTGGTAGGTTTGAAATGGTTAACGATGATAGGGTGTTTATTTATTTTATCAAGCTGCAGTTTATTTGAGTTGCACTCAGAAATAATAGAGGAGCCAGTAGATGCAATCCCTGAGGTTGTACCGCATTACGATGAAATCGAGGAATTGCTTGCGCAAGCTGAGCTTGAAGCGGGATTAGGCGATGCGCGCTCTGCTAGTTCAACTTTTGCAAGGCTGATGCTGGTGATCGAAGGGCATGACATTACGGAATATCAACGCGCACGTGTCCATACACTTGAGGAATTGCTGTCGGAAGTGTTGGCAAACAGAGAAGACCCGCCACCTTTTACTGGTAGTGCAGCGGCAGCAAAAGTAATGACATACTTTGGCGTTGCACCCGATGGTTATGAGTTTGTTTATCACGGAACGCCTAGCCAAGTTGGCACAAGCAGTGTCGGGTTTTATGTTTTTTTAGTACCGACCGAGCGCTACGACGGTGAATTTGAAGCGCAGCAAGTGTTTTTTGTTACTAATCAAGGTGAAATTTTAACAATTGAGTAAACTTTATCGTTCTCGTTTGAGCGGAAGTATGCTATAATGGTTAGAACCAAGATAAATTGATTTGTATACGCTGTGATTGCTTGGAATATTGTTAGGTTGTGTCGGAATGAAAGAAAAATGGAATTCACGCTATGAACTCGTTATACTTGCTACCTTAAACATCGTTGCGATTACCGCTATGATGCTTTTTGGGGATGGCTATCTTTTTGCTGTGATTTTATTGCTTATCACACCGTTTATAAACTTAGCTTATTTTATTTTTTATAACCGGAGAAAAAGCAAGCTATTCTTAAACGAGAAAAAAACGATTGCGCATCGGGTCAAAGAAGCGGGTGAATATGTGTTTGACCATCTACCACTGGGTATTTTACTGTACGACGAAGACGATAAGGTGGTGTGGTCGAATGCGCATGTGAAAAGCATCTTTAGAAAAGACGTGGATAATCTTGAAATTCTTGACATCGATAATGCCTTATATTCAAACATGAAAGCCACTTCAGCGATTTTTGAATACAAACAGCAAGACTTGGTGTATCAGGTTGAGCATAAGAAAAAAGAGCGTGTTTTGTACTTTGATGACATTACGACGTATGCCAAGTTATTGGATAAGTACAACGATGAAAAAGCGACGTTAGGTTTAATCGTGATGGACAATTACGACGAAGTTGTGAAAAACCTAGACGAGCAGGAACAAAACGATTACAGACGAGCGGTTGTGGATGAGTTGTCGCGATGGGCTAGTTCACAGGGGATTTTATTTCGAACATTGCGAGACGGACGTTATCTCATTATGATGACACATAAAACGCTAGAATCGCTGTGTGAAAATAAGTTTGCTATTTTAGATGACATTAGAGCGATTGGTACCGATGAGGTGACGCTCACGGTAAGCATCGGGATTGCATCGGGCTATGAAAGCTCGATTGCGTCCTTTAATCGCGCGTCGTCGCTCGTGGATTTATCGTTGTCGCGTGGCGGGGATCAAGTGGTCATTAAGAAAAAAGGCATCGATGATTTTATGTTTTATGGTGGAAAGACGAATCCGATTGCGAGTCAAAACCGGGTTCGCGCACGTGTGAATGCTGGGGCTTATGAACGCTTAGTATTAGACAGTGATAATGTGGTGATCATGGGTCATCGTTTCCCGGATGCAGATGCGATTGGCGCAAGCATTGGGTTGCTCAGGATCGCGATGTCCATGGGGAAAGAGGCTTACATTATTTTAAACAAATCGGAGCTAGACAAAGCAAACGCTGTGTTTATCGGGGAAATATTAAAAGATGAGAAATTGGCTAGCTATTTTATCTCAAGCATTAAAGCGGTCGAGCTCATGACTAAAAATAGTTTACTCGTGATTGCAGACACACAAGATGCGAATTTAGTGATCGATAAGAAGCTTCTTAGGATTACAAATAAAGTGGCCATTTTTGATCATCACAGACGTGGTGTGAGCCACATTGATGCAACGCTTTCGTACACGGACCCATCGGTTTCTTCAACATCGGAACTCGTGGTAGACATGCTGGACTATTTTAAAAAGCGCATCGACTTATCCGTGGCCGAAGCGTCCATCATGTTGTCAGGGATTATGTTAGATACCAGAAGGTTCATGTATAACACAAGTAAGAAGACTTACGACGCAGCGGCGATTTTAAAGCAAAAAGGGGCGGATGAGAAATACGTATCGAAGCTGTTAAAAGCGCCGATTGATCATTATTATTCACGGGCTCACTTAACGCATCGTGCGCGCGTGTTTGAAGCGGTTTATTTGATTTCAGAGGCGAGCGATGATCGAGTGTTTGATCGAACTGAAATTGCAGCAACCGCAGACGACTTACTGAATGTGCAAGGCATTAAAGCGACGTTTGTATTAGGGAAAACGAGCGAAAACGAAGTTTCAATTAGTGCGCGCTCAGTTGGTGAAGTGAACGTGCAGCTAATGATGGAGGCAATCGGTGGCGGTGGTCATCTGACGAACGCAGCGGCTCGCTTTGAAGGGGAGGTTTCCGAAGCGGTGCAAGCCTTAGAAGCGGCGATTAAAGAATACGATTAAAACTAAAGTTGGAGTAGCTAAATGGCTACTCTTTTTTCTTTGCCAAAAATTGTCGGTTGTCAGTCACAAACTTGATCAAAACTTGGCTTTCATCCGTTATCCTAGGATTAGTTAACTAAAGGAGGATGGTTCTATGGGACTATTTAAACGAGTGATAGCCAGTATGACGAGAAGGATGGGGAAGAGCGTCACGCTACTCACGTTAGTCTTTGTGTTAGTATCCCTCATCGCTGGTGGGATGTCGATTCAAAGGGCGGTGATGAACACGGAGGAAAATTTAAGACGCAGCATGCCGCCGATCGTAGCGATTGAATTTGATCGTGAGGAATGGATGACCAATTTTAATCAACTCCGTGACTATGAGCATTGGAATTTAACGGCTGATTTTGTTCGTGAAGTAGGGGCACTACCGTATGTGAGTCACTTTAATTATACGATCGGCAGTTTCTTATCAAGCTTTGATTTTGAAACGTATGACCCCGGAATCACAGGTGACACTGGTGATGGTTCATGGCGTGTAGATGGCGCACCGAATTTTATGAGCGTAACGGGTGTTTCAAGTGCAGATATTATTTACATTGCATACCGTGAAGACGTTGAGCTGGTAGCGGGAAGAATGTTCGAAGAACATGAAATGACTGGCACGGAGGAAGTGATCCCCATTGTCATATCCGAACCGCTAGCTGCGCATAACGGCTTGTCTGTTGGCTCAACGTTTACGTTGTATGACATGATCGTGAACGATTTCGAATTTTCTTGGGTGGAAGGTTGGCAAGAAGAATTACTCGCACAAGCACCTTATACCTTTATCATCGTTGGCTTGTTTGACTTGATTGACAGACAAACGGATTTATCGGTTGACATTGACGCAGATTGGAACGAATGGAATCGACAAGTCGGCAGGTTAAACACCGCTTTCATTCCTGCTAGGGCGGCAGAGACGATCAATCGCGAACATTTCGACCGCTTTATGGGCATTTTGGATGAGCATGGTTTTGATGCTTGGTGGATAGAAGACGACGCAGAGCACGAAACGCACGTCACCGCGATTTTTATTTTAAACGATTCACTGGAAATCGCGTATTTTAGAGCGGCCGTCCTCCCACTGATCCCGGATTATTACCGCGTTGCTGACCTGTCGGGTGGGTTTGAAGACATGCAATCCTCGATGGAGACGATGCTCTGGATTGGGGATGTGATTTTTATTGCGGCGACGCTGATGACCGTGCTAATTTTAAGCTTGATTATTACGTTATTCTTGCGAGACAGGCGGTATGAAATGGGGATTTACTTAGCACTTGGCGAGAAAAAAGCACGGATCGTAACGCAGGTCATGCTAGAAGTTGTTGTGGTGGCACTCTTTGGTATCACACTGGCTATTTTTGCCGGTAACGTTGTTTCCACACAGATGTCACAGAGCATGTTGCGTCATAATTTAACTTCACAAGTCACCGAAGCGCCGAGAAATATGTCCTTTGGCGGTGATGTCAGCTTGGACGAACTCGGCTTTATGATCGAAATGTCACCAGACGACATGATGCAACATTTTGATATTGATATGAACGCAGCTTCAATCGGCTTGCTCTACGGCATTAGCACACTAACGGTCGTCGTCTCAACGCTCATTCCCATGGTCTATCTCATCCGGTTAAACCCGAAAAAAATCCTCATGGAGGCGAAAAATTAATGAAAAAACTAGGATTATTAATGCTATTATTTGCAACCCTATTAACAGTAACAGCCTGTGGCGATAATGGGGAAGGCACGTCACAACCACAAGAAAATACCGAGCCAACAGCGACGGTGATGCCAAGCGCAGGGGCGATACCTGATGTAAGTCATGCTGAGATAGCGGAAGTAACGGACGATGATCTAGCTGACATTCCTGAAGGGGCATATGTGCTACCACTGACGGAACTAGCCACTCACGAATTAGCAATTTTGTTTGACGATGAAGGTTGGGAATTGTGTCATTTAATGGGGACCTGTGCAGCAAACGTTGCACCGATGGGTCTAGCGTTAGTCGGAGATGAATTGAATTTTCTTCTTAGCAACGACGCACGTATTATCGACTTTTTTGTCACTGGTTATGAGTCGGCTAGTTGCTGGGCAAACGAGCAAAATAATCTTTTGATTTGCGAAGGTTTTAGCGTCGGTGATGAAGTGATTGAGATGATGGGTAGATTTGATCCTAACGAAACAGAACAAATGACGGTTTTACTGACCGATGAAACAACGTTTGAATGGGTCACTAATGACCAATTTACGAGGCTTAGTCAAGAGGAAATAACAAGAAGTGAGTTCGAAATGTTCATCAATAACTCGGCCGCTGTCTTTTCACTGAATATACGTTACGAAGAAGTAAGCGGTGAGCTGGTTGCTACGCACATCCAAATACTTGAAGTCATCATCTAATCTAAGAACTTTATCAAATCTATGCCAAAAACACCCCATAACTTTTGCGAAATGTGATAAAATAATAGGACTTATTATTAGCTTAGAAATGAGGCAAGAGCGATGAGTCATAAAATTTTAGTGATTGAAGATGAGTTAGCCATCCAAGATATTTTGAAAAACTACTTAGAAGACGCCGGTTATGAAGTGACGCTTGCTGCTGACGGCATGGAAGGTTATGCGGCGTTTCAAAGCGGTTCGTTTGATTTAATTTTACTTGATATTATGATGCCGAAAATCGACGGCTATGTGGTATTGGAAATGATCAGAAAGAGTTCGATGATGCCGGTGATGATGATCACGGCGATGGGGGACGTGGTCGATCAAATGAAGGCGTTCGAGTTAAAAGTGGACGATTACATGACGAAGCCCTTTGACATGAAGCTTGTTTTGGCGCGTGTGGCGGCGGTGTTGCGAAGAAGTGAAGTTAGTGCGCGTGGGTCACAAAAGGATGAAAACCAGATTTTGTATCGGCAATTGATGATGGACTTACAAGGGATGGAAGTGTTTGAGAACGGGGTGAAGTTGGAGTTAACGCACAAGGAATTTGAGATTTTGAAGTTGCTACTCACGCATCAAAATCAGGTTTTTACACGGGAAGTGTTGCTTGAGAAGTTGTGGGGTTACGATTATTTTGGGAATTCAAAAGTGGTGAACGTGCACGTTCAAAATTTACGCAAGAAGCTTGCAGCCGATTACATTGAGACGGTGAGAGGGGTGGGATATAAAATTGCGAAAGAAAATTAGAATTCGTTTGAGTTTCAAAATTTTTCTGATCACTTTCACGGTTTTGATGACGACGTTTTTTCTTTCGTTTGAGGTGATTGAGCGGGTGTTGCCGACTTTGTATCGTCGTCAGTTGGTGGCTGATTATGACGGTTTAATGAGAGAATTAGAGCGGGAATTGATTGCTCAGGTGCGTGGTGGTTTGCATGTGGAGTTGGCATTCGAAGAGGCTTGGGTGGATGAGGTATTAGAGCATTTCGATATTTCAGAGATTGTGATGAGATACGAGGCACATTGTGATCATTTATTTGCTGAGTGGTGGTGGATCATCCCACACCTAGAGGTTGTGGTTTACACGGATGATAGTGAGATGTGTGTCGCGCTTTTGACAGAGCTAGCAGAAACGGCTTATCTGGTAGAAGAAGTCACATTCTGGACGGACGTTGCGGCAACGGAAGATGTGCAATGGTTTAATCTACGCCAGTTGCGCGATCATGCCGAGTTGTATGGCTCACATGCGTTTCGGATTGTCGAGGACATCATCTATGAATTTGCGACGTTGAACAACGTGCGTGTCATTATTTGGGAAATTGAGCCGATTACCAGGGAGGTAGGCGAGGTTTTAATTGAAATAGAAGGGCGTGGGACTGAGCAGGATTTTATGACAACGCTTGGTGTTAGTGAAGCAGCGGTTCGGCAACAAAATTTTTATCACCCGACAACGGGTGGTTTTGCCATTGCTGTTTCAGGGACGTTTCAACCCGCTTATCGTGTTTTAACGATCATTTCCGGGTTGCAGCGGCAACTTTTACTCATCATGATTTTCATTTCGGTGAGTGTGGCGTTTTTATTCTCACGTTATTTGGCACGACCGATTATGCAGTTGTCCACGGAATCCAAGAAACTACGTGAGCTCAAATTTAGCGAAGAAGTAGCCATTAAACGTAACGATGAAATCGGTGAACTGTCGAGCAATTTAAACTTCATGTCGTTCGAATTAAAAAAGGCCTTAGATGAATTACAATCTGCAAATGAAAAGCTAAAAGAAGAAATGGCACGCGAACGTGAGCAAGAACGCCAGCGTCGCAATCTGTTCACGTCAATTTCACACGAGTTAAAAACACCGCTGACAATTCTCAAAGGTGAAATCGGTGGGATGATTGATGGGGTGGGCGCATATAAAGACCGCGATGCTTATCTCGCTAGTGTCTATGGCTGGACCGAAACGCTGGAAAAGTTAGTGGGTGAAATTTTGACGATTTCGCGCTTGGAAGGCGAGAAGATGAACCTTGATCTGGCACCAACCGATATCAGTGCTTTGATCGAAGAAATTTGTGAAATACACCAAGCACTAGCAGATAGCCAGCATGTGCGGTTTAACAAAGCCCTTGATGCCGAGTTAACCGTTCACGCAGATGCCCCGCAACTACAAATCGCCCTGTCGAACGTCATTAACAACGCCGTTTTCTATTCACAACCAGGCGAAATGGTCAACGTTCGCCTTAAGCAAGAAAAGAACGTGGCAACACTGGTGGTGACAAACACGGGTGCCCACATCGAGAAAGCGGATTTAAACCATTTGTTCGACCCTTTCTACCGAGTTGACAAATCACGCAATCGGCACACGGGCGGCAGCGGCCTCGGGTTGTTTATCGTGAAAAACATTCTAGAGCTACACGGCTTTACATACACACTGGAAAACGTGGAAGAAGGCGTGCGCTTTACCATCAACATGCCGGTAGTATAAATTCTTTACCAAAAATTGATCGCAGCATTACCTCGACTTAATCTTAGTAGGCTAAAATAAACCTACAATAAGTTTGAAAGTTGAGGTTTTTATGATGTTTACAGGTCATGGTAATATTGTTACACGATTAATCAACGGCTTTGGTGGCTTGGGACCAGCTGTGTTTCTGTTTATTTGCGTCTCTTTGTTTGGGGAGGTGTTCTATGCCGTGGTGGTCGCAAATAAAAGAAAAGAGCAAGGATTGAAAACGGGGGTTAAATACCGCGTGTGGCGTTACGTGTTTTATTTGTACGTGATGATGGTGTACATTCAGACGGGGACCGCGGGGGCGTTTTGGTGGGCAGGTGCGATTGATCCGTCGCGCATTTATTTAGTGCCGTTTACGACATCACCGGACGTGGTGCCTTATATTTTGAATGTGTTGATGACAATCCCGCTTGGTTTTTTATTACCGCTAATTTGGCCGTCGTTTCGACAGATAGGTCGGGTGGCGCTGGCGGGATTTTTGTTCTCATTCAGCATTGAGTTTGTGCAATTGTTTAGTTTGCGCGTGAGTTCGACGAGTGATTTAATAACGAACACAGCAGGTGCGGTCATTGGTTATGGGATGTTTTACCTGATGTACAAATGGGCGGCACGAGGGGTTGACGTGGTGGCGCGCAAAGAGGTGGCGTCGAAAGCCATTAAGCATGAACCGGCTATTTACTTAGCCTTGTCATTGATTGGTGCGGTGCTTCTTTATCAGCCGTGGATTAGCATGGCATTGTCCCCCGCGCCATTAGGTGTTTCGGCAGAGACGATGATGGTGACGAACAACGAAGGAGTGGCTAGCCCGACGAGAGATAGCAGGAGCCAGCCAACACAACCTGATCCACAACCACTAGCAACGGCTCTCTCCTACCAAGATGTTAACTTTCAACTGCACAGTAGACAAGCGTTTTTGCTTAACCTAACCACCGGAGAACTTCTGTTTGAACACGGCGCCGACGAGCGCGTTTACCCGGCCTCATTAACGAAAATCATGACGGTTTTACTCGGGATCGAACAAGCACGGGGTGAGACGATGACGGTCAGAGCGGATTTTAATCGCCTCCTCCTCGACAACGCCTCAGTGGCCGGCTTTGAATACGGCGAAGAGCGGACTTTAAATGAAATCTTGCACGGCGCCATGCTACCATCAGGAGCAGACGCCACCGCGACGATTGCCTACAACACTTCCGGCTCATACGAGGCGTTCGTTGCCTTAATGAACACACGCGCACAAGAGCTCGGCATGTCCAACACAAACTTCACAAACACCTCCGGCTTGCACCATGATCATCATTACACAACCGCTCGTGATATGGCGATCCTCTTAAGCTACGCTTTGGAAAATCCGCATTTTCGCGATATCTTCACCGCGCGTGAGTACACCTTTATAACTTTCTGGGGTGAGCACCGGGTGATGTCCTCAACGCTATTTACAAATATGTGGACCAATGAATTTACAGGTGGCAGCATCATCGGCGGTCGCACAGGATTTACGTACGCGGCCGGCCGGTGCCTAGCCAGCTTAGCAACGAACGGCACGGATGAGTTTATCTTGATCTCGTTCGGTGCAGATGCGTACGCAGGGGAGTCTACGGCTCATATTTTAGATGCTTTTACGATTTACGAATATTTTTTGAGTCGCGATTAACAGATCGCACGAATCGAATCGCCAATTAAGTGCAAAAATGTGGCTTAATTGGCGTTTTTTCATGGACTTTATTCACGGAAAATGATATAAATATAAGTACTTGAATCTTTTGGGAGTTGGTACGATGGTTGTTATCAGTTGGCTTTGGAAAAATTACGTTCGCCCGTTTCGCATGAAGATGTTCGGTGCCATGTTTTTGGTGGTGATCACCTCGATCCTCGCCATCATTGGTCCGTTAATTATCGGCGAAATTGTCGACCGTGTTTTTTATAACGGAGAATTAGATGCGCTGTTGCCGCTGCTGATTCTGATGATCGTGTTGGTTTTTGCTCGGATGACCATTACTTGGTGTTTCAGAATGATTTTCGAAACGTTTAGCCAAGATGCCACGTGTCAATTACGTCGTGATATGTACGTGAAACTACACGAGATGGATTTCGACTATTTTTCGGCTCATAAAGTCGGCGATATTATGGCCAAAATGACCGGAGACGTTGAAACGGTGCGTCATTTTATCGCTTGGGTGGTGTATAGTTTATTTGAAAACTTTATGTGGCTCTCTTTATCCTTAGTTGTCTTATTTAGTATTGACGCGCTCTTAACCTTTACCCTGATTTTGGTGGTGCCCATTATCGGTTTCTTTGCGACGCGGTTGGTCAAGGAGGTTCGCCCGACGTTTGCTGACATTCGCGAGAGCTTCTCCACTTTGAATTCGGTGGTGGCTGAAAATATTGGGGGTAACCGTGTGGTGAAGGCGTTTGCTCGGGAAAATCACGAGGTAGAAAAATTTCAAAAACAAAACCTTGATTTTAGAGCGAAAAATTTGACCTCCGCTGGGGTTTGGGCGAAGTATTTACCTGTGCTTGATTCCCTTTCTGGCACATTGGGTGTGGTGGTTATTTTGGTTGGGGGGCTGTTTGTGATTAACGATCGCATTAGCATTGGTGAGCTAGCGGTCTTCAACGGTTTTTTATGGATGTTGGCCGTTCCGATGCGCATGTTTGGTTGGTTGCTGAATGATTTACAGCGTTGCCAAGCGTCTTTAGAAAAAATTAAAGAGATGTTAGAGGTAAAACCGAAAATCCCGTTAAGCAATGTGGATGTAAACGAAGACGTAGCGGTGAAAGGCTTTGTTGAATTCAAAAACGTGAGCTTCCACTTTGAAGACGATGATAGCATCGCCGTCTTGAAAAACGTTTCTTTTAAAACCCAGCCTGGGGAGACGGTTGGGATTTTAGGTGAGACAGGCTCTGGGAAATCGACGTTGGTCAGCTTGATTTCTCGGTTTTACGATGCGGTCGAAGGGGAAGTGCTCGTCGACGGTAAAAACGTAAAAGACTGGAACGCTCGTCAGTTGCGCGACTGCATTTCAACTGTGATGCAAGATGTTTTCTTATTTTCAGACACAACCGCCGCGAATATTGCCTTTGCCAATACGAATGCAGATATGGGACGCATCAAGCATGTGGCGCAACTGGCGGATGCGCACAATTTTATCGAAGCATTATCGGACGGTTATGACACGATTGTCGGCGAACGTGGTACGGGGTTATCAGGGGGTCAAAAACAACGACTTTCACTTGCTCGTGCGTTATTGAAAGATCCTTCGATTTTGATTCTCGATGATACGACCAGTGCGGTTGATATGGAGACGGAATATAAAATTCAACAGGATTTGCAAAAAGTGGGCGTGGATAAAACCACGTTTATTATTGCCCACCGCGTGTCATCGGTGAAAGATGCAGATTTGATTTTGGTGTTAAATAAGGGTGAGATTGTTGAGCGGGGCAATCACGAGTCGTTAATGGCTGAGGGCGGTTATTACGCAACGGTTTATAACGAGCAAATTGGGTTAGGAGGCGGCGAATAATGGCAGAAACTGTGAAAAATAAGAACACAAAAGTGAAGCGCAATACCTTCAACGTGGATGAAGAGCTTGAAGATCAGTTGAGTGTCAAAGATTTAAAGCGCGTGCTTGATTACGTCAAACCTTATCGCCGTCAGTTGCTCCTCGCTTTAGTGGTGATTTTGATCGCCAATTTTGCGGCTTTGATTAGCCCGGTGCTGGTTCAACAAGCGATTGATTACGCTATTCCAAACGCGGACGTTGGTTATTTATTGATCTTGGCAGCGATTTTCTTCGTTGCGGTGGTTGTCGGAGGGTTGTGTGCGAATTACCGAATTAAAAACATTGCGAAGATTGGACAGAACGCGTTACGTGATATGCGGCTTGATTTGTTTACGCACTTGCAAAAGCTTTCGTTTGATTTTTTCGATTCAAGGCCGCACGGGAAAATTTTGATTCGGGTTGTTAATTACATTAACACGTTAAGTGATTTGCTTTCTAACGGGTTAATCAATTTAATTTCCGATCTGTTTAGCCTAGTTATTGCACTGGGAATGATGGTGTTTATGGACGTGAGGTTTACCGTATTTAGTTTGCTGTTTGTACCGGTTTTGATGTTTATTGCGTTGTTTATCAAGAACATGCAAAGAAAAAATTTCCAGACGTTGAGTAACAAGCAATCGAACATGAATGCATACATTCACGAGAGCATTTCTGGGATTAGAACGTCGCAGTCGTTTGTACGTGAGAAAGAAAACACGGATGTTTTTGATGAAGTACAAACGGAATATCGTAGCGCTTGGTTAAGAGCGATCGGAGCCATGTTTTTGATGCAACCTGCTGTGCAAAACGTTCAGGTTTTGGCCACTGCTTTGATCTATTTCTTAGGTGCGCAAGCCATGGGGTACGAGGTGAGCATTGGGACGGTGTTGGCGTTTATTGGCTTACTCGGAAGTTTCTGGGGACCAATTGTGAACATCGGAAACTTCTACAATTCATTGGTGACAGGTTCTGCGTATCTTGAGCGGATTTTTGAAACCATGGATGAGACGCCTGGTGTGATGGACGCTGCGGGTGCCAAAGAAATGCCGCCTATTCTGGGGAACATCGTGTTCGATCAAGTGCGATTCGGCTACGAAGAAAAAGAAATTCTTAAAGGTTTAACCTTTGATGTCGAATCGGGGGAAGCCATCGCCTTAGTGGGACCAACCGGTGCGGGCAAATCAACGATCATTAACTTGATCTCACGCTTTTATAACATCAATGCAGGTACTATTTTTATCGACGGTGAGGACATTAGCCAAGTGACGTTACATTCGCTTAGATCGCAAATGGGCGTGATGTTGCAAGACACGTTCATCTTCTCGGGCACCATTATGGATAATATCCGCTATGGGAAATTGGACGCGACCGAAGAAGAAATCATCGCAGCGGCTAAATCGGTGCAAGCGCACGATTTTATCTCAAAAATGAAAGACGGCTATCAGACGGAAATCAACGAGCGCGGTAGCAACTTATCTGCCGGTCAAAGGCAATTACTCAGCTTCGCCAGAACGTTGTTGGCTGATCCGAAAATTTTGATTTTAGACGAAGCCACGGCGAGCATTGATACGAAAACAGAAGCGTTACTGCAAACCGCGTTAGATCGCTTGCTTGAGGGCCGTACGTCGTTTATTATTGCTCACAGGCTGTCAACGATTAAGAATGCCTCAAGGATTTTCTATATTAATCAAGGGGTGTTGCAAGAAGCAGGTTCGCACGATGAATTGATGGACGTGGAAGACGGCTATTACCGTAAGTTGTATGAAAGTCAGTTCGCAAGAGCCTAGCAAACATAAAAAACAAGTGAAAGACTGTTTAATTGATGCCGTTTGTGCTATACTTTTTACTAGGGACTAGCTAACGGTACCAGATTTAGGAGTTGAGTTTATGAGTTTATTCAATAAAATTAAAACAGCATTTACGCGTAAAGAGTTGAGCGAAACGGAAATTCGTGCCAAAGCCAATTACAAAGACGGGCTTAAAAAAACGCGCGGTAGCTTACTTGATAAACTACAAGCCACGTTCGCCAACTACACCGAAATCGACGAGGCACTCTTTGAAGAATTAGAAGAGATTTTTATCATGGCAGACATCGGTGTGGCGACGGTCATGGATTTTGTGGATCAGTTAAAGCAGACCGCCCGCGAATCGGGAGTCACGGATCCAAAAGATTTGCAAGTCCTGATGGTTGACAAACTATTTGAAATTTATGTAAAAGGTGAATTTGTCAACACGAACCTGAAAATGAACAAAGATGGCCTGACGGTGATCCTGTTTGTCGGGGTGAACGGCGTTGGGAAGACGACGTCAATCGCAAAAGTCGCGCATCAGTTGAAATCACAGGGGAAAAGGGTTATGATGGCTGCCGGTGACACATTCCGGGCAGGTGCGATTCGACAACTCGAGGTATGGGGCGAGCGACTAGACGTCCCGGTTGTGTCCTTGGCCGAGAATTCGGATCCGTCTGCGGTCATGTTCGATGCCATT